>Ga0206130_10000779_pt1 | contig 50385 bp, 54 predicted proteins | sample Helgoland_Spring_9_FD_148637 | JGI IMG/M metagenome (GOLD analysis project Ga0206130, IMG submission 148637) | Pelagic subsurface seawater microbial communities from Kabeltonne, Helgoland, North Sea - Helgoland_Spring_Bloom_20160512_1 | ecosystem: Environmental > Aquatic > Marine > Epipelagic ...
ACCGCACGGCCTGCGACGCTTGGGACCCGTTCCAGGCCGAAGAGCTCTACAACGCCGGGGTCTATCTCGGCATGAAGCTCAACGCTCACAAACGCGTGGCGATCTTCGTGACGCGCGCCGAAGAACAGGCCCGTTGGACCACCGCGCAACAAGCGGTCAACGTGACCTGGGACCTGCACATGCTGCACTGGGATCAGGCTAGCGGACTGCTCTACATCAGCAGTTCCGCAAAGGGGCCTTTTGATCGTCTCGCCAAAGCGGTGTGCGGTGAGACCGCCCGCCGCGTCGAAGGCGAAGAAGTGTTTCGCAGCCTCCATGGGTTCAAGCGACTCATTCTGCGCAATCTCGGACTTACCCATCACCAGGGCCGAGGGGTTCGCTATTCAATGTACATGGGCGTTGACGTCGCCGACGGTCTCGACAGCGCAAAGTCCCAATCGAGGATCAAGAACAACATCTTCGCCACGGGCTTTCTTGACGGGATGCCCGCCTCGCGCGGCTGCTCCGCCAAAGGCAAGTTCTGGTCGAGCGCGAAGGTTCGCGACCTCACCGACTGGGTTGATTGGTGTCAGGATGTCGGCCGCACGGTCAACGACCCAAGCATCACGACCGATGGGGTCTTCAAGAGCGCGATGCGCCCTTGCCAAATCAACGAGCGCCCGACCGTATCACCCGTTGCGATCCACTGGCCTGAATCGTTGATCATGCAGATCGAAGAACGCATCGAGATCTCGTTCGGCGATCAACCGGTCTCGTTCACCGAATGCGATATAGAGCTGCTCGACAATGCCCGCACGGGACCGCTGCGTTTTGCGGTCCGTAGCGACGATCATTCGGCCGAGTTCGAGATCGTGTTCAGCGATGGCGGCGCCCGCTATCCGCAGCGCAGTGGTCCCAAGGCCACGATCAAGATCGGCAGCAAGTTCCAGTCGCTTTCGGAATCCTTTGCCGACGACTCGCCTCAGATTGATTTCGGCGATGGCTCGCTGCTCATCTACAGCCACCTTTACAGCCTGCCGGAAGGCGAGACGGTCGAGCCCTACCCGGTGGCCAAGATCGAAGCCTGGGACTGGTCGAAAGCCAATATCCGCGTCGAATCGCAGGGCACGGCCAAGCGCGCAGACTCCGTCCAGCGCACGGTGATCGAGGCCCTGCTAACGGACCCCGATCCCTATGACGTGATCTTCGATGATGACGGCAAGGGTGAGATCGCAGACGTCGTCGCCCTGCGGATTACCGACAGCGTCGTTTCGGCCACCCTGTTCCACTGCAAATATTCCGGGGCCGATACGCCAGGCGCGCGGCTTAGCGACCTGTACGAGGTTTGTGGACAGGCCCAGAAATCGGCGCGTTGGCGCGACCGCCCCAACCGAATGCTGCAGCATATGCTCAAGCGTGAGCAGAAGCGTCGTGACAGAGGTCTCAGCTCTCGGATCGAAACGGGCTCCGCGGCCGCGATCAAGAAGCTGAAGGCGGGGTGGCAGGATTATCGGTTCGAATATGACGTTCGGATCGTGCAACCTGGCCTGTCGCGCAAAGCCATCGGGGAAGAGGGCCTCCACCTGTTGGCCGGCGTCGGCAGCGACTGACAGTCGATCACTAGGGACGTCCATTGAATAAGCCACGAGGGGCCAATGTCTTCACTTGCCTGGATTGATTTCGATGAAGCCGAGCGCCAGCGCGCGCAGCGGATCATGGCGCTATTCCAGGAGCGGGAAACCCGCGACGAACTGGGTCTGGGCGGCATCCGCGATTCGATCGCCGATCACCTTTTCCCGGGCACCAGCACGATCCAAACCCGGCTACGCTACATGCTGTTCATCCCTTGGCTGTTCCAGATGCTCGAAGGATCATCGGCCGGGGCGGATCAGCTCGCGAGCGAAGCGCGCGCCCTCGAAAACCGGCTCGCCAACGCGCTCAAGGCCGGCGGCGAGTCCAACGGCATCATTGGCAGGGATGCCGGTGCGGACCTCCAGAGACTGCCCAGTTCGGTCTACTGGGCCGGGCTCGGTACATGGGGCATCCGTCTCTTCCCAGGCTCAACCGACAACCTCTTTTCCTCCATGCGCCATCTCCAACGCGCGCGGCCTCGTGTCCGCGAAAGCGAGGATTCAGCGTCCGAGGCCCAAGCCCTTCAGATCTGGACCCCGACGCTGCCAGCGCGTCCCACCGACCTGCTCGACTATACGCAGTTCAAGCTCTCGCTCGACGAGGCCCAGTTCATCATCGATCGGCTCATCGCCCATCAACCGCACAGCCTCTTGGCGTTTTTAGCGCGAAGCGGGTCCAGCCAAGCTGAATGCGACAACATCTGGGAGCACCCCCATCTTGCCGATTTCCCTGACGACGCCCGTACATTGGTCGGCCATGGCGCCATATTCTCTAGCGTGATGCACGGCGCCTCGCTGCTCTACAACTTGCTGCTCAGTCGGCTCCGTGATCGGGCCGAATGGATCGAGAAATACGAGGTGCGGTTTGCCGAATGGCAATCCAGCCTGGACATGGCCGCAATCCGGGCTTGGTCACTCGATGCGTTCTGGGCGGCGATCGATCATCCCGCACACAGCATCCGGCCCGCAGCCAAACGCTTCGTCGCCGAATGGCTTGGCCTGTTGACATCGGGCAGCGTCCTAGACGGTGCGCTGACGCCGGCCGCCCGTCTTGTGCAGGATCGCGAGCGGCGACTGAAAACAAGCCAGTCCCGATTTGCCAATCGAGCCGTGCGAGACCGTTGGACAGGCGCTTCTGGTGTCGAGCCGCTGACCTTCCGATGGGCGCAAGCCAAGTCGCACCTGCGGGATCTTGCCAGTGCTGAATAGAACGACGCTCGATCCGGAAACCCGCGTTCTCTACGGCGACAGCCTTCAGCCCCCTCCGGGCTATGTCTTCGACGCTGCGATCGCGACGACTTTCTCGCTCGATTTCGAAACCGCGCTCGCCGCACCCGTCAGCCTCGCCCTGTTCGCGGCTGAAAATCGTGACGACATTCTTACCCACCCGCTGGCGTTGCTCGAAGGCGCCGAGCGGATCGCTGGACGCCTCGTCATCTATGCCGATGCAGGGCATCTACATGCTCAAAGCCGCCCTCATTCACGGCTCTGCTCTCTGCTCGAACGCATTATCGTCGAAGTCGCTGCACCGCGCGAAGGTGCGTTCCATCCCAAGCTCTGGGCTCTCCGCTATCGGCCGACGCGCGCCGAAGATCCGACGCTCCTGCGGTTGCTGGTGCTCTCGCGCAACCTTACGCGAGATCGGTCTTGGGACATCTCGCTACGTCTCGATGGCGAGCTGACGCGCCGCCCCGATGCGAACAACCGGCCGCTGTTCGATCTTCTGAGCCGACTGCCAGACCTCGCCGTCGCGGGCATCTCCGACGATGCGCGCACACTGACCGCTGAGGTTGCCGAAGATATTCGGCGCGCCCGGTGGAGCGTGCCCGACCGGTTCGACGAGGTCAGCTTCGCGGTCAACGGGTTCGGCGGCAAAATCTGGCAGCCTACGTCCTGCGCGCGACTGGGCGTCATCTCGCCCTTTTGCGATACCAGTGCGCTCAACCTGCTCAGCGGGCTGCCGACAGCAGAAAAGGCCGTCATCATCAGCCGCCCGGATCAATTGGCTTGCGTCGACAGCGCCACACTAGACGCTTTTGAACGCGTTTCCGTCCTCGACGAAATGGCCGCCAGCGAAGACGGCGAGGAGGTCTCCACCAGCGCGCTTCAGGGACTACACGCCAAGGCATTCATCGCCGAGACGGGCTGGGACACGATCCTGACGATTGGGTCCGGCAACGCGACGCGTCCTGCCCTTCTGTCGGGCAACAATGTAGAGCTCTTCGCTTCGCTCAGAGGCAAGCGATCTAAGGTCGGCAGCGTCGAGCAGATCATGGGCGAGAAGGGCTTTGGGCGCCTCACCCGCACCTTCGTTGCCAGCGAGCTTGAACCCATTGATCCCGCCACCATCGCCGCAGAGGCAAGGCTCGACGACGCACGCCGCGCTTTGTGCCGCGGTGGATTGCGCCTGCGCTGTGAGCGGATCGAAAGCATTGACGGCGATGCGCACCCGTGGCGCGTCTGGCTTATTCCCACGGAGCCGTTGCCGCTTGTCGGGATCGCCTCGCTGCAGGTTTGGCCCATCACCCGAGGAGATGGCCATGCCAGCGATGTGCTGGATGCCCTTCGCGCAGGAACGGCTGTCGATCTCGGTGCCATGCCGATCGTCGACCTCACCCGCTTTCTGGCCCTTCGGTTGACCGCAGACGGTGCCCAGGTGTCAGCCCTGTTCAGCACCAGTCTGGTGATGGAAGGCCTTCCACCTGAACGCCATGCCGCCATTCTTCGCTGGGTGATCGACAGCCGAGATGCGTTCTTTCGCTATCTGCGGCTCCTCTTGTCAGAACTCGGCGATCCATTCGGCGCGGCCTTGGCGGCGCAGGAAGGTTCCGGCAGCATGGCTTGGGCCAGTGCCGCCGACGACGCACCGCTCTTGGAAGATATGGTTCGCGCCTTGTGTCGTGGAGGCGAAAGACTTCATGCAATCGAACGCCTGATGACGCGATTGGAGGCTGGCAACGTTACCGGCGCCGATCCGATACCCAGCGATTTCCGAACCCTTTGGGATGCTTTCCGCATTGCCCTCCAGGATCAGGGCCTCAGCCATGACGGATAACCGGTTTGAAGCCGAAGCTGCCCTCGCTCCGCTGAAAGCCTTTCAGCGTCGTACAGTCGATTATGTGTTTGACCGGCTTTACGGCGATCAGGATCCCGTCAGGCAATTCCTTGTCGCGGACGAAGTGGGCCTTGGCAAAACCATGGTCGCGCGCGGCGTCATCGCCCGCACTATCGAGAAGCTTTGGGACAGCACCGACCGGATCGATATCCTCTATATCTGTTCCAATCAGGCGATTGCAGCTCAGAACATAAATCGGCTCAATGTGCTTGGCCGACGCGAGCTGGCGTTACCGACGCGCATGACCCTTATCCCGCTCCAGGTCCGGGGCGATCAGGGGCTCGACGCCAACAAGGTCAACTTCATCAGCCTGACACCAGGCACGACCTTTGACCTGCGCTCGACCACAGGCGTCACGCAGGAACGCGCCTTGCTGCTGCGGATGCTCGAAGACCGGGTGTCGCGGCCGCGCGGCCTGCACAATCTGCTTCAGGTGTCCGCCGGTGTTGATGGCTGGAATACCGCCGTCCGCGAGCTGTCTCTGGATGGTGTTGATCAACGGATCATCGATCGCTTCCGCCGCGACGTCGAAAAAGATGCCGAACTGTTCACGGAACTGGAAGCGGTCTGCGACCTCTTCCCGCGTCGCCGTGAAGCCTATCCTTATGAGCTGAACCAGCGGCGCAATGCCTTGGTCGGTCGTCTTCGCGGCAAACTCTCGCACGCCTGCATCGACGCCCTGAAACCCGACCTCATAATCATGGATGAGTTTCAGCGGTTCCGCGACTTGCTCCACGGCGAAACCCCGGCTGCTGACCTGGCGCGCGAGCTGTTCGACTACTCGGACGGCAAGGGTCATGCCGCGCGCACGCTTCTGCTTTCCGCCACACCCTACCGGATGCTGACATTGTCGGGTGACGAACCCGATGACGGCGAACATTACCGTGATTTTCTGGAGACCTTGTCCTTCCTCTACGGTCGGACCAACGGTCCCGACGTGGCCAAAGCGCTGGAACGCGAAATGCGCGAGTTTCGCGGCTTCCTTCATGCGCTGCCTGGCGCGCGCAACGAGGCCATCGGCGCGCGTCATGTCGTCGAGGACCGGCTGCGCAAGGTAATGGCGCGCACCGAACGCGTGGCCAGCACCATCGAGCGCGACTCCATGGTGAGCGAGCCGCCGATGGCCATCACGATCCTGCCATCTGATCTACGCCAGGCCGCAGCAGTGTCGGACGTTGCGCGCGCCCTCGATGCGCCGGAGATCACCGAATACTGGAAGTCCGCGCCCTACCTCCTCAACTTCATGCGCGACTATGCGCTCAAACGGCTTCTGAAAGATCAGCTCGACAAGCCGGCGCCCAATCTGTGCGCTGCGCTCGAACGCGCACGGCCTGCCATGCTCGATCGCGACCGGCTTGACGCCTACGAGCCCCTCGAACCCGCTAACGGTCGGATGCGCGGCGTCATGGATGACGTGTTCGGCGATGGCCTCGATCAACATCTGTGGATCCCGCCATCCCTACCCTATTACGGTCCCGAGCGATCCGGGCCGCCGCTGACCAAGGCACTGATCTTCTCATCCTGGTCGATGGTGCCCGATGCGATCGCGTCAATCCTGTCCTACGAGGCCGAACGCCGCATGGGCGTCGGCGCTTCGGGGCAGCGATATTTCGGTCATGTTCGCCCACGCCCCATCCAGTTCCGGCAAAATCAAGGGCGGCTTGTCGCCATGCGCGCAATGCACCTGGTCTATCCCTCGCCGACCTTGGCGCGCATTGCCGACCCTCTTGCGATCTTTGGAGCGTCAAACGAAACCCTGTCGGTCGAAGCCATGCGTAAAGCCGTCGCCGACCGCTTGCGCGAGAGCGTCGCCGCGCTCGCCGAGCGGTCAGGCGACACCGCAGATGGCCGCGATTGGGAATGGGCTGCCCCGGCCGTCATCGACGCCATGGCGAAAGCCAGCTCCGTCGCCTGGGTCAACTCGCCTTACGGCTTCGCCCTCCTCGGCAACGAAGAGGGTTTCAAGGAGCATGTCGCCGAACTGCGGACTGTGACAACCGAACGCACCTTTGGACCCGTACCGGACACGCTGATTGACCTTCTGGTCGATGTTGCTCTCGGCAGCCCCGCAGTCTGTGCGCTGCGCGCCCTGCACCGGATCGCACCCGATCTCGCTTGGGACGATCATCGACTGCTGAAGGCAGCGAACCAGATCTCTTGGGGATTCCGCACGCTTTTCAACCAGCACGACGCCGTCGCCCTCCTCCGCAAGGACGACGATGACCGCTATTGGCGCCAAGTGCTCACCTACGGCGTTGAGCATAACCTTCAGGCCGTTCTCGACGAGTACGTCCACTATCTGCTCGACGCCGAGGGCTTGGGCGCCAAGCCAGCCGTCGATCGTATCGCTGGGATCAGCAAGGCGATCTCGGAGGCGTTGGCCATTCGCCCCTCGCAGATCGATGTCGAGGATCCAACGGTCGACGGTAAGAAGCTGGTGATCAACAAGTTCCAGATGCGCGGGCGCTTCGCCATGCGCCTGGCCGACTACAAAGACGAGGAAGGCGGGGCCGCACGCCTCTCCAGCGTTCGCGATGCCTTCAACTCACCGTTCCGACCCTTCGCGCTGGCCACGACCTCCGTCGGACAGGAAGGCCTCGACTTTCACCCTTATTGCTATCGGCTCTATCACTGGAACTTGCCCGGAAATCCCGTCGATCTCGAGCAGCGCGAGGGGCGTGTCCACCGCTTCAAGGGTCACGCAATCCGCCTAAATCTGGCGCATCGGCAGGTCGACGTGGTGCGTGGGCGCGAGAGAGATCACGATGATCCCTGGCAGATCATGTTCGACGCAGCTCGCGCCGAGACCGAGAATGACTCTGACCTCATTCCCTACTGGATTTACGAAGGGCCGGTGAAGGTCGAACGCCGCGTGCCCATGCTCCCGTTCAGCCGCGAGGTCCGACGACTCGAGTGGCTCAAACGAAGCCTGACCGTCTATCGCCTCGCGTTCGGACAACCGCGTCAGGAAGACCTGCTGGAGTATCTTCACAGCCTCATGGGAACCGCCATGGCGGCAGAAGATCTCGCCGACCTGCAAATCCGGCTCCAACCGTGACGTCGCGCCGCTCAGTCGCCTTCAACGGCAAGTGCCTTGCAGCGCTCCCCGACCAAGGCGATCACCTTCTCCTGCGCTGTCTTGGCGGCCTCAGCCTCGGCCGCGAAGGCAGGTAGCTGAAGCCCCTGCGCCCGGTCGGCCACACGCGCGGTCAAGTCCGCAATCGCAGTCTCGGCATCTCCGGCGGATACGCCGATTGTCCGCGCCAGCGCGAGGAAGTCCTGGGGCGTCAGACGGTCATCCTTGCCGTTGAGCTTGAGCGCCATGCGATCGCCCCCCAAACCCGGGAAGACGCGCGTGGTGACGGCGTCGTAGAGCGGCGCGAAGCGCACGCTCGTGAAGGCCTTGGCATCCACCTCGGCGACTTTGAGCACAGCGAGGTTCTTGAGATGCATATCGCCATCGGCGATGAGCCAGGCGAACACGGCCCGGCGGAACAGGATATCGAGATCGCTGGCCGGATCGGTCGACAGCGGTCGTAGGCCGCGCGCCATCCGCTCGATCGTTCCGTCGTATTTGGCGGATGCTGGAAGGTCCAAAATGGAGCAAAAGTCCTCCATCGCCAGACGCCGCTGATCCGCTGGCGCGCGACGAATATCGAACCGCTCGACGACCAGTGCAGGCGACATGCCGTCGGGCATCTCCAGCAGCGCGGCGTCGGGCACATCGAACCCGGCCGAGCGGCCAAGCTCCAGGCAAAGCCACTCGACGACCGGTAACATCTCGAAGCCCGCCGTGCCGGCGGGCTTGAGGATATGGGTGAACGGCTGATCGATGGCCGGAACGAGGGCGCCATCAGGCATCAGGCTCATCGGCGCCTTGATCTGGACGCCCGACAGGCGCGGCGTTTCCGCGCGCGCGAAGATGCGCGCCAGGTTCTGCTCGAAGGTCTCCTCGATCTCGCCCCGGGCCGGACCGGCGTAGCGGCCCGTGAAGCGACCGGTGTCGATGTATCCAGCCAGTGTTGTCGTGAGAATGTCAGCAGGCAGCGCCGCCAGTTCTTCTCGACCCTCGACGATGACGATGTTCGACATATATCGCCGTCCGCGCCGGAGCGCCTCGCGTTCATCGCGTTCGTGGAGAACCTGCGCCAGCCAGCCCTCAGGAAGCAGCGATTCAATGAAGGCCGGCAGCTTGCCCGGCGTGGTTTCGCGCACGAGGGCCGGTCCCGCTCGACGCCCCGGCTTCCAGCGCCATTCAAATCCATCGTGGGTCAGCCGGCCGAGCGGCTCACCGTGCCAGGCGACGAGGAGATCGAGCGCTGCCTTGTTGACCGGCGCCTTGGCAACGCCCGGCTGAGCTAGCAGAAAGCGTTCGGCACCTTCGCCTTCGCGATACCATTCGTTCTCGCGCGCCAGCACCCAGACGGCGTCGGCTGCGGCTTGGGGCGTCCCATGTTCCTCCACCAGACGCGCCGCCATCTGCGCGCGCATGTCGGCGGTAGCCGCGCTCGCATGTTCGCTGCGCAGGCGGAACGCTTCGAGAAAGCGCTGGCGCGGCGATGAGGCGTCGACGCGCAATTCGCCCAGGTCGTCGCCAATGACCGCCATCGCCGTCGATGGATGCTTCGGCGCTTCGTTCTGGATGATCTCAAGCGTCCGCAACCGCGTGCGCTGGTTGCGGCGGCCGCTGATGAACAGCCGCCCGTCGGGCGTCGGGGCGAGCAGCGCCGCACTCGCCGACGACAGATAGGCGTTGGGATAGAGATAGTGCGCAATCCGGACCGCATGACCGAGGATCGTCGCCTCGATATCCCCTTGGTGATCGACGTAAACCCCGCGGACGAGTTGGATCAACTCACCGGCCTTCGCGCGCTGATGCGCGCGCTTGGCGTCAATTGTCTCACCGACCAAATGAAGAGCCATAGGATTATCTCGCGTCTCAGATGCGCGTTAATCCCACCATCCGGTTTCGCGTGCAAGAATTATCTCTCATCTGAGATGCGAGATAATCCGACGTGTAGAGCTATTGGCGCGCGCCGACCCTGAATGATCGGCGCGATCCAGAACAGTCATGCCGCGAACGGCGCGCAGCCAGCCCTATGACGACTGGCCTAGCGGGCTCCGAGCGGGTTCGCCGATCCCCGCCACGGGCCTTGATCCGTCTCTCGCGGCGGCTTCTCCGATGGTCCCAGCGTTTCTGGGTCCCGGTCCCCAAGCTTACGTTGACAAGGCGTTATCGATTGATCGCGCGAGATGGCCTGCATGATGGCTCGCAAATTCCCAGAAACTCCGGACGCCGCCCCGACAGAGATCCCTCGATCTCGGGCTTCGCGAGCTAGCGCTCGCTAAGGCCGGAATCAAAAAGAATACCAGAATGGCTTTTCAATAGAATGCCTGAGACTGGTTATACAATATCTCTTTCCAACGGTATTTTCCGGACAAATCTCGCGACGCATTTCTTTCGGATGGCCGCAGATAGTGCCAATCAGGAGTCGACAGCCATTACCAAGTAAATAGCAATAGCATTTGACAAGAAAGGCCTTTGCCGATGCTTCTATTTATATGAAATTACTAACGTCACGTGATTACGGCCGATCCCGTTTTGCAAGAAGGCCGCTCACCAGAGCGAATTGACGAGGAAGGCAATTCCCAAGATGTAATAAGCCAAGGAACTCAAAATGATCGGGAAGCAATGCGAAGGCGACAATCGCGAAGTTCATACCCTGTGATCAACGCGTTCCAGTTGATCTTCGGCGGTGCTTCCAGCGTTAAGTCCGCAATGCGCAGCAGGCGATCGAGAAAGATTGCGGTTTCGAGAATTGCGATGCTCGCGCCAGGGCATCGATGGGAACCATCACCGAACGCAAGCCCCGCGCTACCGACGCGCGCTGCCAAGGCGCGATCAGGATCGACTGCATGCGGACACGCGCCCACCGCCGCGACATCAGCGTTCGCCTGGCGGATATCGATTTTGAAAATCTGGCCGGTATTTGGATTCCGTCGCGAAAGCTCCCCGACGACCGGTTCGAGCCTAAGGATCTCTTCCAAGATGGCGATCCGCCCGGTCTCATCTGTGGCAAGGAAGCGTGTCCGAAGCTCCTCGCGCTCGAGCAAATGCCATCCCGCCATCGTGATAAATTCGCGTGTCGTCACCATGCCGGCTGCAGCGTAGGTCACGCACTCGGTAAGGATCGCGCGATCCGAATAGCCTTCGGCGATCAAATGCGAGATCACGTCTTCGCGCGGGGCACGGCGACGCGCGAGAACCGCTGGGAACACGTCTCGAACGTAAAAATTAAGCATGTGGATCTGAGCCCGCGCGAAGCGTGGCAGATCGAGGATCGACTTGCCGAGCGCGACATTGCCAGCCTGAAAAAAGCGTTCGAGCCGACGCGCCATCCCGGTGCGATTACTATCGGTAACACCGACAACCTCGGCCGCAACGGACACCGCCAGCCGCATGCTCATGTCGTCAAGCTTTGCGTGGCCGCGACGCTGCATGTCGCCGATTAACGCATCGGATTCACGTTCGATAATCGCACGGTAGCTGGTGTCGACGGTTTTGGGGGTGAAGAACCGAGCGGTCGCAGCACGCTGACGGCGATGGCGCTCACCGTGCTGGAAAATGATTGGCGCAAAGCGCTCGTCGCTGAACCTTGCCATCAGATCAGCGCGGAAACTGGCCTGATGCAGCTCATCGTCCCGGAGTAGCGCGCGTGCTTCTGAAAAAGACTGGACTGGGCAACCGCGACCCATGGGCTGCGATGGAATGCTTTTTCGATCGTCACGGAGATCGTCGACCCCGCTGGACGGTTCGCGCGATAGCGTGGAATACGAACTCATCGCTTTGCTCCTTTACTCCAAGGTCCGCTATATATGATCTACTGTGGCTCATAAAAGGGGTAATAGCGAAAAGGGCGTGGACGCTCGTGTCACGCGAACCCGTTCGCTGCTGCGCGACGCGATGCTGGCGCTGTTGCAAGACGGCGACGCGCATTCGATCACTGCGCAACGTATCGTCGCCCAGGCCGGAGTCGGCTACGCGACCTTCTTTCGCCATTATCCCGGCGTCGACATGCTGTTGCTCGACGTGGCGGACGAGTTGATGGGACGGTTGGTTAAGCAGGTGGCCCCGGCTCTCGTACGTGGAGATGTGGGAAACGCCGTGCGATCGGTCGTGGAGTTCGTCGATCTCCATCGGCACGCGTCTGCAGCTCTGCTGGTTGGCGGTGGCGATGCAGTGCGACAGGAAGTGACGGCTCGCGCCATTCGATACGCAGAGGGGCTCGATCTTCCGTTTGATTCATCCGTGCCTCGCGGACTCGCTGTTCGGGTCGTAGTGGGCGGAATAATCACCATTTTAAGCTGGTGGTTGACGGAAGGACTCACCAGTTCAGCCGATGACGTGAGCAGCTTGATCGAACGGTTGACGATACGCGCCCTTGTGACGGCGCAGACGTAACACCGGAGTACAGGTCGGTGTGCTCCCTAGGTTGGTCGAATGCGGTGCTAAAAGCTTCCTAAAACCCTGCTCGGACGCGGCGGATAGCTTGGTATCAAACCGGTCTAATTGCGCTCGATGCTCCAGCCCGCCAGCAACGCGCGCAAGGCGGCGACGAACGCCAGCGGCTGATCCAGCATCAGATGGTGCCGAGCTTCGGGTACAGCGATGATCGGAATATCGATACCGCCGAGCTCGCGCACGTAATCACTGGAATCGTTTGTAAAAAGGAGGCTTTGCTCGCCGTGTACTATCGCCTTGCGGCCTGGTGCCTCGACCAGCGTTCTGCCCATTTCAAGCCATTCGCTGGGCACATTATCCCGCTTGAACACTGATGGCGAAAACTTCCAGGTCCACGCTTCGCCTTCGCGTCGAAGTGAGTGATAGGCCATGTAATCCATCAGGAACGCCTCACCAACGGGCTGTGGCGGAGATAGAACGTACCGCTCGCGCGCGCTGGCGTAATCGGGGTAGCGCTTATGCGGGCGATCGGGGTCGCCTGATCCCGGGCCGGTGCGGCCGCCGCCCCAAACGGCGTCAAAGCTGGACGGACGCAGCACCATCAGATCGCAAATCACCGTACCGGCAAAGGCATCCGGCGCCAGCGTGATCGCCTGGAGCGCGACTGCCGCGCCAAAGCTGTGTGCGACGATGATCGGCTTGTGCTCGTGGCCAAAAAGTCCAAGGGCCTCCGCGACCCCGATCATCTCCCGTCCTCGCGCGACCATGTCACAATTCTCGCGAACGTCGCTGTCGCCCATTCCTGAATGGTCGTAGGCGATCACATGGTAATTTTCAGCTAGGTAAGGCGCGACGAACGCCAGGCACCGTGCATGAGAGAGAAAGCCGTGGGTCATCAGTAAAGGAGGCGCGGAACGATCTCCCCAGCGGAAGTAATGCATTCTCACACCAGAGACCTCGACGAAGCCTTCCTCCCGCGGCACGGATAGCGCGTCGACAAACCAATCGGGCAGGTATGCAGGGTCTGGCGCCCACGTCTGTACGATATCGGACGGGATTTCACGCATGGTGTTCCAGTGCCTTTCTTTGACTGAATCAATTATGTGGCCTTGATCCGGCGTGACGCGATTGAAACCGAACTGTCCAGGCTGCGGCGTATTCATCCTATTGTTCTCGAACCGGATCTTTTCCAGTTTCGGTATATTTTCGCATCGCTTGTTTCAGGAGCTTCGCACGCGGGCGCGGGGAGCATTGGTAGCTGGACCGGGAGAGGCGGATCGGTTTCAAAGCCGTCAACGAGCACCCGACGGGCTCGCGATACGCGACTTTTAACGGTGCCAAGCGGTACGCCGAGACGATCCGCGGCTTCCTCGAATGTCAGCCCGTCTCGTGTCACCAGCTCGAAGGCTACGCGTTGTCCATCAGAAAGCGACGACACGGCTTGGTTGAGTTCACTGGAGAAAATCCCTTCGTCCTGCGTGGCAGGGGCAATTAAAAGACGTTCTGCGATTGCCGGATCCCACGATACCGAGCGCCGATCCTTTCGCTTCCCAGACAGGAAGCTGTTCCGTGCGATCCGCATAAGCCAAGCCTTAAGGTTCGTCCCGATCTCGAAACGCTCTCGCGCGGCCCAGGCGCGCACCAATGTATCCTGAACGAGGTCATCGGTATCTGCCTCGTTACGCGTCAGTCGACGCGCATAAATCCGCAGGTTTGGCATCACCCTGCGCACAGCATGGCTAAAACCGCGCTGGCTTATAAACGGATCAGTCTGCTCAATGGCGGCGGGAAGTGTCATCCTCGTCACCTTTGCAGAATATGCAAATTGGATGAGAAGACCGCTCCAACCACGAAAGCCGACGCGATCCCATTATTCTGTGGCCTTTTAGAGGAGGTCGGACTGGGCAAACGCATCGACGCGGGATGCCGTCGAGTCAGCCTTTGGTCGATATTTGAGCCACGCCGCCAATCCCACTCAACGCTGTGATCGCAGCGTCGAATTGTATCGCCGGTAGCGTGAATCCGAACGCATCGGCTTCCGCAAGGAGGACGAGCAGCGCAGCGATGAGTGTCGCCGCTTTGTCTTTTGGGTCGGTATTCGGCATCGATCACTCCGATGGTTGCTGCCGTTGTTCGGGAATAGCACCTTCTCGCATCGATCCCGGGTCGAACCACTCGCCAGCAAAACCGTGCCGGGGATCGGCACACGCTGTTCATGGCTTCGATCCATTTTTCGCCGCAGGAGTCTCGATCTCGCTTGGTTGACCAGCAGGCGAGGGTTTGAAATCAGGCAATTTGGTCGATCCCAAGCCCCCCTGTTCGATTCTCTTGGCGACATCGCCGGCACGACCGACTGGTCCCCGGAGCGATCGAACGGTCTCAGTGACCTGGCGGGCATCCGCTTCCAACTGCCTCATCCGAGGTCGTGCGCGCGAAACCGACTGCCCAAAAGACACGGCTGATTTGTCAGCCGAGTCCAGCGACCTAGAAATACGCTCACGAAATCCTCCTCGTGACGCTTCAATGCGTCGGCGAAGTCTCGTTGCACCATCCCCTGTATTGGCGATCTGCTTTGCAAAAGCATCGAGCCTGTCCGTCTGTGGCAACCGTCCCGCCACTTGACCGACTTTGCCAGTCCAGCTCTGCGAGTTGCGCGCGAGTTCGTCGAGACGCTTCTCTATCGAACGCAAACCAACGGGATCGAGCTTTTTAGACACACTTTCAGCGTTCGACGAAACCTTCGCAATGAGGTCTGCTGGACCACCGCCGCCCAAGAGTCCTCCGCCCTTTGCTGGTACGATCGGGAACTGCTGCCCCTCTCGGGCCGCGAGCACCGGGTTGCGATTGTTGTCGCCGCTCAGGCTCAGTTTTGCCGATCCATCAAATAACGACCGTTCGATCGATGCTGTCACACCTCGATGAAGAATCGTGTCACTGGTCAGCACGAACCGCACGGTCACGAAATCTGGATTTTTGGGCTGAACCTTGATCTCAGTTATGCGACCGATGGCAACGCCGAGAAGGTTCACGGCCGACCCCGGTTGCAGGCCATCGACGGATTGTTCAAATCGTATCTCGTACGTCGGCCCCTTGGCATCGCTCGCCTGGAGAAGCCACAAAGCGAATCCGATCGCAGTGACCATGAGCAGGCCCACGATCAGGCTCACCTTCAACCAGTTTGAATGCGTTTCCATCGGGAGCTAGGAATCCCGAGACCTGTCGCGCCAGGCGCGATGCTTTGCGGTCAGCTCTGCGTGCGCCGCGCTCATCGCCGCCTCACACCTTCCAAAACGGCCAGTGCAACAGCGCCGAAAGCCAACAGTCCCGCCAGGAGAGGCTGCGAGGAAAACACTATCGCGGCGCAGATCGCGAGGGTGGCAGGATAGAGCTGCGGAGTACCCCTGCCGGCACGCTCTCTTCCGCGTAGACGCTCAAGGTCCTTGGGCGCGATACTGACGGTGATCGAGCCGGTTCGCGCAACCTTCTCGATCTGTCCGACGAGGTTCGGCGTTGACAGAACCGCTCGTCCGAGCGCTGCGAGCAGCTTGCCCGCCTCGCCGCGCAGCCGGGCAGGGCTCGCCCGCTCCCGCATCATTTCCTTTGCTATGGGAGCAAGCTCGCGAGCAATGTCGAATGCCGGATCGATGCGCCGGACGAACCCCTCGGCGGTCAGCAAGGTCCGGAGCACCAAAGCGAGGTCAGGCGGAAGCGCGAGATGAAAGTCGCGCAGAATCGCGAATACCATCTGAAAAATGTCGGCGAGGTCAATCTGATCGAGCAGGACGTTGCTGAAGCGGTCGATCAGCTCTGCCATTGCCTCTTCGAGCCGGACCCGGTCCACGTCCGGATCACCAGCCCAGAGCATAAGGATATCGACGACACCGCCGGTGTCTTCCGAAGCGATCGCGAGGCCAAGCCGAACAAGTTCCTCCCGGCGTCTCGGCAGGAGGGTGCCCACGGCCCCGAAATCGATCAGGCCAAGCGTCCCGTCTTCAAGAAAGAAGACGTTGCCGGGATGCGGATCGGCGTGGAAGTGACCGTTGATGATGATCATGCGCAGGATCGCCTGCGCATAGGTGCTGGCGAGCGCAGCCAGATCGAGATCGCTTCGGCGTGCCGCCTCCAGATCGCTTGCGGGAAATCCGCGGAGCCGCTCCTGGATGTTCACTCGCCTGCCCGAAAGCTCCCAATCGAAGCGTGCCGTCCGAACCCCGAAGTCCTTGAGGTATTCACCAATCGCGTCGCTGGCGCGCGCTTCTGCGCTGAGGTCCATCTCCCGGGCGAGGCTCTCGGCGAAATGGCGCAGCAGTTCGTCCGGCTTCAGTCTCGCAATCTCGGGGATACGGCGCTCCGCGACCCGGGCCAGTCTTCGCAGTAGCCGGAGATCGGCATCGACGATCCGCTCGATGCCTGGGCGGCGAATCTTAACGATAACGTCCCGCCCGTCGAGCAGCGTCGCCGCATGCGCCTGAGCGATCGAGCCTGCCGCAAGCGCTTCGGTGTCAAAGTGGCTGAAACTTGTTTCGATTGGGCCGCCGATCGCTTCCTCGATCAGCGGTTGCACGGCCGCGAATGGAAGCGGAGGAACGCGGTCCTGCAGTTTTGAAAGTGCATCGACCCATGCCGGCTCCAGAAGGTCGCTTCGCATCGCAAGGATCTGTCCGAATTTGACCGCGACAGGACCGATATCCCGCAAAAGCGCGACAATCGCTTCCGGCCGGGTATCTTCAAGCGGCTCGTCCCCCCCCACCCCCAGACCCAGCCGAGCGGCCAGCCCCTTGAGACCGTGCCGCCCGAACAGGACGAGAATCTGTGCGAACCGCTCCCTTTCTTTTAGAACAGTCGTATCGGCTTCATCGGTAGGAGTTCGATCAATCATGCGCCCGGCTTTTCGGGGCGGGAACTTGGGTCTCGGGAACGCTGGCCTTCGTCTCCAGATGGTCGACGAGCCGGTTCAAATGCTTGATCGCCGCGTCGAGGCCCTCGAGTTCATCCGCTGTCAGGCTTCCGAAGGTCTGCCCCACGATGTCGTCGTAGAGCGGCATGGCCAGTCCCAACGTGGCCCGGCCGGCGTCTGTGATCTGCACCAGTTTGGACCGGCGATCGTCCGGAGCAGGCGATCGTGACACGAGACCATTTTGTTCGAGCGCGTCGATCGCCTGGGTGACAGTGCGGGGCGCCTGATCGAAAAAGCTCGCAATGTCGGTGGAGCGGCGCGGTTGTTCCGCGAGATACGCGAGCAGTTTTAGTTGGGCCATCGATGCACCCTGACAGGCAAGATAGGCGTCGATCAGTCGCCGCATCCTGTACCAGGTCCAGCCGAAGGTGGTTGCGATCCCACGTATACCCGATTGGTGAGGTTCCATATAATGTGGTATTGCCGAAGCTCGGCCGCCGTGGCAAGTCCCCCGGCTCTTTGAATCGATAGTTGATCGGGAATAGAATGGTGGAAGATCCCCCAGTCGGTTCAGGCGACCATGACGATGTCGGTGAGCGGCCCGCCGGTCCGCTCAAGTCGGTACGGGTTCGGTTGGCGCTATTGATTGTCGCGATCGCGATCGTGGGAGCGGGGTTGGTATGGTATTTTGACCATCAGAACCGCGGCAAGTTCATGCAGAAAACCGACAACGCTTATGTGGCGGCGGACTCTGTCGTGGTGGCCCCGAAAGTTGCCGGATATGTCGAGCGCGTGTTTGTCAGCGCGAACCAAGCGGTCCGCAAAGGGCAGCAGTTGGCAGAACTGGACCCTCGCGAATATCGAGCCCAAAGCGAGCAGATCACCAGCCAGATCGACACAGCGAAAGCTGCGGTCGAGACGAGCCGTTCGCAGATCGCTGAACAGCAGGCGACAATCGTCCAGGCGCGTGCTCAGGCGGCCTCGGCGCGCGCCGAGGCCGCCTTCGCGCGGCAGCAGGTTGCGCGCTATCAGCCGCTGGCGGCGTCTGGCGCAGAGCCAGGCGAGCGATTTGCTCAGCTTCAGACGCAGGCACGACAGGCAGATGAGCGCGCCAATGCTGCTCAGGCCGGCCTTACCGCAGCAGAAAGGCGCGTTGGCACGCTTGGTGCGCAGGTACGACAGGCGCAATCGCAAGCCGAAGCCGCTCGCGCTCAGCTCTCCGCCGCGCGTGTGAACACCGAATCGACGTTGCTCAAGGCAGCGATCGATGGTCGCGTCGGCGATCTCGCTGTCCGGGTAGGGCAGTTCGTACAGCCCGGAACGCGCCTGATGACGCTGGTGCCGGTGGAGCGCCTCTTCATCGAGGCCAATTTTAAAGAGACGCAGCTAGGTCTCATGCGAGTCGGCCAGCCCGTCAGCATCGACGTCGACGCGCTCCCCGGGGTCGAGCTGAAAGGGCGGGTTGCCAGCTTCGCACCGGGCACAGGTGCCCAGTTCTCCGTGCTCCCGCCGCAAAACGCGACCGGCAACTTCACGAAGATCGTTCAGCGCGTGCCCGTCCGTATCGCGATCGATGCGCCGCCCGAAGTCAGGCCCCTTCTGGTTCCCGGAATGTCGGTCGGCATTACTGTCGATACCCGTTCGGCCAAAGGCGACCTGGAGAGAATCCGGCAGGCCGTAAGTCGGAAGCGCTGAGCGTGGCGACGGTTGCTGCATCTCCGGGGACGTTACGCGCCGAGCGAGCCGACTCGACGGCCTGGATCGCGGTCGCGGCCGGCGCGCTGGGCGCGCTGCTCGCGACACTCGACATCTCGATCGTCAACTCGGCGCTGCCGACTATCCAAGGGGAGATCGGAGCGACCGGCACGGAAGGAACGTGGATCGCCACGGCTTTTCTCGTTGCCGAGATCATCATCATACCGCTGAGCGCGTGGCTGGAACGGCTTTTGGGGTTGAGGACACTTCTCCTCATCTCTGTGACCTCTTTTACAGGATTCTCGGTCCTGTGCGGCACCGCTACGGATCTGATGACAATGATCGTCGGAAGGGCGGGTCAGGGGTTCACGGGCGGCGTGCTCATCCCGACAGCGATGACGATCGTCGCAAAGCGCCTCCCGCCATCGCAACAGCCAATCGGCATGGCCCTTTTTGGAATGACCGTCATCCTGGGTCCGGTTCTTGGCCCCCTGCTCGGAGGCTGGCTCACGGAAAATCTGAGCTGGCATTATGCCTTCTTCGTCAACGTGCCGGTCTGCGGTCTGCTCTTGCTGCTGCTGCTTCTCGGCCTGCCGCACGAGAAAACGAACTGGGTCTATTTCCGCGAGGCGGACTGGTTCGGGATCGTCGGCATGATCCTCGGCCTGGGAGGACTGACGGTCGTGCTTGAGGAAGGGCACCGTGAAGAATGGTTTGAATCGACGTACATCGTCCGGCTGACGATCATGACCCTGATTGGTTTTGTCATGCTGGGTATCGGACAATTCAGGGCCGCCAAGCCTGTGCTTAAGCTGCGGATCGTGATGAATCGACAATTCGGCAGCGTCGTCGTCATGGCGCTGGCGCTGGGCATGGTGATGTACGGCTCGACCTTCGTCATCCCGCAATTCCTCGCGCTGATCGCTAACTATAACGCCCTTGAGACGGGTCAGGTGATTTTCCTCATGGGTGTGCCTGCCTTCCTGCTGATGCCCGTCATCCCGCTGCTTATCCGCGTCGTCGATATCAGGATCGCCGTTGGCACAGGCCTTGCGCTCATGGCCGCCAGCTGCCTCGTCAACACCAGCCTCACCGCGGAATCTGCCGGAGAAGCCTTTACCGCCGGACAGTTACTGCGTGGTGTCGGCATGATCCTCACCATGCTGTTCCTGAACCAGGCCACTATCGCTTCGGTCAGCAAGGAGGATGCCGGTGATGCATCAGGCATCTTCAATGCCGCACGAAATCTCGGCGGGTCGTTCGCTTTGGCCGCCCTGGCCTCCTTTCAGGACCAGCGAATGTCGCTCCATAGCCGACGGATGGAAGAGACCCTTTGGGCAAACGACCCAAGGTTGCAGGATTATCTCGCCGGCATGACCAGGACGTTCGGCCAGATGGACGCCGCCCTTCAGTCGCTTGCCGGGACCATTCAGCAGCAGGCCTTCATCATGACGTACAATGACATTTTCCTGGCGATGGCGCTTGCGACACTAGCCACGCTTCCACTCGTTTTGTTCCTGCGCCCGCTGCCTAAAGGGCAGTCCATGGCGATGCATTGAGGCTGCGATGATAAACTTCAGAGGTCTCGTTCTCGCCCCCTTGCTGCTCGGCGGATGTGTCGTTGGCCCGGACTACGCCGGACCGCCGGGGTTGGATCGCGCCGCCCCCCAATCCAAGTTCGTGCGCCAGACCGCGAGTACGAGCACCAATGACCCCGCAGTTGCTGAGTGGTGGACGGCCCTTCAAGATCCGGTCCTGAACGAGCTTGAGCAACGCGCACTTGCAGCGAATCCGTCGATCGATGTCGCCCAGGCGCGACTCCGTCAGGCGCGTGCATCCGTGCGCCAGGAGCGCGCTAACCGCTTTCCGAAAGCTGGGGCACAAGCGACCGGAATCTTCGCCGACCTTCCCGGGATCGATCTGCAGTCAGCTCAGGGGAACGGCGCAACGCCCCCTTCCCAGGACGCGGATTCCTCTCTCCAGTTTTTCAATCTCGGCCTGAACGCAAATTGGGAAATCGATTTTGCGGGAGGCCAGATCCGAAAAATAGAATCCGCTAACGCACTAGCCGCAGCGGCGTCCTACAACGCGGCAGATGCACACGTTCAACTCGCAGCCGACGTTGCGCAAAGTTATACGAATCTGCGGGACCGGCAGCAGCGCGCCGCTGCACTTCGTGGGGGGCTGGACCTGCAGAAGCAGCAGCTAGGCCTCGCTCGGCAACGCTTTCAGCAGGGCACGGTGCCGGCCTTTGCCATTGGTCAGGCGAACCGCGCCATTCAGGCTACCAACGGCGATCTCGCTACGGCTGAGGCGGAGATCGGAATTTATCTCAATGCGCTCGCCGTGCTTGCAGGGGAGGCGCCAGGGAGGCTCGATTCCTTGCTGGCTATCCCGCGTGACGTCCCCTTGCCACCACAGGTCGTCGCCATCGGCGATCCCGCCTCTCTACTTCGCCGTCGACCCGACATACGCGCCGCCGAGCGCAATCTGGCGGCCACGACCGCCCGGATTGGCGTCGCTGAAGCAGCGCGTTTTCCCAAGATCAGCTTTATGGGGATCCTAGGCATCGGCGGAACGTCTGTCGGAGACCTGGTCGATCTGGGAAATATCTCCAACATTGCCGTGCCCCAGCTACAATGGGGGTTGCTCGATTTTGGACGAACTTCGGCCCAGATAACGCAAGCGCGCGCTGGACGAGACGAAGCTGAGGCACAGTATCGACAGGTCGTTCTAGGTGCGTTCCAGGACGCCGAGAATTCGCTCGCGCGCTTTGCACAGCAACGTCGCAATGTGGCAGCGCTCGCCGAGATCAAGCGATCGGCTGACGAGTCAGACATTTTGACACAACAACGCTTCCAGCGACAGGTGATTTCCCGCAGTGACGCACTCGAGTCCGGTCGTCAGAAAGTGCTTGCTGCATCAAACCTTCAAAGTGCGGTTGCGGCTCTTACGGCAAGTTATATCGCCATCCAAAAATCACTCGGACTCGGGTGGCAGGAATCGACCTATCAAGGATTGGCAACGGATTCCTCGACCACGTCTATCGGAACAAATCAGTGATCCCTCCGCCTGTCATGCCCTGGTGTCGCCTTTGGGGTAGTTACCGAATTACCATAACGGCGCCTTGACTGAGGAGACGCTGCTGTGGTCGACACCGAAATACGGTCTGTATGGAACGGGAGGTGACGATGCAACTTCGGTCGGGAGTTCAAGATTGAGCAGTTAAGCTGGCGCAGGATTAAGGGCGACTGCTTCTTCACTTCAATTTATTGATCTACGCACGATACGCGGCCTTTCGGATTGGCAAGACCTGGCTCTGGCAATCGGACTGGCAAGCCTGCGCCGGCAGTTTGTTGACGTCGTCGCTCCGCTCGACGGACTGCGTCCTGCGCATGACTAGGGCCAAGGGACAACCAGAACGAGCCCGCCGATTTGTACGCCATTGCCGCCGCGGGCCCTACGCCGGTGTGTTCGCTCTTTTCATGTCGGGTCTATCGGCTCCAATCGGCATCAGACGCCAATCCCGTTGGAGTAGAGTTATGTCGACGAAACCTGAGGCCCTCAAAAAGCGGATGATCCGCCGCCATGAGCTTCGGCAGATCATACCGCTGGCCGACACCACCATCTACGAGATGGAACTGCGCGGCGAATTCCCTCGTCGCTTTGCGCTCACCCCGCGCTGTGTGGTGTGGGATCTGGCCGAGGTCGAAGCGTGGCTGACCGAGCGCCTGGCGACAGCTCGGCGATCGCCCATCGACCGCGCGCCGCATCCTGATGTACGCAAGCGCAAGGCGCGCCCCGTCAAAGCGCCGGATCAGGCACGAGCATAGGCATCGAGGGCGGAATCAGGACCGGCACGCGCTTCTGCCCCGCCACCCAAGCATCGATGATATCAGACCACTCCTGCATCATATGCCGCCGCTGATGCTCGTACTCCGCCTTGTTGTAGACGCCGCGCGAGGATCGCCCATCTTCATGGGCCAGGCACTTTTCGATCCAGTCACTGTTGAACCCCAGTTCGTTGAGCAGGGTCGATCCGGTGCGGCGCAAGTCATGTACCGTGAACGGCTCCAGCGGTAAGCCTTCCTTCTGCGCACGCTCCACGACGGCATAGGTGACGCGATTAAAGGTCGCCCGGGACATCGGCGCATCCGCATCATACCGAGACGGCAGAAGGTAGCGCGAGTTACCCGCGCAGGTCTTCAACGCGATCATGATGTCGAGGCATTGCTGCGAGAGATAGACGTTATGCGCCTTGGATCGCTTCATGCGTTCCTTGGGGATCGTCCACACGGCGTTCTCGAAGTCCACCTCGTCCCAGACCGCATCCTGCAGCTCGCTCTTGCGCACCATTGTCAGCAGAAAGAGGCGCATCCCGAGTCGGATCGTTGGCAGCGTCGCCACATGGTCGAGCTGCTTGAGCATCACGCGAATTTCCGTCGGCGACAGCGACCGGTCCTTTGGAACGAACTTCGCGATCGAGGCGGGGCCGACATCGTCGGCCGGATTGGCGACCTTCTCGCCGTGCAAGATCGCAAATCCGTAGATCTGCTTCAGGATGTCGCGGACATGGATCGCAGTCGCCGGAGCGCCGCGATCGACGATCTTGCCGCAGTGGGCGCGCAGGTCATCCGGCGTGATTTCTGTCAGCAGCCGATTCTTCCAGACTGGCAGAAGCTCTCGTTCGAAGATCGAACGCCGCATTGCGCGGGTGCTGTCCGCCATCGGCACCTTCACCAACCAGCGCTCACCAAACTCACCGAAGCTCTTGGCCTCTTTGATCCGGCGTTTGTCGCGCTGCTTTTCCTGGGCAGGGGACCTGCCTTCGAAGACTGCACGTTTAGCGTCGATCGTCGCTTCACGGGCTCGAGCAAGGGACAAACCGGAGGGACCGTACTTCCCGAGCGTCAGCGTCTCGCGTCGCCCATGCAGCCGGTAGTCCAGCCGAAACGTCAGCGTCCCGGAGGTTGAGACCTGAACATAAAGGCCGTCACGGTCCGTGACCTTGTATGCTTTTTCGCGTGGTTTCAGGTTCTTAAGGGCAACATCGGTGAGCATACCGACCTCCTCTACGCAAAATACCGTCAGGCGATTTTCGGCAATTCTGCCGAAATTGTCGCATGATTTACAATGGCTTAGTGCGGAAAGAATACCGTCACTGGCTTCAATACCTCTGACGGTATCGCTGGATTGGGCCAAGTGCAAGTTTGCCGGATACCGTCACGCAGGACGCCAGGGCCAACCGCTGCTCCGCGATTGACCTCGATAGATAGCGTGAGATAGTCTTTTTATTTCAATGCTTTGACCGAGCTTTGCCGATTGATCGCGATAGCCAAAAATGGCCCCGAATCATTCCCACTCGATCGTGCCGGGCGGTTTCGATGTATAGTCATAGGCGACGCGATTGATCCCGCGGACTTCGTTGATGATACGCGTCGTGACGCGTGGCAGGAAGTCGCCGGGAAAGCTGAAAGCCTCTGCCGTCATGCCGTCGGTCGAGGTCACCGCCCGCAAGGCCAGGACATAATCATAGGTCCGCCCGTCGCCCATCACCCCGACACTGCGCACCGGCAGCAGCACGGCGAACGCCTGCCAGATCGCATCGTACAGCCCCGCATTGCGGATTTCCTCCAGATAGATCGCGTCCGCCTTTCGCAGGATGTCGCATCGATCCTTGGTCACTTCGCCCGGAATGCGTATCGCGAGGCCAGGTCCGGGGAATGGATGGCGCCCGACGAACACATCGGGCAGCCCCAGTTCACGCCCCAGGTCGCGGACCTCGTCCTTGAACAATTCGCGCAGCGGCTCGACGAGTTTCATGTCCATCCGATCGGGCAGGCCGCCAACATTGTGATGGCTCTTGATCGTGACAGACGGGCCGCCGGTAAAGCTGACGCTCTCGATGACATCGGGGTAGAGCGTCCCCTGTGCCAGGAACTGGGCGCCCCCGATCTTTTTGGCTTCGGCCTCGAACACGTCGATGAACGTCTTGCCGATGAACTTGCGCTTCGCCTCGGGGTCCGTCACGCCGGCCAGGCCGTTCATGAACAGCGTCTCGGCATCGACGTGGATGAGCGGGATGTTGTAATGGCCGCGGAACAGGCTGACGACCTGGTCGGCCTCCCCTGCCCGCAGCAGCCCGTGATCGACGAAGACGCAGGTCAGCTGGTCGCCGATCGCTTCATGGATCAGCAGCGCCGCGACCGACGAATCGACCCCGCCCGACAGACCGCAGATCACCTTGCCGTCGCCGACCTGCGCCCGGATCTCGGCGATCTTCGTCGCGCGGAATTCGGCCATCGACCAGTCGCCCGCCAGCCCGCAGACGTGCCGCGCGAAATTGCCGATCAACTTGCCGCCGTCGGGGGTGTGGACGACCTCCGGATGGAATTGCATGCCATAGATCCGGCGATCGTCATCGGCGATTACCGCATAGGGGGCCCCGGACGAAGCGGCGACCGGGCGGAATCCCGGCGCCAGTTCTGTCACCCTGTCACCATGGCTCATCCAGACCTGATGCCGTTCCCCGTCGCGCCACAGCGCATCGAACAACGCACACCGGTCACCGATGTCGATGAAGGCGCTGCCGAATTCACCCGTCGTCCCGCGTTCGACCGTGCCGCCCAACTGGACCGTCAGCGCCTGTTGCCCGTAACAGATGCCCAGGATCGGCAGCCCGCTGTCGAGGATGACCTCGGGGATGCGCGGGCTGTCGGGATCAAGGACCGAGGCCGGGCCACCGCCAAGGATGATCCCCTTCGGCGCCATCCGCGCGAAGGCGGCGGCGGCGGACTGGAACGGCGCGATCTCGCTATAGACCCCCGCCTCGCGGACGCGGCGCGCGATCAACTGGGTTACCTGGCTGCCGAAATCGACGATGAGAATGCTGTCGGGGTGCTCCATCGACGCCGTGTAGCGAGGGATGGCCGCCAACGAAAGAGGCCGCGCCCATCGCTGGACGCGGCCTCCGATAATTTCGTCACCGAAACGCTTATGCGGTTTCGTCGAAATCCTCGTCGTTCATCACCGGACCCGAATCCTGGCCCTTGGCGCTGACGTCGCGATCGACGAATTCGATGATCGCCATCGGCGAGGCGTCCGACAGCCGTGGCCCGATCTTGATCACGCGAGTGTAGCCACCGTTGCGGCTGGCGTAGCGGGTCGCGAGCGTGTCGAACAGCTTCTGGAGCTGGGCATCGTCGAGCAGCCGCGCATGCGCGAGACGACGGTTGGACAGGCCACCCTTCTTCGCGAGCGTGATCAGCTTTTCGATATAGGGGCGCAGTTCCTTCGCCTTGGCGACGGTGGTGGTGATCTGTTCATGCTTGATCAGCGCTGCCGACATGTTGCGGAACAGAGCGATGCGGTGGGCCGAGGTCCGCTGAAGTTTACGACCGCCTACACGATGGCGCATTGGTTGGTTCTTTCGTTCGTTAAGGGGCCGTTTTACGGAAATCCCCATAGCAGGCAGTGTTGTAACGGGGCCACTGCCATCGGCCCCTTGTCCAAAGGTCACATAAGGTCACGCCAAGTGCGTGGTCCTTCCGCCCGAGTGCCCGGTGAGATCAAGCCGCACCGGGCACGTCGAACGGGCTGTCGTCGACGTGCGGGTAGCCTTGCGCTACCAGCGCGCGGTTCAGCCCATGATTTCCTGTTCGAGCTTCTTGGCCATCTCTTCGATGTTCTCAGGCGGCCAGCCCGGGATTTCCATGCCGAGGCGCAGACCCATGCTCGACAGCACTTCCTTGATTTCGTTCAAGGACTTGCGACCGAAATTCGGGGTGCGCAGCATTTCCGCCTCGGTCTTGCCGACCAGATCACCGATGTAGATGATATTGTCGTTCTTGAGGCAATTGGCCGAGCGAACCGACAGTTCGAGCTCGTCGACCTTCTTGAGCAGGTAACGGTTGATCTGCTGCGTATCGCCAGCCGGTTCGCCTTCGGCCGGTGCCGCGGCATGGCCGATCGGTGCCGACGCACGGGGCAGCGACGAATCGTCAAAATGGACGAACAGCGCGAGCTGATCCTGAAGGATCCGACCGGCGTAGCCGACGGCGTCCTCAGGGGTGATCGTCCCATCGGTTTCGATCGTCAGCGTCAGCTTGTCGTAATCGAGATCCTGGCCCACGCGGGTCGGATCGACCTTGTAGCTGACCTGACGCACCGGCGAGTACAACGCATCGACCGAAATCAGCCCGATGGGGGCATCCGCCGGGCGATTGGCGACGGCTGGAACATAGCCCTTACCCACGTCGGCGGTCAGCTCCATGTTGAGCGTCGCGCCTTCGTCGAGATGGCAGATCAGCAATTCGGGGTTCATCACCTCGATATCGCCCGACACCGCGATGTCGCCCGCCTTGACGTCGGCAGGACCGGTCGCGGACAGCTGGAGACGCTTGGGGCCTTCGCCCTGCATCTTCAGCGCGATCTGCTTCACGTTCAGGACGATGTCGGTGACATCTTCGCGAACGCCGGTGAGGGACGAGAACTCATGAAGCACGTTCTCGATCTTGATCGAGGTCACGGCGGCACCCTGGAGCGAAGAAAGCAAGACGCGGCGCAGCGCGTTGCCGAGCGTCAGGCCGAAACCACGCTCCAGCGGCTCGGCGACGAACGTCGCCTTGCGCTTGCCATCGCCGCCCGACTTCTTTTCGAGGCCGCTGGGCTTCTTCAGTTCCTGCCAGTTCTTTGCGTTGACAGACACGTGTGTCCCCTAAGGTGTTGGGCCGGAACGGGGGCTGTCCCAGCCTGGATAAGAAACGCGACCGCTCGTCAGCGGCCACGGTAGTAATCGACCGTCCGGGTCAGACCCGACGACGCTTCGACGGCCGCACGCCATTGTGCGGGATCGAGGTCACGTCACGGATCGACGTGATCTGGAAACCGACCGCCTGCAGCGCGCGGAGCGCCGATTCGCGGCCCGAACCGGGACCCTTCACCTCGACCTCGAGCGTCCGGACGCCGTGTTCGGCGGCCTTCTTGCCCGCGTCTTCGGCGGCGACCTGTGCGGCATAGGGCGTCGACTTGCGGCTTCCCTTGAAGCCCATCGCGCCTGCCGACGACCAGCTGATCGCGTTGCCCTGGGCATCGGTGATCGTGATCATGGTGTTGTTGAAACTGGCGTTCACATGCGCGACGCCGGAGGTGATGTTCTTACGTTCACGGCGCCGAATGCGCTGCGGTTCACGTGCCATTGGAAATCCTGACCTTCGAATACTTAGACCGGGAGGCGGTCGGCTTCATGCCTGCCTCCGGCGGAGAAGAAGTGACGAAAAGACGCCCCGCGTCTTTTCTGCTACTTCTTCTTGCCCGCGATCGGCTTGGCCTTGCCCTTGCGGGTGCGCGCGTTGGTGTGCGTGCGCTGGCCGCGAACCGGCAGGCCGCGGCGATGACGCAGGCCGCGATAGCAGGCCAAATCCATCAGACGCTTGATGTTCATCGACACTTCGCGACGAAGATCACCCTCGACCTTGTAGCCCGCATCGATCGCTTCGCGAATCTGCAGCACTTCCTGGTCGGTCAGGTCCTGAACGCGACGCTCCGCCGCAATGCCCAGCTTTTCAGTGATTTCCTTGGCCTTCGTGTTACCGATGCCGTGGATGTAGGTCAGCGCGATCACTACGCGCTTGTTGGTCGGGATATTAACACCCGCAATACGTGCCATGGACTTGTTTCTCCTAGCTCCACAGGGTCGGCATGGCCGCACGAACCCCATCTCTTCGCAACGATCCGATCGACCTGTTCCTTAACGCAAAAACGCGGCGAACGCAAAACTGCGCCGCCGGGAACCGGTCGTTCGGGGTTCGACGCGATTAGGCCCCCCGCCCCACCCTGTCAAGCGGCACACCGGGCATACCGGAGTCATCGGGGCAGCACGATCCGCGCGATCAGCCCGGGGGCGTTGTCCGCCAGTTCATAACGCCCGCCATGGAGTCGCGCGACCGCTTCGATCAGCGCCATCCCCAATCCCGCGCCCGGCGTCGTGCGCGCGCTGTCGAGCCGACCGAACCGCTTCATCGCCACCGCCCGGTCGGCCTCCGCAATGCCCGGGCCGCGGTCCTCGACCTGGATGGCGAGCCCGTCGACGGCATCGAGCAGGCGCAGCGTCACCGCGCCGCCCGCCGCGCCATGTTTCATCGCGTTATCGATCAGATTGGCGATCGCCTGGCTCAGCAATTCACGATGGACCTTCATCGCGGGCGGGCGGGTTTCGATCGCGGTGACGAACGCCAGCCCGGCGTCCTCCGCGACGGGTTCGTAGAGTTCGGCGATCTCCTCGATCAGCTCGGCGGGCGCGACCGCGGTGAACCGGTCGCGCGATACCGCCTCCGACCGGCTGATCTCGATCGCGGTCGTCAGCATCGCCATGACCAGGTCGGTTTCGATCAACAGATTGCTGAGCGCCACGTCGCGCGCGGCGGGGTCCGCCATCAGCACCGCCTGTTCGGTCTTGGTCCTGAGCCGGGCGAGCGGGGAGCGCAGATCATGCGCCAGGCTGTCGGTGACGACGCGCAATTCGGCCATCAGCCGTTCGAGCTTGCCCAGCATCAGGTTCAGCCGCGCGGCGAGCCGGTCGAACGCATCGCCCCCACCCGCGTCGACGGGCACGCGGCGGCTGAGATCGCCCTCCCCCACCGCCTCGATCACCGCGGCGATCCGGTCGAGTCGACCACCTACGAACCGGGCGAGCACCAGCCCCGCGCCGATCCCCAGCGCCAGGCTGAGGACGACGGCCAGGCCCAGCGCGCGTTCGATGGCGCGCTGCTCCGCCTCGACCAGATCGAGACTGCGCCCGGTCAGCAGCCAATAGCGCCCGATCGGGTGGAGCGCGTAACCGACGTCGCGGGTCGCGGTGCTGCTGTCGATATCCGCGACACGGAAACTGGTGGGGACCAGCGTCACCGCCGGGCGTGGCGGGGCGAACCCCGCCAGCCGGTTCCCCGCCCCGTCGAGCACCGCGAGCAACAGCGACACATCGCCCGGTGCGCGCGCGCCGTCGATCGCCGTGGTGACCGCCGCCAGGCCGCCCGAGCGATACAGCGCCCGCATCGCATCCGATTTCTCGATCGTCTCACGCCGTACCGCCTGCATCGCGGCGTTGTCGCCCTGTCGCCAGACGACCCCCACCAGCACCAGATTGGTGACGATCGCGAGCGCGATCGACAGCAGCGCGATCCGCGCCGTGACCGATAGGCGCATCAGCGGCAGCCTCGTCCGACGGCGACGATCAGGCGGCTTCCTGCGCCAGCCGGTACCCGGCGCCGCGGACGGTGTGGAGAATGGGCGATTCGAATCCATCCTCCAGCTTGCGGCGGAGGCGACCGATGTGGACGTCGACGACGTTCGAGCCCGGGTCGAAGTGATAATTCCAGATCTTTTCCAGCATCATCGTCCGGGTCACGACCTGACCCGCATGCCGCGCCATGAATTCGAGCAGGTTGAATTCGCGCGCGCCGAGCGGGATCGATCGCCCGGCGCGGGTGACGATGCGCGACAACAGGTCGATTTCGAGGTCGCCTACCGCCAGCTTGGTCTTTTGCGGTTCGGTCGCGGTGCGATCGGATCGGCGCACCAGCGCCTCGATCCGCGCCGACAATTCGGCGAAACTGAACGGTTTGCAGAGATAATCATCGGCACCGGCCTTCAGCCCGTCGACCCGGTCGTCGACCGCGGCCAGCGCCGACAGGACGAGGATCGGCGTCGTGATCTTCGCCCCCCGGATCGCGCTGACCATGGCCAGCCCGTCCAGCCCCGGCAACATCCGGTCGGCGATGATCAGGTCGAAAATGCCTTCGCTGGCCAGGAACAGCCCGTCGCGCCCGTCCTTGCACGCCTCGACCGCATAGCCCGCTTCGGCCAGCCCCTTTGCCAGATAGGCGGCGGTGGAGCTGTCATCCTCGACGATCAGGATCTTGCGGCTCATCGGTTCCGTCCTCTCTGCGCGGGCAGGAAGGGTCGGCGGCATCGATATCCGCCGACCCCCACCGACGCCTCCGGGAGTGGTCAGGCGCCGATTGCGTAAGCCAGCAATCGCTGGCCGTGCCCCCGGATACGCGCCGCCACCGTTACCCGCCATGACCCCAAGATGACAAACCGGTCATGATCCCGCTCGCCCGATGGCGCGACTTACGACGTGGCGTCGAGAACCGCGTCGATTTCCGCGCCGACGACATCGATATCGGCCATCCCGTCGATCCGCTCGACCAGCCCGCGCGCGTCGTAGATCGGCAGGATCGGTGCGGTCTTCTTGCGATATTCCTCCATTCGCGTGCGGACGGTGTCGGCATTGTCATCGGGACGCCGCTTGAAGTCGGTCGATCCGCACACGTCGCACACGCCCGCCACCTTGGGTCGCTTGAACACGTCATGATAGCCCGCGCCGCAGTTGGCGCAGGTGTAGCGACCGACGATCCGTTCGATCAGCGCGGCCTCATCGACCCCCAGTTCGATGACGTGATCAAGCGAGCGGCCCCGATCCGACAACAACGTGTCGAGCGAGTCGGCCTGCGCGGCGGTACGGGGATAGCCATCGAAGATGACGCCCGTGTCGGCGCTCAACTCGTCGAGCTTTTCGCCGATGATCCCCGAGACGATCTCATCGGAGACGAGCTCGCCCGCCTCCATCACGGCCTTCGCCTTCAACCCGACGGGCGACCCCGACTGGACCGCGGCGCGCAGCATGTCGCCGGTCGACAGCTGGACCATGCCGCGTTTCTCGACGAGCCGCGTCGCCTGGGTGCCCTTGCCTGCGCCCGGAGGACCCAGAAGAATGATATTCACGCGAACGCTCTCCCTCGTTCGTAGTCGATCGACCCCGGATCGGGATCAGCGCAGTCGCCCGCCCTTCAGCTTCGCCTTCTTGATCAGGTCGCCATACTGGTGCGCCAGCAAATGCGACTGGATCTGCGTTACCGTGTCCATCGTTACGTTGACCACGATCAACAGGCTAGTCCCCCCGAGATAGAAGGGAATCGACAGCGCCGACACCAGCCATTCGGGGATCAGGCAGATCGCCGCCAGATAGGCCGCACCGATCACGGTGATCCGCGTCAGCACGTAATCGAAGTAATTTTCGGTGTTCTTGCCGGGACGGATGCCGGGAATGAACCCGCCATAACGCTTCAGATTGTCCGCCGTCTCTTCGGGATTGAACACGACCGCGGTGTAGAAGAACGAAAAGAAGACGATACCGGCGCCGTACAGCAGCATGTAGATCGGGCTGCCATGCTGGAGATACTGGTTGAGGGTGATGATGAAATCGCCCCATTTCGACTGGCCTGCGACGCGCTGGCCCGCGAACTGGCTGATCGTCAGCGGCATGAGCAGCAGCGACGAGGCGAAGATCGGCGGGATGACGCCCGCCGTGTTGATCTTGAGCGGCAGATGGCTGCGATCGGCCTGCATCCCGCGCTGCGTCTGGCGCTTGGGATATTGGATCAGGATGCGGCGCTGCGCGCGCTCCATGAAGCAGATGAACAGGACGAGCACCGCGACCGCGACGATGATCCCGATCAGCTTGATCGGATCGAGGCTGCCCGAACGACCACCCTCCATCAGGTTGACGAGCGTCGTCGGCAGATGTGCGACGATCCCGGCCATGATGATCAGCGACACGCCGTTGCCGATCCCGCGGCTGGTGATCTGTTCACCCAGCCACATCAGGAACATCGTGCCCCCGATCAGCGAGATCACCGCGGCGATGCGGAACGCCATCCCCGGTTCGATCACCGCCTGCATGCCGTTCGACGCGCCCAGCGCCTCCAGCCCGACCGCGATGAAATACCCCTGCACCGCGGTCAGCCCGACGGTGCCGTAGCGGGTATATTGGTTCAGCTTCTTGCGCCCGCTTTCGCCTTCCTTCTTGATCGCCGCCAGCGTCGGCGACAGCGAGGTCGCGAGCTGGACCACGATCGAGGCGGTGATGTACGGCATCACGCCGAGCGCGATCAGGCTCATCCGGCTGAGCGAACCGCCCGAGAAGGTGTTGAAGAAATCGAGCACGCCGCCCGTGGTGCGCTGCGACAGCTCGCTCAGCACCGTGGGATCGATCCCCGGTAGCGGCACATAGCTCAGCAGCCGGAACACGATCAGCGCCCCCACCGTGAACCATAGTCGTTTCTTGAGATCGGTGGCCTTTGCGAATTTCGAAAGGCTGATGCTTTGCGCCATCTGATCGGCTGCGGATGCCATTGCGTCAATTATCCTGAAACGATGAACGGCGGGATGCGTTGTTACCCGCCCCGCCGTCCATATAGGCGCTCATCGGCGCTTGTCTAACCGGCTCGCCGCTTTGGCCCCCACGCAGGGTGGGGGCGTCAGCAGGATCAGGCGTTGAACGACGCCTTGTGCGCGGCGCGTTCCTTGTACTTCACGCCCTTCTTGGCCGCGGCCTTTTCGGCGGCAGGCACGACGTCGATGACGGTGACCGAGCCACCGGCCTTCTCGACCGCCTCGATCGCGCCCTTCGACGCACCGGCAACGGTGAACGCCAGCTTGGCGGTCAGTTCGCCCTTGCCGAGCAGACGGACGCCGTCCTTGCCGCCGCGCGCCAGCCCAGCGGCCTTCAGCGCGTCATGGTCGAGATCGGTACCGGTCAGCTTGCCCGAATCGATCGCCTTCTGGATCGACCCCAGGTTCACTTCGGCATAATCCTTCGCGAAGATGTTGTTGAAGCCGCGCTTCGGCAACCGCATGTGGAGCGGCATCTGGCCGCCTTCGAAGCCGGCGATCGACACGCCTTCGCGGCTCTTCTGGCCCTTCTGGCCACGCCCGGCGGTCTTGCCCTTGCCGGACCCGATGCCGCGTCCGACGCGCATCTTGTCCTTGCGGGCACCTTCGTTATCGCGGAGTTCGTTCAGTTTCATGTGGGGCACTCGCTTTCGCTTTTGTCGCGCTGAATGGGAAGTGGGGGCGCTTAGCAGTTACGCCCCGAATTGCAACCGTCCGGGTTAGTCACCGGTCCGGCATGATATCGAAAGGGCGACGCTCCCGGGGAAGCGCCGCCCTGTCGAATAACCGATGCGGCTCGCCTTAATCGGCGACCGACACCATGTGACGAACCTTGCGGATCATCCCGCGGACTTCGGGCGAATCCTGAAGCTCGCTGGTGCGGTGCATCTTGTTGAGACCAAGACCGATCAGCGTCGCGCGCTGGGTCTTTTCGCGGCGGATCGGCGAACCGGTCTGCGTTACCTTGATGGTGGCCATGTCGTCTTACTCCGTGAGCGCCGCGGCATCGGCCTCGGCGGTCTGTGACCCACCGCGGCCGAGCAGGTCGGCGATCTTCTTGCCACGACGCTGCGCAACGGCCTTCGGGCTGGTCTGGTCGCCCAGTGCCTCGAACGTGGCGCGGATCATGTTGTACGGGTTGGACGTCCCGACCGACTTGGTCACGACATCGGCAACGCCGAGCGATTCGAAGATGGCGCGCATCGGGCCACCTGCGATGATGCCGGTGCCCTGCGGCGCCGAGCGGAGCGTCACGCGACCGGCACCGAAGTGACCGTTGGCGTCGTGATGCAGCGTCCGGCCGTCCTTCAACGGCACGCGGACCATCGCCTTCTTGGCAGCGGCCGTCGCCTTCGAGATCGCCTCGGGCACTTCGCGCGCCTTGCCATGGCCGAAGCCCGCACGACCCTTGCCGTCGCCGACGACGACCAGCGCCGCAAAGCCGAAGCGCTTGCCGCCCTTCACCGTCTTCGACACGCGGTTGATGTGGACGAGCTTTTCGATCAGCTCTTCGCCACCATCGTCCATCGGGCCGCCGCGGCCACGGCCATCACGGCCACGTCCGCCGTCACGGCCACCGCGGTTGCCACCGGGGCCACCGCCGCGATTGCCGCCACGGCCACCGCCGCCACCACCGGGACCGCCGCGACCGCGACCGCCACCCTGGCCCTGGTAACCCGATGGCGCGTTGGGCGCGGTTGCCGCGCTCTGTGCCGTCACGTCCTGCTGCGTCGTCTCGGGTGCGATCGTGGCAACCGGCTGGTTGCCTTCGCCCGTCGTGTTTTCGTCAGCCATATCTTAGAACTCCAGTCCGGCTTCGCGCGCGGCATCCGCCAGCGCCTTGACCCGGCCGTGATAGAGGAAGCCGCCACGATCGAACACGACCTGCGTCACGCCGGCCTGCTTGGCGGCTTCCGCCACCCGCTTGCCGACCGCGGTCGCCGCGTCGATGTTCGCGCCCGACTGACCGCGTGCATCCTTTTCCAGCGTCGAGGCGGCGGCCAGCGTACGGCCCTCCGCATCGTCGATCACCTGGGCATAGATATGCTTGCCCGAACGATGCACCGACAACCGCGGACGGCTGCCAGCCCGCGCCCGAAGCGCGGTACGGTTGCGGCGACGCCGCTTCTCGAACAGAGAGAGACCCTTGGTCATTACTTCTTCTTCCCTTCCTTGCGGAAGATGAACTCGCCGTCGTACTTGATGCCCTTGCCCTTGTACGGCTCCGGCTTCCTCCAGCGACGGATTTCGGCGGCCAGCTGACCGACCTTCTGCTTGTTCGCGCCACTGATCTCGATCGTCGTCGCGTCGGGGGTCTTGACCTCAAGATCCTTCGGCACGTCGATGTTGACGTCGTGGCTATAGCCCAGCTGCAGGCGCAGGTTGCTGCCCTGCATCGCGGCACGATAACCGACGCCGGTGATCAGCAGCTTCTTGGTGAAACCGTCGGTCACGCCGGTGACCAGGTTCTGCACCAGCGTCCGCTGCATGCCCCAGAAGGCGCGCGCCTGCTTCGTGTCGTTGGCCGGCATCACGCTGATGCCGCCATCTTCGAGCGTGTAGCTGATCTCGTCGCGCATCGCGAGGCTCAGGGTGCCCTTCGGCCCCTTCACGTTCAGCGTCTTGCCCTCGATCGTCGCGGTGACGTTACCCGGTACGGTGACCGGCTTCTTGCCGATGCGGCTCATCAGAACACCTCCGCAAGCACTTCGCCGCCGACATTCTGCTCGCGCGCTTCCGCGTCGGACAGAACGCCACGTGGCGTCGAAACGATGGTAATGCCGAGGCCGTTCATGACGCGCGGGAGTTCCTGCGAGCCGGAATAGACACGGCGACCGGGCTTCGAGACGCGTGCGACATGCTTGATCGCAGGCTGGCCCTCGAAATACTTCAGCTCGATGCGGACGCCCTTGGCGGGGCCCATTTCTTCGTCGCTGTAGCCACGGATATAGCCTTCGCGCTGCAACACGTCGAGGACGCGGATACGCAGCTTGGACGCGGGCGAAAGGACGGAATCCTTCTTCGCACGCTGGCCATTGCGGATGCGGGTGAGCAGGTCACCCAGGGGATCGGTCACTGCCATTATAAGATCCTTACCAGCTCGACTTCGTGACGCCCGGGATCAGGCCCTTGTTGGCCAGTTCGCGCAGCTGAATACGGCAAAGCCGGAACTTGCGGTAATAGGCGCGCGGGCGGCCCGTGATCTCGCACCGGTTACGGATGCGGGTCGGGTTCGCGTTGCGCGGCAATTCCGCCATCTTGAGGCGCGCGATCAGACGCTCCCCTTCGTCGAGCGACGTGTCGTTCGCCGTGGCCTTCAGTGCCGCATATTTGCCGGCATACTGCTTGACCATCCGCTTACGACGCTCGTTCTTGTTTACCGAACTCAGTTTCGCCATGGACTTAAGCTCTCTTCTTCCAATTCAACACCGTGGCGGTCATGCCGCCTTCTTCTCGTCGCTTGCCTCTTCCTCGATGGGGAAGGGGAAACCGAACAGACGCAGCAGCTCGCGCGCTTCGTCGTCGGTCTTCGCGGTCGTCGTCACGATCACGTCCATACCGCGGATCTTCTCGATCCGGTCATAGTTGATTTCGGGGAACACCAGCTGCTCCTTCAACCCGCAGGCGTAATTGCCGCGGCCGTCGAAGCTCTTGGGGTTCAGGCCACGGAAATCGCGGACGCGGGGCAACGCGATCGTGATGAAACGATCGAGAAATTCGTACATCCGCTCGCGACGCAACGTCACCTTGACGCCGATCGGCATGCCTTCACGCAGCTTGAACTGCGCGATCGACTTCTTCGCCTTCGTCACGACGGGCTTCTGCCCGGCGATCAGTTCCATTTCCGAAGCGGCCTGGTCGACCTTCTTCTTGTCCTGGGTGGCTTCGCCGACGCCCATGTTCAGCACGATCTTGTCGAGCCGGGGCACTTCGTTGACGTTCTTGTAGCCGAACTTCTCGGTCATCGCCTTGGCGATCGAGTCGTCGTACATCGACTTCATGCGGGGCTTGTAATCAGCCATCGATCTGGTCTCCGGTCTTGACGGCCACGCGGACCTTCTTCCCGTCCTTGGTTTCGAACCGGACGCGGGTCGGCTTGCCGTCCGCGGTCACGTGCGCGACCTTCGAGACGTGCATGGGAGCCTCGATCTTCTCGAGACCGCCCTGCGGATTTTCCTGCGTCGGCTTCTTGTGGCGCGTCGCGACGTTGATGCCGCCGACGACGACCTTGCCGTCCTTCGGCATGGCCAGCGTCACCGTGCCGGTCTTGCCCTTGTCCTTGCCGGACAGGACGATGACCTGGTCACCCTTCTTGATGCGAGCGGCGGCCATTACAGCACCTCCGGCGCAAGGCTGATGATCTTCATGTGCTTCTTGCCGCGCAGTTCGCGAACGACCGGGCCGAAGATACGGGTGCCGATCGGCTCCTCGTTCTTGTTGACCAGCACCGCTGCGTTCGAATCGAACCGGATGGTCGACCCGTCGGCGCGATGAATATCCTTCTTCGTGCGAACGATGACGGCGCGATGGACGTCGCCCTTCTTTACACGGCCACGGGGCTGAGCTTCCTTGATGCTTACGACGATGATGTCGCCCACGCCGGCTACCCGACGCTTCGACCCACCGAGCACCTTGATGCACTGCACCCGCTTCGCGCCGCTGTTGTCAGCGACGTCGAGATTGGATTGCATCTGGATCATCGATCCGCTTCCTTCTCACGTTATGGCCCCGATCCCGACCGGGTGCCGCCTTTGGAATAAATCGGCGGTCGGCCTTACGCCAACCGCCCGGCTGTTCAACCCCCGGCGGCCTCTTCGCCCGACAGGTCGACCCGCTCCGGCGTCGCATGGGTGTTCACCCGATCGACGACCGTCCAGGTCTTCAGCTTGGAAATCGGCGCGGTCTCTTCGATCCGCACGGTTTCACCGGCCTTGAATTCATTCGCCTCGTCATGGGCGTGGTACTTCTTCGAGCGACGGATGATCTTGCCGTAGAGCGGGTGCTTGACCTTGCGCTCCACGTTCACGACCACCGTCTTGTCGCCCTTGTCGGACACGATCAGTCCGGTCAGCACGCGCTTCGGCATGATAGTATCCTTACTTCGCCGACGCGGCGCTGGTGCGCTGCGTCTGCAGGGTCTTGATGCGGGCGATATCCTTGCGGACCTCGCGCACGCGGCTCGGCTTTTCGAGCTGGTTCGTCGCCGCCTGGAAGCGGAGGTTGAACTGCTCGCGCTTCAGCTCGCCGAGCGTCTCGGACAGCTGATCGTCGGTCTTCCCGACGAGATCGGTCTTGGGCGTGGCCTTGGCCATCTTATTCGCCTCCCAGGTGGCTGGTGTCACCCAGGCGGGCGACGACCTTGACTTTGATCGGCAGCTTCATCGCTGCGCGCTCGAATGCTTCGGCGGCAATCTTGCCCTCGACGCCGTCGAGTTCGAACAGGATCCGGCCGGGCTTGACGCGAGCCGCCCAGAATTCAGGCGACCCCTTGCCCTTACCCATGCGGACTTCGGCGGGCTTCGACGAAACCGGCACGTCCGGGAACACGCGGATCCAGAGACGGCCCTGACGGCGGATGTGACGCGTGATCGCGCGGCGGGCCGCCTCGATCTGGCGCGCGGTGATCCGGTCCGGCTCCATCGCCTTCAGGCCATACGACCCGAAGTTGAGGCTGGTGCCACCCTTGGCATCGCCATGGATGCGGCCCTTGAAGGCCTTGCGGAACTTGGTGCGCTTTGGCTGCAACATGTCTGGTGTTCCTTAGCGGCGATCATCGCGTGCGGGACGCACGCCGGAGGTCTGAGCCTCCATCATCAACCGGTCCTGCGCCATCGGGTCATGGCCGAGAATCTCGCCCTTGAAGACCCAGACCTTCACGCCGCACACGCCATAGGACGTGTGCGCGGTGGCCTCGGCATAATCGATGTTCGCGCGCAACGTGTGCAGCGGAACGCGACCTTCGCGATAGCTTTCCGACCGTGCGATTTCCGCACCGCCGAGACGCCCGCCGCAGGCGACGCGGATGCCGTCGGCACCCAGGCGCATCGCCGACTGCACCGCGCGCTTCATCGCCCGGCGGAACGCGATACGACGCTCCAGCTGGTCGGCGATACCCTGCGCGACGAGCTTGGCGTCGACTTCGGGCTTGCGGATCTCGACGATGTTCAAGCTGACGTCCGACTTCGTCATCGCGCCGATCGTGCGGCGCAGCTTTTCGATGTCGGTGCCCTTCTTGCCGATGATCACACCGGGGCGCGCCGCATAGATCGAAATCCGGCACAGCTTGGCCGGACGCTCGATCACCACCTTGGAGATCGCGGCCTGCGGCAGCGTCTTCATGATGTAGGTGCGGATCTTCAGATCCTCCAGCAGCAGCTGACCATAGTCATGGCCTTCCGCGAACCAGCGGCTGTCCCAAGTGCGGTTGATCTGCAGCCGCATCCCGATCGGATTGCTCTTGTGACCCATTACGCTTCTTCTTCCTGCTCGCGCACGACGATGCGGAGCTTGCTGAACGGCTTGAGGATCCGGGTCGACTTGCCGCGACCGCGGGTGGCGAAGCGCTTCATCGTGATCGACTTGCCGACCGATGCCTCGGCGACGACCAGTGCGTCGACGTCGAGGTTGTGGTTGTTTTCGGCATTGGCGATGGCCGATGCCAGCACCTTGCGCGCCTCGACAGCCATGCCCTTGGTCGAGAACGCCAGGATGTTCATCGCATCGCCGGCCTTCTGCTTGCGGATCAGCCCTGCGACCAGGTTCAGCTTCTGGGCCGAACCACGGATCTGGGTGTTGACCGCCAGCGCCTCGTTATCCGCCACGCGGCGGGGGGATTTCGCCTTCGACATCAGCGCTTGCCCTTCTTGTCGGCGGAGTGACCGGGGAAGTAGCGCGTCGGCGCGAATTCACCCAGCTTCATGCCGACCATTTCTTCGTTGACCGAAACGGGCACGAACTTGCGACCGTTATAGACGTTGAACGTCAGACCGACGAACTGCGGCAGGATCGTCGAGCGACGCGACCAGGTCTTGATCGGTGCGCGCGAATTGGCGTCCTGCGCCGTCTCGGCCTTCTTGAGCAGGCTCAGTTCGACGAACGGGCCTTTCCAGACGGAACGAGCCATTACTTCTTCCTCGCGTGGCGGCTACGGATGATCATCTTGTCCGTAGACTTGTTGTGGCGGGTGCGCGCACCCTTGGTCGGCTTGCCCCATGGCGTCACCGGATGGCGACCGCCCGAGGTCCGGCCTTCACCACCGCCATGCGGATGGTCGACCGGGTTCTTGGCAACACCGCGGGTCAGCGGACGCTTGCCCATCCAGCGCGAACGCCCGGCCTTGCCGAGATTCTGGTTCTGGTTGTCGGGGTTCGACACCGCGCCGACCGTCGCCATGCAATCCGAATGAATATAGCGCTGTTCACCCGAGTTTAGGCGAACGATCACCATCCCGCGATCACGCCCGACGACCTGGACATAGGTCCCCGCCGACCGTGCGATCTGGCCACCCTTCATCGGCTTCATCTCCACGTTGTGGACGATGGTGCCGACGGGCATCTGGCCCAGCTCCATGGCGTTGCCCGGCTTCACGTCGGTCTTCTTCGACGCGATCACCTTGTCGCCGACGCCCAGACGCTGCGGTGCGATGATATACGCCTGCTCGCCGTCTTCGTAGCTGATCAGCGCGATGAACGCGGTGCGGTTGGGATCATATTCCATCCGCTCGACCGTGCCTTCGGCATCCCACTTGCGACGCTTGAAGTCGATGTAGCGATACTTCTGCTTGTGGCCGCCCGCGATGCCGCGGCTGGTCACATGGCCCTTGTTGTTGCGGCCACCCGACTTGCGCTTGCCTTCGGTCAGCGCCTTGACGGGCCGGCCCTTCCACAGCGCCGACTTGTCGACGAGAATCAGGCCGCGCTGGGCGGGCGTCGTCGGATTATAATGCTTGAGTGCCATTGCCTCAGACCCCCGTCGTCACGTCGATGGACTGACCGTCCTTCAACCGGACGATCGCCTTCTTGATGTCGGACTTCGTGTAGGGCGTACCCTTCCACTTCTTCGTCTTGCCCTTCTGGACGATCGTGTTGACCCCGGTCACCGTGACGCTGAACAGCGCCTCGACCGCAGCCTTGATCTCGGGCTTGGTGGCGTCGCCCGCCACCTTGAACACGACCGCGTTATGCTCGCTGAGCAGCGTCGCCTTCTCGGTGATGTGCGGTGCGAGGATCACGTCGTAATGACGGATGTCGACGCCGTCTTTCTGCTTCTTAGCCATTGAAGCGCGCCTCCAGCTTTTCGACGGCAGCGCGGGTCAGGACCAGCGTGTCGTGCTTCAGGATGTCATAGACGTTGGCACCGGCGGCCGGCATCACGTTAATTGTGTGCAGATTGCCCGCGGCGAGCGCGAAGCTCGTCTCGACCATGTCGCCATCGATCACCAGCGCGGTCTTGCCGAAGCCCAGGGTCGCCCAGTCGGCGAGCAGGTTCTTCGTCTTGTTCTCGGCAACCGTCAGGCTGTCCATGACGACCAGCGACCCTGCCTTGGCATGGCTGCTGAGTGCCATCTTCAAGCCCAGCGCACGAACCTTCTTGTTCAGCGACGGGTTGAAGTCGCGGACGCGGGCGCCGTGCGCCTTACCACCACCGACGAACACCGGGGCGCGGCGATCGCCATGACGTGCCGTACCGCCGCCCTTCTGGCGACCGAACTTCTTGCCGGTGCGGGCGACATCGGCGCGCTCACGCGTGCCGCGGGCCGTCTCGCGACGCTTTTCGAGCTGCCAGGTCACCACGCGGTGCAGGATGTCGGCGCGCGGATCGAGGCCGAAGACCTCGTCGTTGAGCTCGACGTCCGCCGCGGTCGCCTTGGCGTCGAAGGATTGAACCTTGACCTTCACGTTCAGCCCTCCTGGCCGTCGGTCGCGTCAGTCGCGTCAGCCGTATCGGCGGGCGTGTCTGCTGCGGTGTTGCTGTTGGCAGCCTGCTTGAGGCCGGCGGGGAACGGGGCGTCCGCATGGCGCGCGACCTTGACCGCGTCCTTGACGAACAACCAGCCACCCTTCGATCCGGGAACCGAACCCTTGACGAAGATCAGGCCACGCTCGACGTCGGTGCCGACGATCTCGAGGTTCTGCTGGGTGCGATATTTGTCACCCATGTGACCGGCCATCTTCTTGTTCTTGAAGACCTTGCCCGGATCCTGGCGCTGACCGGTCGACCCGAGCGAACGGTGCGAGACCGACACGCCGTGGGTGGCGCGGAGGCCGCCGAAGTTCCAGCGCTTCATGCCGCCGGCAAAACCCTTGCCCTGCGTCCGGCCCTGGATGTCGACGATCTGACCCGCGACATAATGGTCAGCCGAAATCTCGGCGCCCACGTCGAGCAGTCCATCTTCGTCGACACGGAATTCGTGAACGACCGCCTTGGGCTCGACCGAAGCCTTGCCGAAATGACCGCGTTGCGGCTTGGCGACATTCTTGGTCTTGGCGACGCCTGCGCCAAGCTGGACGGCGGTGTAGCCGTCGGTATCCATTTCGCGGCGGGAAACGACCTGCAAGCCTTCGAGCTGCAGAACGGTAACCGGCACGTGCCGACCATCGTCCTGGAACAGGCGGGTCATCCCCATCTTCTTCGCGATCACGCCGGTGCGCATGACCAAACTCCTCACAGAGGCACTCACGGACCATTCCGATAAGTGCGTGCCAGCCCGGATAAAGCGAAGCGGCCCCCGTCCCGGGCTGATTGCCTCCGAAGAGGCAGACGGGAGACGCTGTCCCGGCGACAAGGTCACCGGCGGTATCTCTTGCTGTCAGGCGCTCCGAGGAGCGTCATAACCGTTGCGCCGAAGCGGCAACGCAAACCCCGCGGGACTCACGTCAACCGCGGGGTGCCGACCCATTAGGCCAGCTTGATCTCGACGTCAACGCCTGCTGCGAGGTCGAGCTTCATCAACGCGTCGACGGTCTGCGGGGTCGGCTGGACGATGTCGAGCATCCGCTTGTACGTGCGGACCTCGAACTGCTCGCGCGACTTCTTGTCGATGTGCGGGCCACGGTTGACCGTGAACTTCTCGATGCGCGTCGGCAGCGGGATAGGACCGCGGATCAGCGCGCCGGTGCGGCGTGCGGTGTCGGCGATGTCGCCGGTAGCCTGATCGAGCACGCGATGGTCGAACGCCTTCAGGCGAATGCGAATGTTGCTGTCCATAGTCCCTACCGATGCGAAAGAGCGGGCCGCTTGCGCGGCTCTTGCTGGTTCAAATTAAACTGGAGGCGGGCCCTTACGGCAGCCTTCATAAAAACGCAACCGCCCGGCCCCCTTTTTTGGGAACCGGGCGGCTGTTTTGCGACGGGCCGCAGGGCCCGATCGCGGGTCGCTTACTTCGAGATCGCGCTGACGACGCCTGCACCCACGGTGCGGCCGCCTTCGCGGATCGTGAAGCGCTGGCCCACGTCCATCGCGATCGGTGCGATCAGCTTGATGCCGAGCGACACGTTGTCGCCGGGCATGACCATCTCGGTGCCCTCGGGCAGCTCGACGGTGCCGGTCACGTCAGTCGTGCGGAAGTAGAACTGCGGGCGATAGTTGGCGAAGAACGGCGTGTGACGGCCGCCTTCATCCTTCGACAGCACGTACACTTCCGAATTGAAGTCGGTGTGCGGCTTGATCGAACCGGGCTTGCAGAGCACCTGGCCACGCTCGACTTCGTCGCGAGCGACGCCGCGGATCAGCGCGCCGACGTTGTCGCCAGCCTGGCCCTGGTCGAGCAGCTTGCGGAACATTTCGACGCCCGTGACCGTGGTCTTGCGGACTTCGGGGTGGATGCCGACGATCTCGACTTCCTCACCGACCTTGACGATGCCGGTTTCGACACGACCCGTGACGACCGTACCGCGACCCGAGATCGAGAAGACGTCCTCGATCGGCATCATGAACGGCTTGTCGAGCGGACGCTCCGGCTGCGGAATATATTCGTCGACCTGCTTCATCAGCTCGGTGACGGCATCCTTGCCGAACGTGTCGTTCGAACCCGACAGCGCGCAGGTCGCCGACCCCTTGACGATCGGAATGTCGTCGCCCGGGAAGTCGTAGCTGCTGAGCAGTTCGCGGATTTCCAGTTCGACCAGTTCGAGGATTTCCTCGTCGTCGACCAGATCGACCTTGTTCATGAACACGACCATCGCCGGCACGCCGACCTGGCGCGCGAGCAGGATGTGCTCGCGGGTCTGCGGCATCGGGCCATCGGTGGCCGACACGACCAGGATCGCGCCGTCCATCTGTGCGGCGCCGGTGATCATGTTCTTCACATAATCGGCGTGGCCGGGGCAATCGACGTGCGCATAGTGGCGGTTCGTCGTTTCATATTCGACGTGCGCGGTCGAAATCGTGATGCCGCGCTCACGCTCTTCGGGAGCCTTGTCGATGTTCGCGAAGTCGACCGCGGTGCCGCCGGTCGATTCGGCGAGCACCTTGGTGATCGCGGCGGTCAGCGACGTCTTGCCATGGTCGACGTGACCGATGGTGCCGATGTTGAGATGCGGCTTGTTCCGCTCGAATTTTGCCTTGGCCATTATTTCCTACCTTCTGATTCGATTTCGCTCAGCCGCCGTGGGACCCGCGCGAACGCGGCCCCTTAGCGACTCATTTCGGATTACGCCAGCTTCGCCTTCACTTCGTCGGCAACGTTCGCCGGCACTTCGTCGTAATGGCTGAACTGCATGCTGTACTGCGCCCGGCCCTGCGTGAACGAGCGGAGCTGGTTCACGTAACCGAACATGTTCGCCAGCGGCACCATCGCCTCGACCGTCTGCGCGTTGCCGCGGCTGTCGGTGCCCTGGATCTGGCCACGACGGCTGTTCATGTCGCCGATGACATCGCCCAGATAATCCTCCGGGGTGACGACCTCGACCTTCATGATCGGCTCGAGCAGCTTGATGCCCGCCTTCTGTGCGGCTTCGCGCATCGCGCCCCGCGCACAGATTTCGAACGCCAGTGCCGACGAATCGACGTCGTGATAGGCGCCGTCGTACAGATGGACCTCGAAATCGATGATCGGGAAGCCGATCAGCGATCCGCCCTCGGCGGTTTCGCGCATGCCCTTCTCGACCGACGGGATATATTCCTTGGGAATATTGCCGCCCTTCACCTCGTCGAAGAACTGGAAGCCGGTGCCGCGCTCGCCGGGAACGACGGTCAGCTTGACGCGACCGAACTGACCCGAACCACCCGACTGCTTCTTGTGGGTATAGTCGATGTCGACCTTCTTCGCGAGATATTCGCGATACGCCACCTGCGGCGCGCCGACGTTCGCCTCGACCTTGAATTCGCGCTTCATGCGATCGACGAGGATTTCGAGGTGAAGCTCACCCATGCCCTTGATGATCGTCTGACCCGATTCATGGTCGGTCGACACGCGGAACGACGGATCCTCGCGCGCCAGACGATTGAGCGCGACGCCCATCTTTTCCTGATCGGCCTTGGTCTTGGGTTCGACCGACAGTTCGATGACGGGCTCGGGAAATTCCATCCGCTCGAGAATGATCGGGGCGTTCTGCGCGCACAGTGTATCGCCCGTCGTCGTATCCTTCAGCCCCGCCAGCGCGACGATGTCACCTGCGAACGCTTCCTGGATGTCCTCACGACTGTTCGCATGCATCAACAGCATGCGACCGACCTTTTCCTTCTTGTCCTTGACCGAATTCGTCACCTGCGACGCGGTTTCGAGCTTGCCCGAATAGATGCGGGCAAAGGTCAGCGTGCCGACGAACGGATCGTTCATGATCTTGAACGCCAGCGCCGAGAACGGTGCCTCGTCCGACGACGGACGCGAATCCTCGGTCTCGCCGTCGAGCAGCACGCCCTTGATCGCGGGCACGTCGAGCGGGCTCGGCATGTAATCGACGACGGCGTCGAGCAGCGGCTGGACACCCTTGTTCTTGAACGCCGAACCGCAGACGATCGGGACGAACGCCATCCCCAGTGTGCCCTTGCGGATCAGCTTCTTGAGGTCAGCGACCGAAGGCTCGTTACCCTCGAGATACGCTTCCATCAGCTCGTCGTCCTGCTCGACGGCCATTTCGATCAAGTCGCTGCGATATTTCGCGGCCTTCTCGGCCATGTCCGCAGGGATATCCTGATATTCGAACTTGGCACCCAGCGACTCTTCGAGCCAGATGATCGCGCGGTTGTTGACCAGATCGACCAGCCCCTTGAACCCGCCTTCGATACCGATCGGCAGATACAGCACCGCCGGCCGCGCACCCAGACGCTCGATGATCGAATCGACGCAGAAATAGAAATCGGCACCGGTGCGGTCGAGCTTGTTGATGAAGCACATCCGCGGAACCTTATACTTGTCCGCCTGACGCCACACCGTTTCCGACTGCGGCTCGACACCCGCAACGCCGTCGAAACATGCGACCGCGCCGTCGAGCACACGCAGTGAACGCTCGACTTCGATCGTGAAGTCGACGTGGCCGGGGGTGTCGATGATGTTGATGCGATGCTCGGGCCCCTTGCCCTCTTCAGCCGCCCAGAAGCACGTCGTCGCAGCCGACGTGATCGTGATCCCGCGCTCCTGCTCCTGCTCCATCCAGTCCATCGTCGCGGTGCCTTCATGCACTTCGCCGATCTTGTAGGACTTGCCGGTATAATAGAGGATACGCTCGGTCGTCGTCGTCTTGCCGGCGTCGATGTGCGCCATGATACCGATATTGCGATAACGATCGAGCGAATGGCTGCGGGCCATGATCATGCTTCCTTAGCGATGTGGGGAGCAAGCCCAAGGCCTGCTCCCCAACATATAGGTGTTTGTTTTTCCGGCGAAAGGCCACCGGACGTCCACGAACCGGCGTCAGCCGACCCGTGCCGCCGTTACCAGCGGTAGTGGCTGAACGCGCGGTTCGCTTCGGCCATGCGATGCGTGTCTTCACGCTTCTTGACCGCGTTGCCACGATTATTCGACGCGTCGAGCAATTCACCCGACAGACGCGCGGCCATCGTGTTCTCGCTGCGCGCGCGCGCGGCCGAGATCAGCCAGCGAATCGCCAGCGCCTGGGCGCGTTCGGGACGCACTTCGACGGGAACCTGATAGGTCGCACCACCGACGCGGCGCGACCGGACTTCGATGCCCGGCTTGATGTTGTTAAGCGCATCGTGGAACACGCCGATCGGCTCGCGCTTGGCGCGCTGCTCGACGGTTTCCATTGCCCCGTACACGATCAGCTCGGCGACGGATTTCTTGCCGTCGTACATGACCGAATTCATGAACTTCGACAGGACCTCATCACCATATTTGGGATCGGGGAGGATGATACGCTTTTCTGGACGACGGCGACGTGCCATTTCTTGTTTCCTTCTGGACTTCAGCCATTTCGTGGGTCGGCTATCAATAGCCGGACCGGCTTACTTCGGACGCTTGGCGCCGTACTTGGAACGCGACTGGCGACGATCCTTCACACCCTGTGTATCGAGCACGCCGCGCAGGACGTGGTAGCGAACACCGGGAAGATCGCGGACACGACCGCCGCGGATCAGGACCACCGAGTGCTCCTGAAGATTGTGGCCCTCGCCCGGGATGTAGCTGATGACTTCGCGCTGGTTGGTCAGGCGAACCTTGGCCACCTTGCGCAATGCCGAGTTCGGCTTTTTCGGAGTCGTCGTGTAGACGCGGGTGCAAACGCCGCGCTTCTGCGGGTTCGCTTCCATTGCAGGGACCTTGGACTTGGCCTTCTGCGGATCGCGGCCCTTGCGGACCAGCTGGTTGATCGTCGGCATTGAATCTCTTCACCTTGGTACAGTGGTTACTTTGCTGGAGCCATCGGGCTGGAGCCGTAGGGCGCCTGAGAATACAAAAAGGACCGCTAGGACGGCAAAGCCTTCCCCGGGTCCTGGAATGCATCCAGCAATGTTCAAGCGTGCCGGGCGACATATTGCCATCCGACGGGCGGTTCTATACGCATTGTCGTGCACAGGGTCAACCGGGCCATCCATACCCGTTCGCCGCCGACGTTTCGGGTATCCAGGGCCTTGTGTCCCGCGAAAAGCGCGTTTAAGCGCTGCGGGGATAGGGGTGTAGCTCAGCTGGTTAGAGCGTCGGTCTCCAAAACCGAAGGCCCTCGGTTCGAATCCGAGCTCCCCTGCCAATCCTCCTGCCATTTGTCATATCGGTGCCGCGATTCGGCGGTTTTGGGCGGATTTCGGCTGGACCGCGGCGGCTTCGTTTTATAACAAGATTGTCATGGAAGACCATCAGAGGCTGACGATCGCGTTTGCGATCATCGCGGCGGTCGTCGTTATCGGTGCCGTCTGGGGCGTCACCTACATGCGGCGCCGCAAACGGGAAAAGCTCCGGCGTCGGGGCATCAAGACATATGGTCACTGATCGCCCGCAAAGGTGATCGGTAGCGCGTCGGGCGGCATCCCGTGCTGCGCCGCGGCGGCGCGTCGGGTGGCATCCCTTGCTCCGAGCCGCGGCGCCGAGCGGAGATACCGATCCGCAACCCTCATCCCCCTGCCCTCATCCCCCGGCCCTCACGCCCTGGCCCCTGCCCCCGCGGCGCGCGGCCTCCGCCCCCGGCCCCGATCCAGGCCACCGCGGGCGTCCCTTGCCAAGCCGTGCGCCCGCCGCTATCTGCCGCATCCATCCGACAGCGTGGATGAGCTGACCGGTTTCCCCGATCGCGGGAAAGCGGTCGACGGCTCATGCCCGGTGGCGGCCTGATTTTTCCCGCGCGAGCGATAGCGAGAGCGAACCGACAGTGGCCAAGACGACACCCCTAGAATTCATCCAGCAGGTCCGCGCCGAAACCGCCAAGGTGGTGTGGCCGACCGGACGCGAGACGGTGATGACCGGCGTGATGGTCGTCATCATGACGACGATCCTGGCGGTGTTCTTCTTCGGGGTCGATTCGATCTTCGCCGCGCTGGTCCAGGCGCTGCTCGGCCTCGCCAAGTAAACACGAGAAGGCTTCATTCATGTCGCGCTGGTACATCATCCACGCCTATTCCGGTTTCGAGGGCAAGGTCCGCGATTCGATCATGGCCGAGGCGACCCGCATGGGTCTCGACCAGCTGGTCGAACAGATCGAGGTCCCGACCGAAACGATCACCGAAGCGCGCCGCGGCAAGAAGGTCGCGGTCGAACGCAAGTTCATGCCCGGCTATGTCCTCGCCAAGCTGAACATGAACGACGACGTGTATCACCTCGTCAAGAACACCCCCAAGGTAACGGGCTTCCTGGGCAGCATGGGCAAGCCCCAGGCGATCAGCGAGGCCGAGGCCGCGCGGATGCTCAACAGCAAGGAAGAAGCCGCCGCCGCCCCCAAGACGCAGATCAAGGTCGATTACGAGATCGGCGATGCGGTCAAGGTGCTCGACGGCCCGTTCGCGAGCTTCAACGGCACCGTCGAGGAACTCGATTTCGACAAGGCCAAGGTCAAGGTCTCGGTCAGCATCTTCGGACGCGCAACCCCGGTCGAACTCGATTTCGAGCAGGTCGAGCGCAGCAAGTAAGGCGCGCCAGCGCCGCACGACGCGACCGCACGCGCCTAGCGCAGCTAGAAGCGAGACGGCGCGCGACCGGACGGCGGGGCGCGCGAGCGAACCCGACCGACGTCAGGACGCGGGATTTACTCCCGCGTCGGACTGCGTCCAATATCAATTATCAGTGAGTAAGTTTCGGCCTATTTAGTTAAGCGCGCAAGTCGGGCACTTAAAGCATGGTCGATCGCATGACTAATAGTTAGTTCGCGCTCAGCTTTCATGCCTCCGGTAGTGTTAACAGCGGCGACTGGCCGGGTAGAATTCTTAGCATCATGGCTTATTGCTATTTTCTGTCACATTACCCGACAACGGCGCGCACTGGCCAAAATGAACAACTGATACGAACGCAGCAAGCTCACTAAGACTTTGGTCCCCCAGCGGTACCTCAGATAATAACTTGTTGACAAACTTTGGACCATGCAGGCCCATCTCAGGGCAAAAGCTTTCAATTTCACCGACATCGACAAGATATATACCGATATCCTCAAGTCCGCTTTTCAAGGCTTGGTAAGACCTCTGCGCATCGCCCCTGGGAAATGCCCGTTTTCCGAATTGCTTAACGACCGCCCATTCCGTTTTTTGTTTCATTATTTCGTTCATCTTTCCCCTCGGAAGATCTTGCTCCGAGCTAAGATTCAACAGATCGATAAGCTCTTTTTTAATTTCGATATTTGATTTAGCCTTCACGCCCTTCCTAACTGCGGCATCAAGGCAGGCCCACGAATTAGGCTCAGGACTCGTTGATCAGAGCCAAAAGATGACGGTGGCGGCGAGCGCGATGGCGGAGAAGAAGACCGCGGGGCATCGATCGTAGCGTGTGGCGACACGGCGC
>Ga0206130_10000783_pt1 | contig 50257 bp, 73 predicted proteins | sample Helgoland_Spring_9_FD_148637 | JGI IMG/M metagenome (GOLD analysis project Ga0206130, IMG submission 148637) | Pelagic subsurface seawater microbial communities from Kabeltonne, Helgoland, North Sea - Helgoland_Spring_Bloom_20160512_1 | ecosystem: Environmental > Aquatic > Marine > Epipelagic ...
TTTTTTAATGTTAAATGTCAACCGATGAAATGCGGTATAAGCAGATTTCTTGTCGGAAGAGTCAATCGAAGTAGCTTTTATCCTGTTACCTTTGTCGTCGATAATTTTCAATTTAAAAGCATCAGTGTCTTCGAAGGAAGTCACCAACATCTTTAAAAACCGAAACGTATATACTAGATCGCCAGCGCGTGTTAACAATGACACTTAAATACTCCTATTATCCACAGATATTTATATCTGTTTCAATTTGCCTTCTACGTATTGATCAGACTCAATTGAATCATATTGATAGCTGGGAATGATCATTAGAAAGAGTAAGAACGGTTTTGCGATGGCCCAGTGTTTTTGCTGTAAGCGATACTCAAGCATCTTCAATCCTGAACCAGCACCAAACACATTAAATATGACAATCAAATGATTGAGAATCAAGCGCTCAGATAATTGTCCAGAGTCGAGATACTTATTGAACAATCGTTTTACGTATTTAAACCTCGCGAGGTCTTCGTGGAATTCGTCGGCGTCGATACACTTCGGGTTGTAGTAGTGCCGCGCCGCGAATAACGTAAAGTTTGCTTCGTTTAATTCTTCAAATAATTTCATGAGCCGCTACTCAATTACAGCTCACCTTCTTCACGCATAGCATTCCGAATTTTAGTCGCACTAATATCATGGATTTTCGCACCAAGATCGTGTTGAGTAAACGTATATCCTACTCCACGACCATAGCTGATGTCGACAATGTTTGGTACTTGCATGATAACATAATCAACATCACGCAAATAACCAGCTGCTGCCAAACCAACTTCGATGTTGTCACAGACGGTATCCCATTCAAAGGGATTGTCATCTTGTGTTTCTGTTCGCCCACCACCAGCATCTTCGCCGACAACGCCGCCAACATCACGAACCATAATAGCCACTTGTCCGGTCAGTGCTAGGGCTTCTTTGAACAAAGCAGTGTGCCCATCATGCCACGGTTGCCACCTTCCTAGCATTTGTGTAGTCGGTTTTTGCCAATCAAATGATTCAGCGCACCAAATCTTATCTTGGATTGCGTCGAATACCATCGATGGGTTTTCGTCAGACCATTCAGTGATTCGCAAATCGTAGGTTTCAGGAGCTTGAAATACTTTATTGGTGTCTTCGAAACGTCCTTCTTCGATTGTGTCCATCCAGATAGTAAAGTCTGCTCCGAATTGGGCTCGCGCTTCTGGAGTGGGGCAAACAAAATCGGTTACTGCAATACGTCCAGCTTTGACCGCGCCATCAGAAAGGAATTGCATGCGCATTGCTTGACGCATTCTACCTTCTGTCGTGAAATCCCAATCGTTGTATTCTTCTCGAACAGCGTCTGCATTAATATGCACCGCGTCCAACATTTCAGCTACTTCTTCTGCTAGAGTGGTCTTACCGCTTCCAGGTAGACCTAAAAATAACACTTTCATTCACATCTCGCTTTTATTAAATTAATTATTAAAGTATTATATATGTTATTTCTTAGCGTATGCTTGGGCTCCAAAGAAAGCCGCTACTATACCAGCAACGGAAACAAAATAGGTCGCAGCCATATCACCAAGAACTTTGGCGGCTGGCTCCATGGAGAATAAGAAACATCCAACGACTAGGGCGGGGTAAAGGAGCAACCCTCCTAATGCAAACCATGTCATAGTTCGTTGGGCGTCTTCGCGCTTATCTTCGTTTTCGAACCGAAGCATTTCTTCGGCTCTCGCTAGTTCATCATCACTCACAATACCATCACCATCTAAATCAAATTTCGCGTACTTCGAATTCGGTTCCAACCCCTTCTTGGGTTTTGATACTGATTTCTTCGGCGCCATGTTATTAGTCTTCTTCTGTTGCTTCTTGGTAGTAATGTTCTACTTGTGCTTCAGTAAGAGTCTGCTCTACAGCAGGAGCTTCCATCAAGGTTTGTACAACAGGAGCAGCAGAAACACCATGATACTCGGCTATTTGGTCTTCAGAGATTCTCTTAGGAAGAACTAAACTGCCGCGCGAATTGACCCATCCTTTTGTGGTTGGTACTGCGTCCTTTACCCAATTAGGTTTAATTAACTTACCCATACTATTATTCTCCTTGCGAGCCAACAATCTTAGGATTGCCGGAGCTTTTTGTAGTGTCGGTGGGGATTTCTGGTTTCAGATCACCCTTACGTGGCTCATCGCCGCGTGCTGGAGCTTGTTTCTTAACAGCTCGAGCAGCCTTAACCGCGTCTTGATGACCTTCTTCGTCGTCAAGAGCAACCTTTGCTTTGTCGCCATCAGCGTCTTTGACCATATCCTCAGCGCCCTTACCCTTGATATTGTCACCAATATCGTCGTGCGAAGCAGCTGCTGGTTTTTGCTTGGGAATAGAAGCTTCCCACATTTGAGCTAACGCAGCCCTAGTGCCAGCAACAAAGCTTGAATATGTCTGTACAACTTCTTCTTCAAACTCGGCAACGGTGCCTTCTTGAACAGACTCTACTGTTTTAGTTTTGCGTTCCCACTCACTATGGGGGTTTCCAGATTGTTCGCCAGACTTTTTAAGAACCCATCCTGGGCCTTTGGGTCTTTGACCATTTGGATGTTTGACACGTTCTTTTTCTAACTTTTCTTCAAGTTCGTCTTCTTCGTTTGCTTTCTTCAGCGCTTTCTGTACACGAGGATTACTACTCATGCCTTTCTTAGCATTATCAATCTTCTTGACAGCGCCGGTCATGTTGCCGCCCATACGCCTGGCAGTTTTGATAGCAGATGACACGCCTTCAAGTTGTTCGGCAGGAACATTAAACTCTACACCGTGATCGAAAAGAACATCGAATCCTTCTGCAGATTCAGCGACGATTTCTCCAAATCCGTGATCTTCGTGTCGAACGCTCTCAGCTGTCTTCATTTTACTAGCTGGCTTGCTATCACCACACGCTTCACCTTTGTACTTGGAGCATTCTTCGTCGTGATTCTCGCTAGAACCACCACACTCTTCGCATTTTGTCATGCCGCCTTTGGCCATTTTCGGCTCAACTTCAGCTTCTTGGACAGGAGTTACTTTCTTTTCTTCAACAGCTTCCTGCCACGCAGCTGTGATTCTATCGATTTGTTCTTTATTCATGTTAATTCTGTCCAGTTATTTAATCTATTAAAGTATTGATTGCATATGTGCAAACAGTGAAGATAAAACTCCAGCTCCTACCAACCAACAAATTTTAGTTAGAACGTTTACGCGCTCACGCATGGTGATTACGCCAGAGTCTATGCTGTCCACTTTCGTGGATATTCTATTAAGTCTTTCGTGACCTTCTTCTCTTCGAGTTTCGAGGTCAGCTATCTTTTCTTCTACTCTCGCAAGAGCGACAATGGCGTCTGACACCTTGTCTAATTTATCTTCTATTCTTGCCAGCCGATCGTCCGTTATTTCTGCCATAATGGTTATTACCCGTTAGTGTGTAAAGTTATAGAAATTACCACGCTTTACATGACCAATATCGAGCCTTATCCTTTGGTCCAGGATTGTCACAATTGTGACGCGCTCTAAAAGATTTCTTTCTCGCTGGAATATGCTTCTTAATAGACATATTCTTATCACCGAAATTTACTTTCTTTGCGACCCCATCTCCATCAGGGTCTACGAAAACCTTAGATTTCTTAACATCTCCGGCTGTCGGTTTATTTAGTGTTACTTTCTTACCTTGGTAAGTTGCTTCTGAGAATTTCTTAAACCCAATCATGACGTCTTAGTGATCTTTCTATAAAGGTTAGCATATTTCGTAACGGCGGCTGGGCCACCTTTCGCGAGTTGGATTCTGAGTTTACGCTTATCTTCAGGTTTTTTCAAGGTATCGTGGAACTTCAATGCGTGACCGATGTCCTTTGCGTTTGACTTACCAGACTTGCCTTTATGGAACCGAATTTCTGCATTACCACCTACATCTTGGGCTTTACGTAATTGCATGATTACATGATCGTCTTCGCCAGCCTTGGCTCTTTTTGGACGATCTTTTTCTGCTTGTCTCTTTGAAGCTACTGCAGCTTTCTTACCCAAACGTTTTGCTTTCGAAGCAGCGGCTGCAGCCCTTTCTTTGTCTGTCAGCTCACTTACTACAGATTTAAATGATTTCATTGCTGTTTCTTTCCTAGTCGGGGTTTGTTGTTGCGCCTTTCGTTGTTTCAACTTGCGCCCAAATGATTTTTCGCGATCATACTCTGCTTCCGCTTCTTTGTACTTTGCTGAACTACCTCTACCGCCGATAGGTGTCGTCGGTTTTCTGTATACTTCATCAACGGACTCTGACTCTTGCACCATTTTACCATTTTTGAACATACCATACTTCTTGAGCCACGAATACACTTTATCACGAGGATCTGTGTCCATACCGGCAACAAATGCCTTCATTGTCGCGAATCTCAAGTTTGCTCTATCGGGTTTGTTCTGATTGTCACCGATTGCTTTGATGTAGGAAGCAACCTTCTCGAAGTCTTCCTTATCGATGTCGCCATGCTTCTTGGCATATGCCATGATTTCTTGATGTGCTTTACGGAAGTTAATTGCTTCATCAAGTTCAATAGATTCTTTTCTTAATTTTACATCGCGATTTAGAACAAATCTTAACATTTTTGCATCTTTACCTGCTTTTTTCATCACAGGAGCACCTTTAGGTGCATTTCTTAATTTTTGCATTGTTACACGATGTTTATCAAGTTCAGTTGACTCCATTTCTAATGCTTTCTTAACAATTTTTCCTGCTGCAGTCTTAACGCCTTGAGCCCGTTTAGGATTTTTCCAAGACTTATCTGCAAAACTCTGTAGAGTCTTAGTGCTCAGTTCAGCAACCGGTTCTTCAGAGACATTCTTACCTCTACCATGCTTAACGAGGTATGAACCAGATGTGTCTTTATGAACAACGCCATTATGTGTCTTGGCGTGACTGTATGCAGTATTCTTATCGAATTTACCTGCATTGCCCTTGTCCCGACCCTTCTCGCCTTTACCACCTATGTAACCTTCTTCTTGTGTTGTTTCTTCTTTTGGCACGCAGTTAGGGACCATCTTGCTTCCTTTCTTCTTCATGCCAACTTGCTTGTGTGAGTCCCAACATGCTTCATCAGTTTCGGTGTTTTCGGTAGAATGAATTTTAACATCCGGTGATTTGGTTATTTTCTTAGCAGCGCGGGACTCGCCATCTTGTCTCTTCTTGTCACCAGCATCAGCCTTTGGACCAGCCTTGTCGACATATTTCCGGAGAGTATTAGTAGAAATTTCGTTAACTTTTGATTCTTTCCTAATAATTTCTCGGTCAACCGCGACCATACGAACCCTTTTCTTTCCGTTCGGGTCAGTATAGACCTCGGGCTTCTTGTCAGCGCTTTTTACATTCTCAGTTGTCATGATAGTCCTTGGGATCGGTGTGGTAATAATTCTTATTTATATTAATTTAGAGTTTAGGCTTTGACTTCAACGCGGCCACACGAGCAGCTCGAACGGATGCTCTGTCCAGCATTCTATCGTGTTTAACTCTATCTGCTTGTTTTTCTTTACTTATCTTGGCTTTAATTCTTTCTACTTCAGAGTCATCTTTCTCTTCAGTGCGAGGGCGAAGTAATTTACCAACGGTAATTCCTTCTCCTGGAGTCATGCTCTTAGCCTTCTTAGTGGAAGCAGGTGTGCCCCATTCTGGCTGATCCTTTTCGAGTATAATGGCGTCTATCCATTGTCGCGAGATCTTACCCTCGTCTAATGAGACGATAACATAGTTGGTACCGAGTCGGTGGATTACTCCACGTTTTTTCGATTCTTTAATTATGACTCTGTCTCCAGGCTCAAACAACTCGCCAGCAAAATATTTTTCTCTGATATCGGAAATTGGTTCGAATTCTAATTTGTTTGTCTGGATGGCCTCTTCCTTCAAGCCCATTCCAGCTCGAACATCATTGAACAGAGACTTGGCGTCTCGGTTGCTAAATTTCTGGGGAAGACCTTGTGAGAAGGTAGTGAAATCGTTATCCTTTGCTGCAGCTCTTTGTTTAGTCGCAGAAGCGCCTTCTGCCCCATCAGAATCTGGATCCCGAGCACCAGCAGAAATAATCTTAATGGTTTCGAAGTTATAAAACCCATGGCTAGACTTAACGCCGTTGTACTTATTCAACAAGGTTTCAAACTGAGCGATACGGTCGCTACCAACAATCATCGAAACATTTTTGTATCCTTGATCATAAAGATTAACCAAAGCGTCCATGACGGTATTGATTTTCTTATTGAGAATAATGTTCCGTGCGTGTTTGTTGAACATCTTACGTATATGTTTGAGCTTGGTTGTATACGGGAGAGGGTTTTTCTTTTTATCTTGGGACTGAGAAACAAATACCTTGTACGGATTCTTATCAGCTTTTGCCGATAACGCGTCCATTAATTTCCCATGACCAACAGTAGGAGGATTCATTCTACCAAAGGTAAAATAAATTTCTCTTTTTTCTTCAACGAGGTATTCTTTAAACGAAGGTATCATTTTTTGTCTGATTTCTCCGCATTTTTATTTTTTCGATCTTTCTCGTCTTGACGAACTTTCGGAAGAAGCTTACGAACTAGATTGCTAATTCTGGAAGCGGGTAGTTTATTGATTCTCTTCTCGATTTCTTGTCGACGAGACATCGGAACATCACTACGACCTTTGCCTTTCGAAAACAATTTAAAAAGATTATTCCGAACTTGTTTAGAAGCGCGTTGTTTAAGTTTAGGCATACCGGCAGTTCTACGGGCAGCTTTATCTCTACCGATCTTCAGCTTTGCTTTGTTCTTCTTCATGTTACGGCCCAACGCGCGTCGAGCAGTGAAGGACAAACCTTCTTTTTCTACCTCGTCGTTGACGCCTCGGTCTAGAGACTTCTTTCTCTTAGCTGCGTTACGCGATACCTGTGGATCTTCTCCAGGGGTATAATCAACCGCTAAAAAATCTTTGAATCCCAATGGCTTTGCCATATCTATTTCCCAAATGTCGTATGAATTTTAGTTTAACACGAACGGAGACCAAGCAATAGGAATAATTGTAGAACGCTATGTCTTTTGGTTTTAATCCATTCGTAATATATTATCTTCCAGACTTGTCCCAGCCTTTCAGAATATCTGCAGAGAAATTGTTTTGAGAAAATTCCATTCTATCAACAATTTTAACTGCGTCACCACCAAGTTTATCAATTGCAACAAATCCTTCAGCTCCTGTTACCCTATAACCATTCTTGGTCTTAACAAAAGTGTCGATGTTTTGCAATCGGTTTAATTTATTTATAAGTTTTAATTTTACAATAATGATCTGTTTCATTAAATTATACATCAACACTAAGTTTGTTCGGTTGTCTTCGCTGAAGAATTTCAATAACTCATCAAGTTTCTTCTGTTGCGTGGCCTTACCCGCTGCAGATTTTCGTTTCGCAATTTCTTTAGAATATTTTGCTTGTATAAATTTAATAGATTGGCTCACCAACCACTTAGCGTCTTTTGACTTGAAGTCCACACCTTGTCTAATCAGAGAGTTGTGGAACGTCTCGAGGTGCGAAGCCAATACTTGGTTAGATTCAAGCTGTCGTAGAGTCGATCCAGAGATTTTGTTGAAAAGTTTTCCGATCTTAGAGAGGCTGGAATTAACATCAGCGGTCTCTGTTTTTGTCATAGTCGCGTTGGTAGCATCTGTTAAAATTGCGTCGACAGACCAAACGGCGGGGGACTTGTTCAGCGCTTTAACATCGACGCCATAGGAAGCCTTCATGGACTCGAATGTGCTGCCTGTATAAGTTGTATGCCAAACGATTCCGATCTTTGCGTTACGTATTTCAGCAGCGTTCTCAACAGGAACCGCGTATACAATCGTGTTGGGGTGGAAGGTCAGATACTTCTTGCCCTCAATGGTCTTGATTTTTCTATCCCCACCACCGAAAAGAAAGTCGCCTTGTATGACTCCTTTGATGTTTAGCTTAGAGAGATACTTTAGCGCCTCTTTTAATTTTACATTGAGATCACCACTAGTGTCATCGTCTATATCAGCATCGGTCTTGTAGACCTTTGGATTCTTATTGAAGATACCTTTCTTAGCGACAAAGAATTTGCCGTCGGACGGATCGGTGCCCGCAAATACGGCAGGCGCGCCGTCCCATTTTACCGAAACCTTACCACCATGACCCGCGAGCAAATCCCGTAGATCCCGTAGAGCAAAGATCGCTTGACGTGTGCCATTAACACCACCGTAGAGCACCTTGTCCTCGATGTGAGTCATATGGGTGTTCTTACTAGCTGATTCTGTAATGTGTTCTGCAAACGCCTTCAATTTGTTTCCTCTTTCCATTTATTAGAGTAATTATGGAGTAATTACATGAATATGTCAACAACTTTTAACTTGTTGATTTCATTAGAGTTTCGCTGCTAATCGAGCCTCTCCAACAAGATTCTCAGGTATTTTGGACCCTTATCCGCAGAGGTAGTCCCTCTAAATTGGAAATTCACGTTGTAATTTTTCTTGTTTATCTTCGCTTTAATTTTGATGTTGGCGTACTTCCTTACTCCGTCGGCAGGATACCTATAGGAATCCGCTGTCAAGGTACCGACGCTAACAGCGTTCGACTTACCAACGTTCTTGACAAGAGAGTCACCGTCTCGTTTCTTATGTATAATTACTACCTGTTCTCCGATAGCTTGTGAAAGAACATCTCGAATGTTTTCGGCGGCTTTTATGTAATTTGGTTTTTTGGTGTTGCAAAGATATTCCTTTCCGAACCCACCCATTTCCATTCCGTTCATGCCGAAGAATTCATTCATCTGAACTTGTGTTTTGGGGTCGAGAAAGTATTTGAAGATAGAGGCAGAGAGGGTGTAGTATTGCTTGGACATTTTAAGAGACAGATACATTTTCTTACTGCCTTTCTCTAGAGTAAGGTCGGTAAGCGTCTCTCCTGTTGAGTTACTGATTATAACCTTTCGTCCATCAAATTTCAATTCTCGTTTCTGGTTCTTAGAGCCTTCGGCAATAACCTTCCATGGTTCTTTTGCAGAGATCTTCAACACCTTTGCCATTTCGGTAATGGTGTCTTCGTGTTTAAATCCGTCCTCTGCTCCGTTGAAGAAATTGATGAGGTCAGCTTCGAGCTCATGTTCGAACTTCACTCCACCCGCGCCTTTTTGTATGATGGGTTTAAAGATAACATCCCCAACATTGGTGATGGACAAGACGTCAATCGAGCTGGACTTCGATGATTTAAACACAGAGGCGAACTGAACTTTCTTACTAGTGAGAGCTCTTTCAACCAGCTTTTTTGTGGTAATTCGATCCTTCGATTTAACCACAAAGTCTTTCTTTACCATGGAAACAGTTGCTTTAGTATCTGCTCCTTTGAGTATCTTCTCAATATCAGCCATCGTTATCGACCAGAATGATATCAAAAATAGCACCTGCTCCGCAAGTGTTGCCCGACTGCGCTCGGATTTCAATATCTGTCTTTTCGGTAAAAACTAATGGTACAGTATACTCATATGTCAAAGGAACACCAAATGTGCCGAACTGCCCTTTGACGTTGAACGCTCCTCCTTCTGGTCGAGCCATGAGCCGAAAAACCACATCAGTACTCTTATCAACAGAACAAAATAGTTTGGTCAAATATCCTGTCTTACCGGCAGGAATCGTGTAAATTGCCATCAAGGTCTGGCCAGCGCCATCGAGAATCGTGGCTGCAATGGAACCGTTAATCAACAAGTTGATGTCAGCTGTATTGGTTTCTTCGCCGACAGGTGGGGTAGTAAGAATTGCTCGGAAAATTCTAATAAATGAAGCAGAACTTGAAGCACCAACGGGAACTGATTCTACTATTAAATTGTATCCCGCGTCCAACCCTTGGATTTCAACCACAGCGCCGGTCTGAGGGCCGTTCGCAGAAGCGACAACACAAGGTTCAGGAGAAGCTGGATAGGAGTAGACGCTAGACCCGTCCCAAATGGATTCAAATCCATTGTTACCTAGATTTTCGTTGTACCCAAACTTGTTGATCGAAGAGTATCCTTCAATTAAACCACCAGCAAGATTGATATTAGTCAAAGCGCCACCACCAGAATTAATGTTGCCGTCTTTGTCAGCAATCATAACAACTTCGTGGAGGTCGCGGTTTGAGCTTAGATAATGTGATTTTCTGTTAACACTAAATTGTGCCATGACTGACGCCCTATAAAATGGATGGTATTTATCCTATTTATAGCGATCCAGTTTTGACGACGTAATTGTTGCGTTATGATAGCTGGACGAATCCAGACCAACAGAGAAACCCAAACACGAGAGAGTATGATTTGTAGTGACGCTCAAGGGTGAGCTGTGGGAGAATATGGAAATCGCCATGTAATTTCCAAGAGTTTTCAAAGTCAAAGTCTATTTTCATTTACACCTCCATCTTATATGTGGCGAAAACCTTTGTGGTGATTTTACCTGATTGATATATCTCGGCAGTGGGTAAGCCTTCTTCGTTTTCAGACATCTCAACCAACATGATTTCTTTAGTACTTTGGGCGATACCAACCGCCATCTGTTTTACTGCTGTGTAAATATCGTTCAATTCGGTTTTGATTACCTTTAGGCTTCCGCCCGAGACTTCAAAAACAGCGTCGTCGTCCGAACAGGTCGCGACCATTATTTTACAAGATGTATTCATAACAAACTCCTAATAATAACACAACAAAGAAAAAAGGTAGGAGGGCCATTACGACCCTCCTGTCACACCGTTATACTAAACCAGACGCCAGCGCCTTGTAGCCAGCAGCGATTACTGCTTTGCTTGGAGTACCAATTCGGTAGAAACCTTTGGTAGCACCTTTGCTGTTGGTCTTTTCATTTCGATATACAGGATAACCTGCGAATCGAATGTTTTGGACTACAGCATGTGGGTTTTTAGCGCCGAACTGTGCAGTGATTTGCTTCGAAGTCAATTGACGACCTTCTAAGAGAGCGTTCAATACGCGAGTAGTTTGTGATGCTTTCATATTACTTTCCTTTTTCATTATTAAATTACCAATACAATTCAAGTAGTTCCTCCTCGAGCCGAAACGCCTCTTCTTCCCATGGAAGATTTCGGTATTGCTCGGATGACAGTGTCTTTCTTTTACCAGCGCTGGTATACAGCGCGTTGGTAAGAGCTTTGGCTGTCAGCTCTCTTCGGATGTACTGCTTGGCATGTACAAGTTCATGTGCCAGCGTACTGGCTATTTCCTTTACGGTGTAAGGGAAATTCTCTGGGTACTCCTCTTCAGCGTCAAAATAATTGCGCGCCAAGGAGATACTGATCATTCTGGATCTTTTGCCTGCACTTTCTTTACTGCCAAATTGGCCACAAGCAAAGGATCCGTAGTCGACGCAAAACCCAGCGTCATTAAATTCTAATTTCGGTTTCATTTCTATGCCGATGCAGATAATATCTTTACGGTCACGTTTGAAAAAATGATTTATCACATCATCGCCGAATTCGACCAAACGGGCTTTTTGTGGAAACCTGCCAGCGAAAATTAAATTAATCATGTTTATTACTCAATTTCACAAGAGATATTATACTTCGAATACCCGAATAAATCAACGTTGTGCAAGTGTTTGATTTCGTTCAGAAAATAGTTCTTTGAAGTACTCTGACGTATACTGGCTAGTCTTATCGTGCCAAGCGCCTTTCATATACCCAACAGAAGCGTACCCACCCTTGGCCATTGATTCAGCATAGTCGAAGCTTACGAACAGCTCCTCCTCGTCGTACCACATGGACTCTATGATACTAGCCACATCTGTCTCAAGAGAGGAGTAGGAGAGCCGAGAGGGGTCGAAATCACCCTTACATTCAACAAACCAAACCCCGAAGCTACCTTTCTCTCCAGAATGCATAGTCAAAACGGGATCCACATCAGGGTCTCCCATCTCTTCCTTGAATCGTTCTGGGTTCATTGTGTAGGCCTCTCTACCATATAGGTGATACACCTTGGAGATTTCCACTTCGATTTCATCTTCGGATATCAAGTAATCATCGGTTCCGTCGGCAGGAACCTCAGTAACAAACAGATTCCCATCATCATATGGACCGTTGATATGTTCGATTTCATCGACCTCCCACCAAGCCCGTCCTTCCAGCTCTTTGGATGCCTCGATTTCCATGATATAATCTACGATCTCATCTGAAGTACAATCCTTCAGCTTTTCTGCTAATTCGGGTGAGATGGTACCGATTACCAATTCACCACCGTATCGCGATCCATCTATTCGATATCTTCTCACGCCGCTGACCTCACCAACAATTTATCCTTGGGTTGCGGGTAACTCCATTCGCAGTTGATGTAACTCGAAATCAACCGATCGTTTTGTCGGACGGCAATTACTACCTTGGGGTCTTTATTCTCGCCATACTCCAAGATACGATCAAGCTGTACAAGCGTCGATTGCCTACCTTCAGTTTCAACCATGCCATGTTTGCCTTCTTTGACAAATTCGATCTGATAGTACTTCAAAGTATTATTCTCTGCTTGGTCTTCGAGGTAGTTCTCGATGATTTCATTACACAAAGGGAGAGGCACCTTGGAAACCCTCTTCAAGAGAGTTTCTTCAAGGATTACTCGACGATATGCTGTTGGGATATCTGCGTGGTTTGTATACATATTATGCCATCTCCGCCATATTAATTGCTGAATTCACTGCTACGATCTTACGCTTGGCGTTATGACCATACCACGCTGAGGTTAACCGAGCATCAGCAGTCCTACCTAGGACATGATCCGTCATGTAGGTTACGCTGTTGAGTGCTTGCCACCAAGTTCCTGCAGCAAGATCAGCTCCTGGTTGCGTTTCGAGGATATCGAAACTTTGCTTTGCCGTGGGAGACAACTCGTCGTAAGTCTTAACTTCCTTACCTTTGGTATTAGAGTGAGGGAACACACCGTTGAGGTATTGAATCACATTCGCGCTGGTTGCTTTCTTGGTTGCCAAGAAATTTGCCATTTCTTTGTATTGTTCAAACTTCTCATGCGCCAGACCCATCTGAGTCTTAACCAGTTGTGCGTCAAACTTTCGGCGGTGGTTCAATTTCACTTCGTTGTTGCTTTTTTGATTCAAAGACATAGTCAGTGTGTTGTTGCAGACAACTCGAACAGGAGTCATTCGAACGTTCACTGATTTACCGTACTGGTGAGGATTAGAGAACAACATATAATTGTCAACTTGATCCTTACCGAGAACATCAAAGGACTCTTTGATCTTAGCGAGCACCCAGACAATCTTACCGTCTTGGAGAGAGCCAGCAGTATGCATTTCCATATCACCAGCGGCGCAGAATTCATTGAAGAAATTAAACGCCTCTTCATTTGGAACTGGTTCCCAGTCGTTACCAACCATCGGTGCCAGAATCTTATTATCAGAATCTCGCACTAATGCATTGGTGCCTGTTTCGATCATCTCACCATCATAGGTGATGAACGATGGTCGTTTTGCTACACCCCAATCAACCTCAGCTTGTTGCATCATCTGCTTTGGAGAGAGATCAATTGAGACTTTTGTCCCAAGACCATGCCATGGAACCTGTCCCGCGTATGCCATTGTTTCAACATTGTGACTCATATTTCACTTCCTTTTCCTTATTTACAAGAGTATTATCTCTTAAAAACATTAACGAGACAACAGGCGGTAAGTTGTTGTTTTACCACAGTTTTTACTACTCGCCTTCACGAGCAGTTAGTTCACGTTGGTACTCTCCACCGTCCAGAGTGGTTTTGTTCATATTACACCAAGCAGCAACAACATGCCGTAAGGCAAGACACACAGGTGTTCCGATATGTTTGAAAGCATATGCTTCGACCATCTTCATATCTTCCCGTGTAAGCTGCTGGGGAGTCTTGGAGAAGAAAGTCTCGACCAATCCATATCCAACCTCGAACAAGAATTGGTTCAGTTCATCTTGAATTAGATCGTGGTTGTCCACAATGAAATCCTTGATGAATTTCTCCCCGCCCAATGTTTCTATTTTTCCCGCCATTATGAAAATACTCCATTAGCAAGTACAATAATCTGGACTCCGGTTACCAACATCATTAGAAAATACAACGCCCAGACAGACTTCTCGAGCCGGTCATGTTTTTCGTCTAATTTGGTAAAGGTCTTTTCCAGACCTGATAAGATTTTATCTTCTTTACTCACGCTGACGCCTCCTCAGTTTTTACGAACACGGTGTAATCCGTGTTATGATTTGGAAACCGCTTATCATTGTGGACTACCATGTCCACAGCAAAACCTTCGTCGAAGACTTCCGAAACGAAACCTGTAGCGCGTTTACCGTTGCGTTCAAAATTGACATAAGAACCATTCAGATACGCTTTTGGGTTGGTAGTTGATTTGCTCATGTATTATCTCCATCGGTATATTTTACATCATTTTTATTAAAACGTTTTTTCTCACGTTCTTCCATGAATGGGTATACTATTGCTGCCAGCACCCATAAAACGAAAACAACAGCCAGCGAGATTATGAAAAAGGTATCCATCTTAGACCAAATGTCCTTCTACTTTTAAACTGTTTGGCTTCCATCCTGCGATGATGACTTTGGCGGTCAATTGGTATCCCATAGCATCAAGAACACTACGGATGTATTCAATCTCATCTGCTTCCGCAAGACCAGCATGATACGCACGGCTGTCATCCGACATCATGTAAGTCCAGTCGTGAAACTTACATTTCTCGTGAAGAATTTCACAGATTTCTGTCGCGTCCAGCCCAGACAAATTTACCTTTTCCATTACGCCACCTCTCCTAAAAATGATTTAACTGGATCGAAACTTTTAGACCAATGATTGAAGACATAATACGCAGCGGCAGGAGTCATGTTAAACTCTTCTTGGAGCATCATCTCACCCCAACGCTGCGCTTCACCTTCTACATTCATAACATCTAACGCTTCGAACATTTCTGCGATGGTAACGCCGGAAACAAACTCGGGGATATTACTCATATCATTCTCCTTATTGGTAAGCACAAACACGATCCCAAAGATTAATCAATTCTTCAGCGTTCTTGAAACCGTACTCTTGAGCAGATTCATCGTCGCCACAAGAAGCCTCAATGAAGCCTGACGAAGCCCTGACCGTCTTGGCAGAGCCACCAGCCTTCCTGATTAGTTCCGCGAGAAACCATGCGCCATTGCTCATACCAACGATTTTTTCACCGTCATGCAGCTGAATAGCACCATGGCCATTCATTTCAGTCAAAGAGATATAGTCGATCATTTTTAGTCCTTTTCCTTATTTACAAGAGTATTATCGCGCAAATCTGTTATTAAAACAACCACTGGTAACTTGTTGATTTCACACGCATTTGGGCTTAACGCTTTGATGATCGAGCAATTCAATTACTTCTTTTGATAACAATTCCACTCCGATGGTGTCTTCAGCCAACCCACCCCAGTACTTGATGTGCCAAGATAGAAAGTCTGCAGATTTACCCTGAGCCACGAAGTACTCTCCTGGTCCTTCCTCTCGATCAGTGCGATACGCTGTCAGTCTTATCGCGGTTTCATCCCACTCAGCCAGTTCGATTCGGGTAATTCTTCTTTCTTCTTCGATCATCAATTTCTCCTCAATTCAGACTATATTATGGATCAATTACATAAACATTTCAAGGGTGGATAACTTGTTGATTTTAGAGGGATTCGGCGGGCGGTTTTTGATCACACCTGTGCGGATCTCTTCTTTTGTGAGATCTCGGAATGTTCTCCTCGAAACAGACCATTGTTTCTTGGGCTTGGAGAATCGAATCTCTTCACCATCATAGGGTATGAAGCCAATCAAGTAGCTACCTTCAGTGATGTAGATGTGGTTTGTAGTGGTGGGTGCTTTGTCCCAAACGGTGGTTTCTAAACGATATCGTGCAGCCATTATGAAGCACCTCCATTTGGATACAAAGTGTGGTTTTTGATCGACCACCGCTCGAGGGTAGGACCACCGTCTCTGTTATTCCAGTCAACGTTGTCGACGAGAATATAGCAGACCGTCTTGAGGACTTTGGCGTAGCGATAACCCTGATCAAGACCCTCACGTGGAGTGGTGACCCAGACCTTGTGGGGGTAGTTAGAGCCGAATTCGCATTCGTCGTCATTGACACTAAACTCGAAAAGGTTGCCATGATCCTTCTCTCGAAAACAACCGAGGATAGTGCCATCTTGTCCGAAATAGGTGCTGCTGGGGGCGTAGGCCATATTCACTTCCTTATCCTTAATTACTAGAGTATTATCTCTCGAAATCAATAATAGTACAAGCGCGTATAACCTATTGTTTTTTAACAGGATTTCGTGTTAGGATACCGTCGTACAGTCCGTAACGGTGTTTGTTGGTGATTAATTCATTGCCAGTGAAGTCTTTGACCCTTTCCTTGCCGTCTCTCTCGATATGGTCTCGAAGCTGGGAGAGAGAGCTCCACGTCCGTTTCGTGTAATCTGTCATGCTAGTGGGCGTCCGTCAAGCCAATCGAAGTACGCAGTGAAACCGAGAACAAAACTGATCAAGTAAGTCATTGGCTCCACGGCTACCGCAAATGTCAGGAGTGAAAGAAAGATTTCGATTTTAACTGAATGTCTCCACCAAAATCCTTGGTCCGGTGATGTGCTCATTGAAGTCTCTCCAACAATAGATTAGATAAATTTAACAGCACTGAGGTGCCTGTAATTGAACTGCCGATCATTATAGCCTTATCATTCCAAACACTGCCAACATAAATCCAACAAACGGAACCAAGCGCGTATGCTGTCAGTCCTGCCATCAAAAGTCCGGAGTTTTGTAAGAACACACCGGCAACAGCCAACGCGGTCGCAACCCATTTAACATAGCTGTCGATTGTGCCGGTCGGAGTTGCAGGTTTTAGGTCTTCCACCTCTAGCTGCAGCTCTTCCATTTCTTTCTTCAGTCGCTTACGTTCAGCGCTCATTTCCATCGCCAAACGACCAGCCTTACTCATCGTGCTCTCAGAATATTGCTGTTTGATTTCTGGGCTGATTGTGGAATCAGTTACCATCATGGATCTCCGAATATGTCCGCTGCGAGTTCTGCTGCATAATCCATGTCAAAATCAGTAGGATAGTGTTTTAAACACTGCGCTGCTTTTTTTCTAATTTCTTTTGGAACTCGCGGAGTCGTCTTAGGATTCATTAAATCAATTAGAAATTTCTCTGTTCTAATTACAGCCTGACGCCTTTCTCTTGGCATTGTCATCTTAATACATCTCCGCAATTTCTTTAGCATACTTGGGGTTGGTTACTGGCACGGCATTGCTCTTATGAAGCTGCCCGATACCAATTACGTAGTCGCCGGTATATCTCGGGGACTCTTTGCTATCTCCTCTCGCTGCTGCTGGAGAAGCTGCCCGCGACGGATAGTGTTTTGTCTCTGCCGCGCGGCTGCGTGCATACGACGGACTTGACTTGAATTCCTCGAAAGCTTTCGAGTATTTGACACAGACTTCTCCCTTGGTTTTTTTGGGTTTACGTTTTCTGCCATGCATGTCATACTTATAATAACCATGAATCATCATTACAACTTCTCCTCGAGCATATCAGTGTAATGATCCAAAATGTCGCTGATATCATTCAACAAGGAAATAGAGATCTTACCATTCATGTACGCCTCAACGAGCCCCGAGTGACATTTCACAACTACATTGATCGTGTCCACGTATTCTTGGGTCAAATTTGATTCTGTATTCATCACACAACCTCTTAATTCAATGAGAGAGTATTATCGCATAACTCGTATAACAAAACAAGCGGCAGTAACATATTGATTTGTAAGGTTAATTACCGTCCCAATTAAGATCTTGCTGTTCTCCTTTGGCTTCAGAAGGAACCCCGATAAACGACCCAGTTGTCCTTCGAACGATATCTTCGCTGTTGAACTCGGACCAGTACAATTCAAACGCGACACCATCTCTGATTCCTACGAATTGGTGCCAAACCCCAGCTGGCACCGCCATGTAGTCACCCGCGCTTAGAATGGTGTTATCGACAATATCGCTTCCTTCTTCTGGCCAAACACGGATCATTAACTGCCCAGACTCAACGAAGAATCCATTGCTTTTAGTTTTATGATAATGCTCGGAGCATTGGTGATCTGCTTTAAATTCAATGCGATGCATCTCGAAGCAATCATTCATTTCTATCTGCTGAGTCTTGCCCCAGATCTTTCCTTCTTGTTTCATAGATCTCCTTCTTTGACGAAAATGCCGTCAATCATTTTACCTTTACGGTCTTTAATATCATTCCAAGACTGTTCGAGACAATCTAACATAGAGTACTTGTTACGCGCCATGATGTTGATTAGAACCACCATGATATCGCCAATGTCATCCTTCATGTCTTTACCTTTACACATGTTGTCTGACAACTCGCCACACTCTTGGATGAGTTTAGCGAACTGGTCTTTGTCGGTACTGCCTTCGATCAGATTGCGGTCGCGGTGCCATTGAGAAATTTTAAATTCAAGAACTGCTAACTTGTTAACATCATCCATTTAGAATTTCTCCATTCTTACCTCGAGACTTGACATACATCATCACATTTTGTGGCGTAGAAATTTCGTAAGGATCTTCTTCAGAATCGTGACGTTGGCTTGCCTCAGGAAAGGCCATTTCAACAACACCATCATTAATGATGACAGAGTATCTCCAAGAACGAATACCGAACCCGAGATTGTCTTTGCGACAATCCATCAAGATTGCTTTGGTGAATAACGCGCTGCCATCAGGAATCATTTTAACATTTTTAATATCTTTTTCTTTCGCCCATGCGTTCATAACAAACGCGTCATTGACAGATATGCAGTAAATTTCGTCGATACCGCGTTCTTTAAACTTGGGATACATTTTTTCATAATCAGGTAACTGTTCATTGGAACAAGTCGGTGTAAACGCTCCAGGGATACCAAACAGGATTACTCTCTTGCCTAGAAAGTAATCTGCTGTGGTTTTATCTTCCCACCGGTAAGGGTTGTCGCCTTCAATGGAATCATCGCGTACGCGAGTCTTGAATGTAATCTGCGGCAATACTTGCTCTTTTCTCATAAACGCTTCGCCTTGTAAAAATTAATAAACTCATCCCATCTAAACATACCACCACGAATGTGACAGAAAAATAGGCCATTATAGGGTGCAGCAGTAGTGTCTTTCTCTGCAAATAAACTAGTTTGTCTCATCGGGATATCCTTCATACCATTTAACTAAAGTGTCAACACGGAACGATCTCCATGCAGCTTTATCTAGTGACCATACAACTAGGTGGTCACTGATCTCTTTCTGTTCTAAAATCTCAGGAACATTATGATTTGACAACACAACGTCTAACGTACAGGGCATTACTCTCAATTCCCCATCACCGACCTTGGTAAATTCAACAGTAACCACTCCACCCTTGGCCGCTGGAATGAATCCAGCAATCTCAGTGTATTCCTTACGCGTTTCCATTTTTATTATTCCTTTTCTCAAAATAAATTCTCATGTAATACTTACGGCCAACAGCCAGTATAAAAAGTATTGATGTCATGAACACAGTCATAGTCAGTGCCTGCATTTCCATTTCCAAACAAAAAGCGATCAAGATGAAGTTCACTGGGAAATTAATGAATGTCCCAAGAACAGTATCACTGAATGATTCCTTTAATGCTGGAACATTAATCATAAATATCATCTCCGTCTAGATCTATTGTAAAGGTGAACGTGTCAGGATCATATGAATTGGTATTCAAGATAAACTCTAAGAAATCTTCTCTCATAATTTCTTCTTGAATTAATTCGTGCTGCTTGTTCGCGTGTTTACGAACCCGTTCGCGTTCTTTTCTGTATGCCACAAAATCTATTACATTATCCACAGAGAGGAGCCCCTTTAGCTCGATGAGCTCTGTCCCACTCGTCAGGAGAAGGATCAGTTTTAAGCGCCAGTGTGTCGATCGGATAACCGATTTCGTGTTTAGTAGGATCTGCCTTAATGGCGTATTCATCATCATGAATGTATAACTGAATCAACGCGTAGTGTAAAACTTTCATCAAGTCTTTGCGATGATCTTTGTGTGATCCCTTACGGCCATATCGCTTTGCATATTTAATAACATTACCCAAACAAAACCCCGTACCAAGACCACTGTCAATAATGACATCAGTGGCTTGATATTTGTCTGTCGCGTAATGCTGATCGTAGGTAGAGTCGACATACGCCTGTAACTCTTCGATCAATTCTCGTTCACGAAATTTATAGTTCATTTATTTCAACCTGCTTTTCTTTTGGCTTGTTGTTTCGCGTCGACAGACGCGAGGAATTGTGTATAATGTTCTTCTGCTTTCTGGTACCAGAGGGAAGTAACCAAACTTTCACTGTGTTTCTTCAACATATTCGCAATAACAGCAACATGTTCTGGTGTGTGCGAACGTTCAACAAAGGTCTTATACCTATGGCAAGAAGCACAGAAGGTTTGTAGATTAGATGGATGATTGTTGTAATGGTCTTCGTCGACATGATCAACATCAAACATACCCAAGAGTTGCGAAGGAGTTAATCCTGGTGGTTTGCTAGTGGTACAAGTAAACCCGAGTCGACCATCTACATTCTCGCAATAATCTTTGGTGTAGAAACGGTGTAGTCGAAAACCACCTGTTTGAGAATCTGAGCCAAGGGCATAGAGCTTGTTTGCGCCGATTCGAGAGGTTTTCAAACAACCACGACAGGCAAGTTTACCTTCATTGCCACAACCATTATTCTGCTCAATACGTCGAAAATATGGTACACCACCTGCGCCAAAGGTGCTATTGAAAGCAGCGCCATGTTCTAGGCCGCAGACCTCACAGTCAGGGCGGGTGAATACAGTATTTTCTGAAACTGAGCCTTTTTTGCCGTTAATTTTAGTTTTTCTAACACCCATATCACTCTCCTTGATTTGAAGTAACATAATACTAAAATTTCTACAAATTGTCAATTGGTGAGTAACTTGTTGATTCTAGAGGATTTCCGCGATCGATTCTAGGATCGCTTTCTGTTGATCGAGGTTATTGTTACTGTGGTATTCGATACAAGACATGAGATCGAAGTTGGTTCCGAGGTTCTGGTATTTGGTCTCGCGACTCTTGATGAATTGAGTGCTTTGAGTCGAACCCCGATCTTCATATCTAATTTGCAAAGTGGTCTTGTCTGTCTGTAACATAAACACTCTCAAATCACCGGCATCGGAACAAGCTTCTAGGAAGGTCTGAGTGAACAGCCGATCACCCTCGAAAAGAATGTTCGAAGTATTTGTCTTCAGAAACTCGATGGCCTTTGGTTGTACCGCCATGCTAAGACGATCGGTTCCTTGGGCATAACCTTCACCATCATACCACGGTTGGTACTTACCAAGAACGTAAAGGTCAAGAGCCTCGCTATAGATGGAATCTAGTAGTGCAGCAGGTTTAACCGCAACCCAGTCTTCTACTCGATCAATTATTTTTTGGACAATGGTGGTCTTGCCCGTTCCTGGAACCCCACCAACAGCAATTATCTTCATCCAAAGAACTCCTCAAGTGATGATGTTTCGTCTTGTGGGTGGTATTTGGCCAACATCTCCTCGCCACCAGTTTTACGTAAATATTCAAACCATTCAGGTTTAGACCACATAGAAGGTGAAACGCCGTTCCATAATGGTCGATACATCGGGTGTGTCACATTCTTACTTCGTTCTGACACAAACTGTCTGCGAATTGACTCATATTCCCAACTACCTAATTCTAGCATTTTCTCTCGGAAATAGCAAACAAGAGAGATACGCTCCATGTCTTCGAGTGCCTTACCCTTGGGAGGAACCAGTTCTGTATTGCCGTGAATGCCGTCATGGTTATTAATCAGCAACAGATCTCCAGGTCGAATATTGATCGCGACTCTATACTCGGGCAGAACTAGGTATCCTCCCTCCCACTCTTTGTCTTTCGCAATCACGGATAGGTTAGAGAATCCCGCGTGAAGATCACCGGCATCACGGTGAGCAGATGTGCGAAAGTTTTTGTTCACCGTTACAGTGGTGAACGGAGTATCCTCGCCAGCGACTCTAAATCTGGGGTCGAGTCGCGCAGCAGCTTCATTCTGGACATTGAACCGTTCTGGCAAGAGTCGCTGAAACTCGCTAGAGAGTTTGCGCATGAACGGATAACACTTCTCATAAACATCACGATGGTGTTCAGTGTAAGCTGTTGCTCGACCCCATGGGATGCGAGGATACCGATCAAAGAACCCAGCAATACCAGACAATACTTGGTTAGCATAGGTTGTATTTGATACATAGTTTTCAAACAGATCTTTGGCTGCAGCCTGACGTGAATCAAAAGGTAATGCTTGGATTTCTTCGATCTTAATGTCAAAGAATTTCTCGTAATCATAACCTTCAGCGTCAATCTTGCTTTTAATCCAAACAATTCCTCGAGCTTCTTGAGGATCTTTAATCTGTTTGTGCTTCTTTCGAATTCTTTCTACCGGATCTTCGTCCTGATCATCAACCAAACTAACAGTCTGACCTTTAATGAAGTGATCCATAATCTCTATCTGTTCTTCGGTGCACCAGTTTCGCCCACCTTGTCGTTCACCCTTTGGGCCAGCGGCCATGCCACGGTTCTGGGTGGGTTGTGCTGCTTCTACTAGACCGTCGTATGCGCCAGCTTGTTCTTCTGCGGTGAATCTATTCTTACGAAACATGAAAATACATTCTTTCTCAGAAGGCTCTGTGCGACCAATTTCTTGGATAGGCGCATAGAAATCCATATCTTCTTCTACGAGGATATCGTAATCAGAATCTTCCATGTACTTACCAAGCTTATCTTCGCAATTGTATTTTCTTTTAGCTATAATTACTTCCATACCATAAATTCCTCTAGAGATCCTGAATTTTCTCGCTTTCTTTTTTCATTTTCTTTTCTGAGACGCACCCTTTCTCTATGCCCTGCGGTTTTATATCCGAGCGTTTTAGATCTTTCTTGTGTGTCTTGGTTATGACAGGAGACGCAAAAATCTCTTAATTTGGTTTTTGAATTTGGTTTTAAATAATACTCGCTACCAACTTTTACCACGCCACAACATTTACATCGTTTCATAACAACATTGTTTTTGCCATAAACCGTTATTAAAGAAAGTTCAGGCAACAATTTTCGATATTGTACACCTGCAGTGAATACGTTTTGTTTCATCACATAAATCCTTCTAAGCCATGTCCTGATGAGCTTTCTTCGAAGTCACCAGTATCTAAGTAGAGTTCCATTTTATACTTTTCTATCTTATTATTCAACCATTTGTTCTCGAGTGTTTCTTTTCGAGCGTCCCACATGGGAGTCCAATCAATTCCCCACCAATCATCCTGCTCAACCTTCATGATTTCTTCTGCTTGCCTATCTATGTAGTAGCCAAGGTATCGACCACGGCTCTTACGGAACAGCTTCTTGAATGAGCAGAGAGCAGTCTCCATAGCGAAGAAATCAGCCTTGTCGGCAACGTGTGGATACTGCCGCCTTGTTTCTTCGAGCAATTCCTTAGCCTCTTCTTCTAACTGAGCAACGCAAGATTTATCTAATTTGAGATCAACCCAATGATCTTTGCCTACAGCATAACACATACCGTTACGATGAGAACGAGACCCGCTGTAGTCGTGGAACCAAAGTCCATCGACGTCAATAGGGATATCACAACATTGCTTCAGTGTTTGCATATAAAACCAAGAGGTGTATCGACCAAATTTATGCCAGCTGTTAACCTCGTCCCAGAGCGTGTAAAAGTTGCCAACCTTGTCCTCAGTAAACCCAGCAGTAAGGGCTTCACGCTGAGATCGATCACCAACCCAGTTCTTATATGACATAAATTGATCAGCCAAGTGTCCTTTGTTCCACTTAGTGTCTGTTTGGTATCTCAATCGTTTGTAATTCTCGTTGTTCCACTCTTTCAATCGTTCAACGCCAACCAGATGCATATCAGGAAACTCGTTCCAAATTACGTAAGAAGTAGGCCAGTAGTAGGTGTTGCCATACAACCAAGCCAACCAGAGACGTTGCTCCTTGTTGTACTCGAATCTGTCGAAGAAATAATTGGTCATAAACAAGGCAGAATCGCAGTCTTCGATTTCAAGGCTACGGCCGAACCATCTAACAAATGTTTCTTGTCTAGTCATATTATAAAAAGAATTCCAATGTGGAGGTTGATTGTTCTTCTAACGAATCTCTCAGCCAATAATCACCAACAGCTTCAATTGCTTGCTGAACTACTGCCGTTTTCTTTACTCCGAATCCGTGGGAGTCAGGACTTTCCTTTCGTAGAAGTTGTAATACTTTTGGGTCTTTTGGTAACGCGAGCGTAGGGTCTTTTAGTGCCAGCTCTCTGAACGTAGTTTGTTCGTGTATGTTGGGGAACAATGGTTGGTCGGAACGGAGTGAGCCAGAAGGATCAATTGCCCAGAACACCAAACCATTACGTTTGTGCCATGTTATACTAGAAGGAGTACAAGAAATCTTCAACCGTTTCATGCCGGACTCGCAAGCTGTTGTCATAACACGCTCCCAGATCTCGGAAGCGTAGCCCATACCTTCGTTTCCTTCTAATGTAACAATTTCATAGAGATTAACATATCTCGATCTTTTGCTGAAGGTAGCGAAGACAAAGGCAACAGGTTCCTCTCCGACAAAGAGTCCAAAGGGTGGTTGCTTTTCATAGTTTTTAAATCGGAACCAGAGATTATGAGATGATTTTAAAAATCTCGTATTCTTTCCTTCTGGCTGTGATTCAATAACTTCTTCTAGTAATTCTTTACTGCAAGTCGTCAAATACATAATTAATATCAAATGGTATAGTGCAATCATACACTTTCAAGTGGAAGTTTTCAACCACATAGTTATGTAGCTGTTTAGTTTTGATTGGATTTTTCAATCCAGAGCGTAAAGCAATATCTTTCGTCGAGGTAAAGATAATTCCTCGAGGATGCTTGCTGTACCATAATGGTCTTTCATGATTACGAAAAGCGGTCATCTTTCTGTTTTCGTCTAGAGAAACAACTGCCATACTAGACTCAGGGAAGTCGATGAATGGGTGCGAATCCTCCTCGAGACTTCGGAGAACAAGCTCAGAGTCGTTTCCTGTTTCGCATTGATACATCCATTGGAACTGAGGCTCTTGCGTTATAACGCCGTTATGCACAATGGAGAGGTGATCATTGGCAAGTGGTTGAGGGTAATCTAAATCAGAAGTTGAGTATCGAGTATGTCCGATCATGTAAATTCCACCATCCGGTGTTACCGTGTCAAACAAATCCCACTTAGTGAAGAACTCTCCGACGCTGGTGTTTTCCTTACGTGTTTGAATCAGACCGTCATCATCAATCCAAGAAGCGCCAACTGAATGTTTCCCTCTTACTTGAGACTCATAAAATAGAGTCTCAATCAACGCAAGGTCTTGCTCTTCAACATTTTGAAGATATATTCCGAGAACTCCGCACATCTTAGTATCCTTTCTTAGTGCCAGCGGTAAAATTTGTGTTCACCAATTCGCCCAACTCGAACCATTCCACGATCGTTTATCCAATTCGGACTAACATATGTCGCGTGATAGTGAGTAGATCCTTCTGTTATACCTCGAAATCCATAGGAATTCAATGTCATCTCAGCAATGATTTGAGCGTCTTCCCAAGCCTCTTCTTCCATAGGTTCGTCACTCAACCCATCACAGAACCATGAGAAATGACACATGCCGCGAACAGGCACTTCGTCACCTTTCCAGTTGGTTCTCATTACAGATTGATTTACCACCTCGCAGATGGTGTTAGGAAATAAATTACTGTCGACTCTGTTTAGAACCACATCAGCAACAGCAATCCTCCCAGCGAAAGAATCGCTACGAGACTCGTGGTATATGTTAAGAGCAAGGCATTCCAGATCTTTTGCGGCTGGCTGGGCTGCAAGTTCAGGTTCGATGACCTCAATTGTTTCTGCTGATTCTTCTTCTTGATATGTTTCAATTGCCTGTTCAATTGGCGTTGTTTCTTCAATTGATTTACTGTTCTCATCTTCTTCCTGTGCGTAATAAACTGTAGCAGCAAACATATAGAGTAATACTAGAATGGGTAATATCTCTTTCTTATTGATCTTCATTATCATTATATTGGGTCTTCCGCGCGATATCTGAGGCTCTTATTCGTTTTCCATGGATAGTAGTAAATATAACATCAGGTTCTTCGTCGTCTTCGATGACTTCAATATGTATTGCATTAAATACATCACTGAAGAATAACCAAGTTTGAGCACGACCAGCAAAGGTTCCTTCTCGTTTACCCCAAAGGTACGCACCTATCATGCAAACCAGGGTCAATAACGTTTGATCTATTACATCCATTTACTACTCCTGAAATTAGAATCTGATTGTTTGAAGTCTCTCTCCGGAAACCCTCCTTCCTGCGTCACTGCGGTCAAATACTGGTGGTGTATCATCCATAATATTTTCCTGCTCAGTTTCATCAACATCAAATAATTTCATTTTAGACCGATCTACCCCAATACAAAACCGTTTGTTTTGGCTCGGGTCATTATAACGATTTTTTAATTGTTTGACCATTATTTGTCCATTCGCGTCTAATTCTTCATTAGAAATCAGCGCGAACATTAGGTCAGCGGTGGCAGGTAAGCCAAATGATTCTGAGGTATCCTCAAGACCAACATCAGAATTACCATAACCAGACCGCGTTGTCTGTGTCGCAGACATAATGGGTACATTAAACTCTACAGCCAAACCACGAATTTCTTCAGCGATTGATTTAATATATGAGTATGAATTGATCGAACCACCCATACCCTTCATTCTAGATGAGGCACATATATTTAGGTAATCAATGAACACAATCTCGGGTGCAAATCGTTTTTTAAGTTTTAATTCGTTCAAGAGTGCTCTGAAGTGTCCAGTGTGTGCAGCACCCGTCGGATATTCCTTAATGATCAATTTGCCATTTGTTTTCTTTGAGATTTTCGCGACACGGTCGGTAAACATATCCTTAGACATTTTATCGAGTTGGTCGATCGGGACGTTCAACAGATTAGCGTCAATACGTTCCGCTATACGTTCTTCAGCCATTTCCATGGTGATGTATAAGACGTTATGACCAAGAGAAAGGCAACTGGCAGCGTGATGACACATAAAAAGACTTTTGCCCACGCCTGTACCGGCCAGTGCGATGTTCAGAGTCTTATTGGGAAGTCCACCTTTAGTTATTCGATTCAGATAATCGAGATCGAATGGTATACGTTCCTCTTGCTCATGGTAAAAGTCGAATCGCTCTTGGACATTTTCTAAATAGTCGTGCCCCACATTAGTGTCAAAACATACTGCCAGCGCCTTTTGTAACACATCAGGCAGCGAATTTTTGGTAAGCTGTTGATGTTTGCCATCAATGATCTGGATAGACTCCATGATGGCGTTATACACGGCTCGATCTTGGCACCACTTCTCAGTTGTATCAAGCAACCACTGTTCATCTTCCTCTTTAAAGGTAAAGACATCATGTAGTATATCAAGTGCATGTGTATACATTTCCTCAGTCAGCGAAGCGTCGTCGAGTTCAATCTTGAACGCTTCCTGAGAGGGGAGTTTATTATATTTAGTAACATAGTTCACTACTTCACTAAACATAGTTCGGTAGATTCCCTCGAAGTAGTCTTTCTTAACGAACGGGAGAACCTTACGCATGAAAGGCTCGTTCGTTAAGAGATTACGTAAGATTGTTTTTTCTAATTCAATATTCATTGAGTTTGCTCTTTCGATACCACCGTTCCTTCTTCAACGCCTTCTTCTAAGACGGCTTCGAGAATATCTGCCGCAGTCAGTTGTAGACTAGTATCATCTACGGTCAGCTCAGAGTCTGGAGAAGATATAATCGAAAAGTTAAAATTCAAACAATCGTTTTCGCCATCGATAGAGATATTACCGAACCTGATTACAGATTCGACATAATCACCGGAAAGAATTCGAATGTCCCAACCCTGCTGGTTGTCAATATCAACAGGGATTAATTCGTAATCAGCGCCTTCGCGTAGCATCTTATCCATTAAACTTCATCCAATTCTAATGAAACGGAAGCCTTGTGGCCAATTTGGTACAGTTGATTAACCATTTCATTGAACTCTGTGTTCTCGAGAATACTTTGCCAGAAAGAACCATCGAGTTCACTGGCTCGATATTTCTTATCTTCACCAACCTTTTGGTACCAACCATTCGATGGTTTGACTACATAACCACCAGCCAGTGCAACATCAAGGAGACCACTATATTGATCAATACCACCATCCCAAGAAACACTAATAGGAATTTTACTCTTTTCTTTAACATAACGAGATTTATCCACATTTACAATAAAATCATATCCAGTAACTTCAGTACCGGTCTTATTCTGCCGACGACCGATGATCCAGATGGAGTCTGCCGAGTAATAAATTCCTGTGCCTCCACCAACGATATCTTTAGGAAACAACCCGATCTCTTTGTAGGTGTGATTCACTGCAAGCATTGGGATATCTTTCATGGTCAGGTAAGGAGTGGCCATCCTGAACAGACCCTTCAGAGCTTTTGCGCGGGACATATCAGCGACAGACTTTTCATTCAACGTGTCTTCCATTTCTTTCTTGGAAGCGAGGTTGCCGATCGAGTCGATAACGATGATGACCTTTTCCTTTGCTTCGATATTCTCGAGCTGGGAGATCAAGTCAAACTTCAATTCTTCGACGTTGGTAATAGGAACATGCAACACTCGATCCAACTCGATACCAAACGTTTCGAAGTATGACTGTGGTGACCCAAACTCAGAATCATAAAACATCATCACAGCTTCGGGGTCGGCCTTCAGGTACGCTGCAGCAATCTTCAACGCGAACGAAGTCTTGAAATGCTTAGAAGGGCCAGCGAGAACGGTTAGCCCAGAAGACAACCCACCAGTAAGAGAACCAGAAAGCGCCACGTTTAACATCGGTACATCTGTGACAATCTGTTTCTTGTTGCCAAAGAACTCGGACTCGGAAAGAATCGCGGTGTGCTTCAGCTTGCTTTGTTTCTGTAGTTTTGACATTAATGACATATTTTTTCCTTAGTTACGGTAAACGTATTCAATTGCACCATCTGCTTCTTTCTCAAGTGGACGATTATCATACCACTTTCCTGTCTCATTATCAAGTTCTCTACACATATCTGCGATCTGTTTAGCAGTAATGGGGTAATCTGCTTTGACTGCATTAGCAGCAACAGCAACCATTATCGCATACATTTTTGAGTACCATCCTGTTCCTGTTATAGCAACATACTCTCGCGCTAGTCTCTTGGGGAAGAAAGGGCAATCTTTGTAGGAAGTCCAAGCGATATCAGTATTCGTCGCTTGGGATCTTCGATACGAAACCACTTGGTCTCGTAGAGCTGGGGGTAGGCGATCCAAGAAACTGTTGCCTGTCGGTTTCTCGTATGGCCACGCTTTCATAAGCGCGTCTGGGTTCATCTCCTTACCATCATTAGAGAAGATAAAGTTAAATGCATCGGGATAAACAGCAGGTACATAATACATTCTTGACAGATCTTTCGTTTGCCTGTCACCAATATCACCAAGCATTTTGTTTAACGCGTGCCAAAAATGCGGTATCTCGTCCGCTACGATTTCGCGAGTTAGTGGAAACACCAACCGAAACTTTGGTTGAATCGGGGTGCTGCTGGCGGTTGAGTAGCAAACAAATTTATATGACCCACAAATTGACTGTAGCTCTTGGTGCACTGGAAGCCGCGTGTCTGTGAACTCATCAACATCAACACAGCACCACTTACCCCATTGCTCGACATTTCTATTAGAGCGGGTCGTACCTTGTTCATAGACGGCAGGAGTAATCAACGCGCTACTATCTTTGCCGCCTTTCTGTCCAGGTTCGAGAGAAAGTTTATACAACAAGGACTCAAAGCTTTCCCAAGAAGCGAACTCCATGGTGCGATGAGTCTTGTTGTCGAACGTATTTTTAAATATAGTTAACGAATACATGGTAGTATTATCTTCTACTTTGCGTAAATTGTCAACCGCTATGTAAGGTATTGATTTTATGAGAAAAACTCATCCAGAGTAGACCTTGGCTCATCGTCCCAACCAATCGCAGTGAGGATCGGCTTCAACGGCTCGAGAAAGGTTTTGTCATACATCAAATCATAGTTGATGAATTTATGTAGGTGCAGCTCTTTAGGCAAAGAGTTGGGGAACGCGATAACATTTTCTCGTATTCCATTTGGCTTTTTTAGATAGATGAATTTAATTTTGTCACCGTCTTTGATGGTTTCATATTTCTTGTCGAGGCTGGCTTTCTTGATTGCATTATTATATAACAGAGACCCTCGACAATGAATTGGGGTGCCTTTGGAGTAGATGACTTCTCGGTCTGACCACTTAGTCATATCTCGCACGGAGCGAGGAAACGCGATGGTCTCTGGTTCAAGTTGACGAAACTCTTTTCTGAAGGCAAGGATGAACTCTTGTGTCTCTTTCTCAGTCCCATTCATCAATACGTGGAATATTTCCTTGAACCGATCTCGGCAGATCTGAGGAGTCGAAGATTTGATCGCTTCAATCCCCATAATCTTTAGTTTAGGTTCAGCGTACTGAACACCCTCTGAGTTGTGTACTTGGAGAATGTAGCGTTTCTTGGCTGTCCAGACTCCACGGTCAGCAATTACTTCACGCTTCATCACCATCCTATTCTCGTAAGCATCGGTGTCTATTGCTTGATACTTATACGCGCTGGCGATGGCTTTCTCAAAATGCTCGCAGACCCCATCGAGAAATTTAACAGGATTATTGGGCCGATGTTTCTTAACCAGATCAGCCATATTGATATAGACAGAATCAGTATCAATTGCGATAACATAATCTTCTTTGGTGCCGAGGAGAGTTTGTAACTCATCATTAACAGCTTTCTCTGCACATAAGATCGCGCGTTGACCTGTAGTTGTTACCGCTTCTGCGATTTTTAGGTCGAAGTATCGGAAGTACTGATTGGCCAACGCGCCGTAGAGAGAGTTCATTAAGATCTTAACCGCCATCTGTTGGTTGTCAAAGATCGTAATATCGTTTGCCAATTTCTTGGTAGGCGCTTCAGCATATTCTTTCTGAGCGTTGATCATTTTAGTCTTAGCGTCGACTCGGTCACCATAAAACTGCTTGATAACTTTCGGGATAATACCTTCAACGTCTTTGCGATACCGAGTACCATTAGCTGCTTTGGTCGTGTTCTCACCGTGATATACCAAGGTCTCGGGAGACATATTGTACTGTACAATAATATTTGGGTAGAGAGAGTTTAAATCGAAAGAACAAACCCATTCATGCATTCCGACCTGTGGTTCCTTTACATAGCCACCAACGATGGTATCCTTAGAGTGAAACTTCTTGGGTGGGACTATGATATTGTCTCGCAATAGCTCATTGTAAATGACTGCGTCCCATATATTAGTTGTCCCGAAAGCGTCACTGTAGTTTACCTTGGCTTTATATGCCATGGTCATCGCTAGGGTAATCAACCCCATCTTTTCTTCGAGTCTCTCAACTAACTCAACGTCCTTGATGTTATAATCAATGAACTTCTGGAAGTCCTCTCGGTAGAGCGTATGCAGATTACCGAATTCTTCATAGGAGAGTTTTTTCTCGCCAAGAACAGACCAAGCAATATGGTCTAGCTTAAATGATTCTTGCTGGCCGTAAGTCAGTACACCAAACTTCTGGAACAGATCATAATAGTCGAGCTGGGATATACCTTCCAACTCAAACGCTACGGCTTCTTGTCCCATGCGAGTATGCACCTTTCTCTCTCGCACAATTCCCCATGGAGAAAGTAGCTTTACAGAATCCTCTCCGAGAATGTGAGTAATTCGGTTAGCCAAGTATGGGATATCAAAGAGCTTGCTGTTCCAGCCAGTAACGACATCAGGTGAGTGGTGTTCCGAGGACCACCAATCGAGAAACTTACTCAGCAACTCAGACTCGTTATCGCATTTGATATACAATACTTCATGGTCGTTTTTGGTGACGTCATAATCTCCCATACCCCATACCCAATACGCGGGGCCATGGTTGCTCTTGCACGCAATCGAAATGACTTCATGTAATGCTTGTTCGGGGTGCGGGAATCCTTGGTCAGATTGAACCTCAATATCGATGGAAGTTACATTAATCTCGTCTCGGTCGAATTTTAGAGGTAGCGGGAAGTACTCACCGATGAACTGGAATACAAAGTTCGCCATACCGTAGGTCTCTACGTTTTCTACGTCGGCGTACTTCTTAAGCCTCTCTGTGGCGGAGCGCATATCGTTAACGCTTTCGATCGGTTTTAATGGCAATCCGTATAGGGATTTGTATTCACTGTTTTTGTTTGTTGTGCGTTCAAATAGGGTTGGAACGTATTTGATCTTGGTACTGACTCGTTTACCGTTGGCGTAGCCTCGGTAAAGAATATTGTTTCCATGTCTAACTACATTAGTATAAAATTTCATAGAATAAGTCTACCTCAATAAAACTGGTAAAACAAGGGGGTGGGCTTTTTTAGCAGAAAGCCCGAAACTGTTTACAAGTAAGGTACTGGCAAATATAAACTTTCAGGTGAGATTCTAAGACCAAAGTTTGGTGTATAGAAAGGTGCGATTAAGCCACCTAAAAGCATTGCAGCAAATAATGTAATGCTTGCGTACTCTTTTATTTTCTTAATCATAAAATCACCTACGCTAAGTATGAGGTGAAGATCATGACTGGCGCTATTGCAAATATACCAACCAATTGATATACGCCAATAGCGATATCGCTCTTTAAAATTTTCATTTTTGTTACGTCCTGTTTGAGATTTCTATTTTTCTCGGACGCTGTTCTTCGGGTAAGTCAACTCTGAGGTTAATCACGAGTAGTCCGTTGACGAATTCAGCTCCATCAACGACAACGTGGTCTGCGAGTCGGAAAGTTTCCACAAACTTTTTAGTGGTGATACCCTTATGAAGATATTCTTTTGGATCTTCAGCAGGTTCACCTCGGACAATTAGAACTCCAGCTTTTGACTCGATTTCTAAATCTTTTTTGCGGTATCCACCAAGCGCGAATTCCATTGAGTATTCCGTGTCACTATGTTTTACGATATTGTGACGAGGAAATCCCTTTTCGTTTGCACCTAAGTCGGATAATCGTTCGATCTCGTTCCAGACATGGTCGAAACCAATAAAACGAGAATGTGGAAATGAAAACACTTTACTTCTTGTAGTAACCATTTTTGCCTCCTAAGCAGTTTTAGCAAGGTTGTTGTCTATCGACCGGACCATTCCGCGTCGACACTACTATATATACTACTTTTTTGCTTAGGGTTCAAGTATTTTAAAGTTTATTTCCAATATTGTATTTCGGGCAAAGTTCCCACTCTGATTTGTCTTTGTGTGAGATGATTTTAATCTGACGCAGAGGAGCACAATCCAGCTGTTTGGTTGGTTCGGCGATCACAACGAGACCCCAGTCTCCCAGCAGAGTGGCTATAGTATTTCTTCGCATCAAATCATTTTCATCAAAGTTAGACTTTTTACCATCCAACAAGAACAGTTCTTTGAAGTGAACGATGAAGTATCTTCCCTGCTTATGGAGGATATGACATGATTGGAATAGCTTATTATCTTTTCTTGATGCTACTCCGATTCGCGTTAACGTTTCTCGCACCTTCAAGAAATCATCGGGCTCACTTAAAAACACTTCCAGCATATCTGCTGGAGTCCAATATACACTAACATTATTGTTTTCTTCCACCTTTACTCACCTTGTCAATTAATTCTTGCTGTTGTTGTGGGCTAAGTAAGGTAACCACTTGTCTCGCCTTTTCATTGCTATACGAATAGTATTCCTTTACCGCGGATAGTAAAGCCTCAGTCTCTGGTTTAACCCATTTACTGAAACGCTTTCTTTTACGGATTATATTTAGCAAAAATTGAAACTGCAACTTATTATCTAAGTGTGAATATCGGTTCATTTCGTTAGAAAGTATAACTGTATCTTGAAAATAAGATAGAGATCTATTTACAACAAATGGCACATATTTTTTCTCGTCATCGACATCCTGCATCAATTCCTTTTTGGTAATGTTGATGCTGTTTAAGTAGTCGAACGGTGTTTTCGCTTTTTCGCTCATAATTATATTCCATGCCATTATATAGGCTATTTCCATGCCATTATATTATCTTTATGTAAGAAAGGATTTTTCCTTGGACGTCTTCTAACAGGCGCGTCTTCTCTTATTGCCTTTGTGCTTACTACCAATAATAGCACAGCCAAAGGATCAAAGACAACCACCAATGCAATAATTATGTATCTAACTGTCTCGCTATAATGTTTCACCGCGTCTTCGCCGTAAAACAATTCAGTTATATACCGTATTGCACCCACCTCTAGAGCCAATTCTAGAGCGCCTCTGCTTAATTCAAATTTTTCTTTGGTCAGTTCCCTTATGTCTTCTTGAAGAGAACCCTGAGCGGTCGAGAGAGCTTCTCGTTCTTCCTTTTGACTGGTTCGTACAGCTAGTCCACGTGTGACGAAACCTCGCTCAATGTATTCGTCGATGGCGTTGTCTAAAGAAGCCAACTGGCCGTTGACAGCGTCAAGACGCGATTGCTCAACTGCTATGCGAGATTCCAGGTTTGATATTTCAAGTTCACCCGTATTAGACTTACTCTCTTGTTCTAAGTGAGCCTTAGAGAGATACCCAAATATTCCCATGCTGGTGATCATCATCAAAACGACGATAGAAAAAATCAGATATGCTCTAATTACACTGTTGACCTTATCCCATCTATGGTGCAACCAAACTGCAGTGACCAGCTTACCCACTTCTAAAATTGAGGCCATAACCACAACAGACCAGAATGCTCCTGAGAAAATTGTGGACAGGCCAGCAATAGAGAAGTAAGCGGCAGTGGCCGCTAACGCCAGAGAGGTTGCTAGACAAAAGTAATTGATCATTTGAAGTCAGAGTTGGCCATAAGTTCAGTCATACACGCAACGGTATTTAGTTCATGATCTGCCACGAAAGCGTTCTTGTATTGATAATCAGCCAAGATCAACACTACTTGTGGGATAGAAGCTGGCTCAACCTTCTCATACATCATGTCATAGACTTTCCGGAACAGACTGGTTGGTTGGATATCGACATTGGTGGCCACCCAAGAGCGCATTTTCTTGAAGTCTTTACTCTTCAAATGTGCGAACAATGCTTCGAAATGCGAGTCGGAAGATGTTTCTAATACGTCTACTACTAGATTACCACCAATAGAACCGCGCTGCAATTCGTTGAGCACTCTGCGATAGTCTGGCGCATACTTCATGATCAATTCAGCGATTCCTGGAATCTGGCCTTTATAGCCGACCGATTCAAGATCAAGAATATTGAGCACACGTTTCAGGAACAGCTCACAAAGCTCTGCCAATTCTTTCTTGGTTGTATTAAACTCATACACACCACAGCGAGAATGGAGGGGTTCAATGATCCTGTTCTTGAAATTACAGGTAAGAATAAATCGACAATTATCAGAGAATTCTTCAATGAAGCCACGTAAAGCTGGCTGTGTCGATTGGGGATTAAGATAATCTGCTTCGTCTAGGATTACGACTTTGTAACCACCTTGAAGAGATATAGAAGAAGCAAATTGTTTGATCTTGCCTCTTAGTGTTTCGATATTACCTTCTTCAGAACCATTAACAACAATGTAGTCGAGCGATAGTTCATCACAAATCGCTCTGGCTACAGTTGTCTTTCCGAGACCAGCAGTACCGGTGAGAAGCATATTGGGCACCTCACCAGTACTAATGATTTCTTGGAAAACTTTCTTGATTCTGCTCGGAAGGATAGTGTCCTCAATAGTATGAGGACGATACTTTTCAACCCAAAGAAAATCTTTTGACATTTAATACTCCAAACATGATATAATATAATAAAAAAACAAGGGATTCAAACGAGTATTAAATTAAGATTATTCTGCAGCGGGCGCTTCCTGTGCTGGTTGAGCAGGAGCAGCAGCGGTTTCACCTTGAGCGGCTTCGACCATCTGGATCAATTGGATTGCGTTGTCTCGTAATTGACCGATAGTGGACAATTCTTCACCACGAAAACCACCACGATTTGCGACAGTGTCAACAACAGCTACAGTGCTGCGAACTACTCGGTTGGCCAGATCTAAAAATTCTTGATTCATTATTTACTCTCCGTAAGTACTAGTTGTTTCTAAGGCAATCCAATACTGGATTGGCGCGTTGTCGTTTTGAAAGTGTGATATAAGTTTAGAAGACATCTGTACAGTATAATCTCCAGGAACAACTCGCAGGTTGTCAATCTTAAGAATGAAACTGAAATCTTCTGATTCGTATTCGCCGCTAACATCAACTGAGAATACGTTTGACGAAGTGTCCTGCGAATCAACCACTGATAGACATATCACGTTATCTACCACCGTCACAGAAACTTCATCGTGGCCCAATACTGAGGCAGCACGTTTGACCTTATTTAGTGTCTCATTACTCAAGTGAAATGTGACTTCTGGCGAAGGCATTTGGATGGGTTTGTTCGGCGTGGTGAGGATATCTGGGCTAGAGAAAAAATACTTTGCTCGAGCACGACCCGAAGAATCACCAACCAAAACGTGATTTTGGTCAAATCGTAATTGAGCCCCATCAACCAATCCAATAACATTAAGGAACTCGTTGAGATCATAAATGCCAAAGGTTTGTGCAAACTCAGTATCGATAGTTGCTTCGCTCATGATGTTCTTGGCTTCAGAGATTGTTTTTACGCAATGTCCTGAATCAATCACAATGTTTTGGTTAATAGAGGCAAAGTTTTTTAGTACCTGTATTGTGTTGTCACTTAATTCCATGATATATTCCTGTTATTTAATTTTACTGAAGTTTTTATCTTTAACAAACTCGATTTTGGATTCGAACTTACCGTCTAGCATGTCGCCTTTGTGCGATATTACGAACACATTTGTTTCATCTCCTAAAGTATCCAATATTTTCATCAGATTGTCAACCCCCTCATGATCTAACGACGAATCGAAAGTCTCATCTAGGATTAGAAGATTTGTTGCCACACTATTCTTCATCTTAGCGACCATTCTCCAAGTGAACAACAAGGCAAGGTCGATACGTTGCTTCTCGCCTTCAGAGAAAGAATCATAAGAGAACGCATCACGATGACGCGACCGGATGGTTTCTTTAAACGACTCGTCGAGGTCGAAATGTATGAAAAAATCTAGTACTTGTAGATACTGGTTGGTGAGCTTATTGATCACAGGCAAGTATTGCTTAATGATCTTAGTCTTAATTCCAGTATCTTTCAACAGTTCAGTTGTCACTTGGTTGTATTGAAGCTGGTCGGTAATCTTATACTTCGATTCTAACAGCTCCTCGCGCCCAGCTTCTAATGTTCGCAGATCATCATTGGCCTTCGAAAGATCCTCTCCACCAGCCTGCAAGTTGTCTATCTCTTCTTCAAGATCGGTCAGCCTGTCTTGCCATTGGATTATTTGTCTGTTTCTCGATTCTACTTCAGCTTGATCTCTTTGCCAAGCTTCGAGGTTTTCTTTAAGTGGAGGAATGTTCTCATCACACTCAGTTAGTTGTTCCTCTGCTGTGGCGATTCCTTCTTGCAATCCTTTTGCTCGTGATCGGGCTTCGGATATTTTTTTATCTTTAAGCTCGGCTTTGATAGGTTGCTCACAGGTTGGACAGTCCTCGTTATCTTCATAAAACTTAGACTCCTTCACCACGCTTTTTATTTGTTGTTTAAATTGCAGAAGAAAAGACTGCACCTGAGTTTTCTTATCGTTCCAAGTCTCGATAGACTTTTTAATTTCTTGGCCGACTGCCACAGCATTCGTAGCCTGATCTGAATTGAGTGCAGTGGCTTCTTTAATGTCATCGCGGATACTTTGGATTTCTTTTTGTTTTGATTCTTTATGAGAGACATTTAGCGCGTGTATGTTTCGAATATATTTCTTATGCGCTTCTGTCTTTGCTTTACACAGCTCTAACTTATGGTCGTTTTCTTTGGCAGTATCTTTCAACGCAGAAGTCTTCTCTTTCAAGAGAGAGTTCATCTTAGAGAACACATTAATGTCAAGTAGGTCTTCGATAATCTCCCTTCTTGAATGCGATGGAAGCTGCATAAACGGTATGAACGAGGAGGAACCAAGGACAACAATTTGATGAAAAGACTTATGGTTCAATTTAATGATATTTTGCTCTAGAATTTTCTGGTATTCCTTTGCGTGCGAGTCTTGATTGATCAACTTATCGTCTCGCCAGATCTCAAAGATTGCTGGTTTCAGCCCACGCACTACCTTGAATTGTTGTTTGTGCACAACAAATTCTACCTCGACTACAGTACCCTTGTTGTTGATACTGTTGACTAGTTGGCCTTTATTGATGTTACGGTGCGCTTTACCGAATAGAGCAAATGATAGAGCGTCGAGCATAGTCGACTTACCAGAACCATTCTGACCAACCACTAGAGTAGTAGTTGTTCGCGCTAAATCTATTTCAGTGAACCTGTCGCCTGTGGACAGAAAATTACGATATCGGAGGGCTTGGAAATTAATCATGCAATCTCTAATGTTTGGGCTTCAATCATTAATTCGTGTACCTGACTCTTGATTCGATCCTTATCCAAGGAGGTGTCAATCGAATCTATGTAAGTATACAGTAACGTTTCAGTGTTTTCAACTGAAATCTTTTCATCTGCCACGTTCTCACCAACAAACTCTGAAAAGTTCTCAGCGATCTTCAGCTCGTGTATTCTTCTATTCTGTATTCGGTCAACAAAACGGTCGAACATAAAAGTATCAGACTTATCCATCACCACAAGCTTCACGAATTTATCATCTAGGTAAGAAAGGTCTTCAGACAAGTAGTCGTTTGCTGGGTCGGTGTCGTCATAGTATATCCGTTGAAACAGTGTGTGTGGATTACGTACAGCAGTAAGCTCTCTAGTCTCTGTGTCAAGCACATGGAAAAACTTGGGGTCATGAGCGTCACCCCAAAAGAATTCCATCTGTGACCCGAGATAGTGGACATTACCGATATGCGACTTAGTGTGGAAGTGTCCGGATAGAACCATGTCGAACCGATCAAACGCTGCAGCGTCCATGCCATCATGGCAGGGTATACCCTTCTGCATATCATAACCATTTAATTCTAAATGACCACAAAGAACGTCAGCCTTACAGTTCTGAATGAAGCTCAACGACTCTTCTTCATTCTCTTTATTGATCCAAGGCAACCAAGCGATCTTAAGACTGTCGTACTGAGTGACGATTGGGTTCATTATGATGTCAACTTCTGCCATGTAATGGCCGAGCAACTCTTTTAGAGAATTGAGGTCGTTCGTGTTTTTATAATATACATCGTGATTACCAGGAATAATATCCATAGTAATTCCGTGTTCTCGCAACTTGTTCAGAAAGATTTTTCTATTATGATGAAGAGCCTTAAAGTTGATGAACTTACGAGTCTCGTAGTAATCACCGAGATGGAGGATTTTAGTTATGTTGTGTTCTTGTAGATATGGAAAGAACACATCGCGGTAAAACTGTTCCTGATAATCCATAAAAATATCAGATGAGTTACGCACACCACAATGTGTGTCATTCAGAATAGCCAGCTTCATAGAAGGCTCCAATTACATTACAAAGAGAGTATTATACCAGATCTTTTAGTTCTGTTCAACAAAGAACCCTTGGAGGTCAGAATCCATAGCAGATTTTCTTCTGGTTCTTTTTGCTGGTTCAGTCGAGAACTTAGCAACTTCGGCATCGAATTCTTTCACCTTTTCAATTCGTTCTTTGAGGCTATCAACAAAGGCCTGAGTCGCGAGAAGAGCTTCTTGATCGCCACCTTCGGCAACAAGGTGTTCGAGGCCAGTTGCAGCGAGATATTTTAATTTAATATCCTGCTGTTTCTTTTCTTTCTGAATTCTTCGAAGAAACGCGTACCACGCAATTTGAGTGAAGTAAGCAAACGCGTTTGGCTTACCTGTGCGAGTGGCGACTTCGAGGTTATAGTTTTCAATCGCCTTTAAGCAATTCTCAACAGCATCCATTACCATTTCTTCTCGGTAAGTATACCGAACAAAGTTACCCTTGTGTGAGAGACCTTCAGCGATACGCAGAAAACATGCTGCAATATAGTTGGTGACGATAGGAGTGGCTATTTTTTCTTCGCGCGCGAGCCTTACTGATTTAACATACTCAACAACTGCAGCCGAGAACTCGGCATTGTTTACGTAATGAGGCTTATCTCTTTTAGCTTGTGCTTTAGAGGTCATAATATATCCTTATTGCACCTCGACGGGTGCGGTTTCACTTTGTCAATTTCGGGAATTTAATAATATTGGATCCGCCGTCAGAATCATCTTCTTCGGGTCGAATACCTTTCTTGATTTTATCCACCCCAGCAGCAGACAGTGCTTGCGCGATGGTCATCAATTGTCTTTCTTCTTCCTTATATTTAGCTTCTCTGTCTATGAAATTTTCGTGCATGTCGTAAACAGCGCGTAAGTACTGATTGCGAAGCAAATGGTTCGGAGTGACTGTCGCAACAATATGATCGGAGCTGATAACAACTAGGTCGTCGTTCCCTTCTACGTAGTGCATCCAGGTGTTGAATACATAATACTTTTGGCCATTTGATGGTGCTGTAGCTGGGCTGATTTGCATACAATTACGAACAATAATTTCAACGTGTGGTGCAACAGGCCATTCAATAATTTCGCAAACGATTTCTTGACCGCTGTTTAATTTAAATTGTTTGATATCGTAGATCATACTAGTTCAACCGGAGTAATGACATATGGAAATTCTTCTTTGTTGTATATCTTGACACGCTCAAATGAGTGTAACAAGGTAAAGTTCTTACTACTATTTAACCCCAAGTCGTCAGACAAGTCAAACAACCGAGTAGGTCGACCGTCATCACTCATTCTTAGTCCTCTTCCGATGGATTGTAATACGCGGATTTGAGATTTCGAAGGAGAGGCAAATATAATATTATGGATATTGCGGATATTAACGCCAGTGGAAAAAGTACCAAGGCTAGCAAGAATGACAGAATTACTTTGCTTCTCCACAATATGCCGAATTTCTTCTCGGTCACTAGTTTTTGTTTCGCCACTGACATAGAACAGTTTCCTACCAGAATCAATCTTATCGAATAACATATTATATAACACTTTGCCATGCTTATCAACAAGGTTAAACAGCACCAAAGAGTTGCCCTTCAAATCAAGAGCGAGATTAGTGATGAACTTGTTGCGGCTTTCTCTACTAACTATAAAATCGATTTCTTCTTGGTATGTTCTATTTTCACCGAACTCTTCTCGAACTTCTTTCGGATATCGAAGAACAAGAATATTGATGTCAAGTTTTGCAAGCGTCTCGCTGTCTTGTAATTTCTTAGTGGTTGTTACCTTGTGGACTGGTCCGAACAGCCCCTCGAGGACTAGCTCGTTCGTCTGAGTGCCGTCTAGAGTGCCTGTAGTGCCGAACCTATACTCAGCGTCCACTGATTTGTTCATTATACTGCTGAGGCTCTTGGCTTTAAATCCATGACACTCATCGCCAAAGATCGCTCCGAATTCCGAGAACCAGTTCTTGGTTAGTTTATTGATCGATTGCCACGTAGAAATGACGACGCGTTTATCAGTATCTTTGTCTTGACCACTATAAATTCTATGACAGTTATCTGATGAATTAAAACCATAGTCTTCGAAGTCTTTATACATTTGCTCAACGAGACCCGTAGTAGGAACGACAATTAGAGCCTTTGTATCGTTATTCTCGAGAAACCATCGAAGGATCAGATAGATGATGAAAGATTTACCAGAACCAGTAGGAGAAACAAGTAGGCAACGTTTGTGGGTGATAGCGTGTACAATGGCGTCGTACTGATAATCACGAGGTAAAAATGGAACTCCAATTGTAGGGATCCACTGCATCATCTTCATATGGTTGACGTCATTCCTGTCAGTCGGACTGCCATATGCTGTAGTGTGTGCTTGTAGAGAGTAGCCTCTTGTTTTACAGAATTTTGCGATTTGCGCAAACAGGCCAGCGTTGATCTCTCCATTCATATTGTTGAACAATCGAATCTTACCATCCCACACCTTTCTCTTAAAGGCTGGCATGTACTTCGCTCCAGGAACATCGAAACAGAAATAGTCTGATAACTCTGCCGCGATCCCGCTCGAGCATGTCACTCGAAGCATGCTATAATCTTTCAACTGTACTACAATTTCTTCCACTTACATCCCACTTTCAAACTGTCTCCATCGGATCATATTACCCAATGTTTGATGACGCCATTTAAGGTTGTCAACAATTTCCTTTAATGTATCTATTGTTGTTTTTAAGTATTGGATTTTCGCCTCTGATTCAATTAACTCAGGGTCGGACTCGTAGTAATATTCGTAATCACTCTTCAATATTTTCAAACCATCGAACGGGTCTGGTTTCCAGTTTCGTGTTTCGATATCATCTTGACACATTTTACCGCTGTAATATAACCATTTATCTTTGAGTAATTGCTTTTGTTTAAACTCGGTTTGCTTCAAAGCGAGTTTGGATTCAGCGAGGTGGGTAAGGTATTTTGCGTGCAACATTGGAGTTGTTCTAGAGCTTTCATCTAGGTGGTTCGGATCGATAGCACAGTCGATCTGCCACTCTGCCAACAATTTTGTCAGGTCAATCATAATAATATTCTCTTCACTTAATGGGGTAACAGCGGGGGATTACCCTCTATACTACTAAACAAATTCGAAATAGTCAAATCTAAATTGAGAGATAAACGAAAGGTATTGCCCATCTTCTGCTGCAGTAAATTCAATTTCCCCGAGAGAAGTCGGAAACGCATTAACATATTTTATTTGTCGATTGACGTTATTGTGGCTGGTTAGAACACTGACTGTAATATCTGTAACAGTCGGTATGTCGCCACCGGTAGTAACACCAAGAGTTCCTGGACCAGCAAAGTTTTCTTCGACTTGTCGAACTAACCACCTATACATTTCTCGATACGTGGTCATATCTTCGTCTAAGAGAAAAGTTATTTGCAACGCACCGAAGACTGCCTTGTCTCCAGGGACTACGACTGATTGGCGTTGATAAGGAACATCTGTCGCACCAACGTCTAATGATGGATGCGACACAGCCTGAGCGAAGAACTGCAGGTTCGGGTACTGCTGCCTGGATATTTGAACAGTAAATCCGCTCGGCTGTAGATAGTTTTTGTTGCTTGTTAATTCACTCATCACATAGTCTCGAAGTCATATATGCTACTATTTATATGTCAATTAAGAAGACAACTGCGCGGATGTCGGTAGAGTATCTGATAAGTAAACGCTGAAATGCGTGCCCGAAAAATCTGAATAGCTATCAGTACTACTTTCGTCGACCGCCGAGGTAACAGCTGCATATGGACCAATATCTTTACCCAGTCTTAATCCGGAACTCATCACCGCTAAGTACATATAATCCATCCCTTGCAAATTGTCTCCGGATGTCTCGTTGTGGAATAATACTGTAAGGTCAGCCTGACCAGCGACATAAAAACTATCAGGGTCAATAGATGTAGTCTGCAGAGCTCTAGTCATAAGCATAAAATTGACCAGTTGATCAATCTCGAAACAGAAACCTTTGGTGTGCACTCCAACTTGATCGCCCACGACGAATGTTATATACGAAGAACTTGCAAATTCTACTTGGTAAACCGCATCATTTAAAAATTGATTTGTAGCGACCGACAAAACGTGAGTAGTCTCACTGGCCTCGACAACACCACCACCAGCCGCGACGGTAAAATTTGCTACTCTGCGGCCGAGCGGCCCCTCACCTAGCAAGATTTCGCGATAATCTATTTTTGTGAAAGCAGATCTATATGTATCGTTAAACCCTTTTCGAAAAATTCTACGAGCGGTTCGTACAGCTCTTATTGCTTGCTGCGTTATCAATAATTCTGATAATGACATATTACTTCCTTACACGCTTGGGAGATTATATCCCAGCGCATTAATTGCGGCTACGATTTTATTAGCATAGTATTGTCCAGTTGATCCTGCGTCGATGTCGAGTTCAGCAGATATTTCAGACTTATCACTCAAACCATTAATGCCACTGTATATGCCAGAACCAGACATCACAGCACTAATAAATGTTCTGTAGTCCGCATAAGAGTTGGGGCCAGTGTTAACTCTAAACATTACTCCTCTAAAGTAGTCACCGTCAGGCGCTGCGACCAAGTGTGCCCTAAGCGCCGAAATATCAGTATTATACGTCGATGTCCGAGTAGCGGCCCAATTCCCAGGCGCTGAGTATGGAGAGTTCTCATCAGAGAACACCAAAGTTATCAGCTGTGTTGTATTTTGATTAGTAGCTGGAGTAGCCATTTGATTCCAAACTCGTTCAGAAGGATCGGACACTATTGTCACATTTTGATTATAGATCGCTTCGTCGTTGTCAAAGAAAGGTAACAAAGCAGTTTTAATAACACCATCCTTCGCTGCTACCAGCGGGGCTAATGTAGTATTCATGCTGCCGCTACTATCGAAGAATATTTTAATTTCTGTCGTCGGGTTTGCAACAATAACGTTACCATCGGTACCCCATTGTGGCGCGTAGTACGCGGGCAACCCTACATTACTAGAGAAATTTGTAGGAGCCTCAGTGATGTTTTGCACATCCCAATCAGTGATGTCTGCGTTAAAACTGGTTGCGTCTTGGAACATTGCGTCCATATTAGTAATGTTGGATGTGTCCCAAGTGCTCAGATCTTGATTGAAGGCTGTCGCTTCCCTGAACATTTCGCTGACATCTGTAACATTAGTCATGTTCCAGCCACTGATGTCTTGGTTGAAAGAAGACGCGCCATAGAAAGCGCCAGACATATTAGTTGCGTTGACAGTGTTCCAATTACCCAGGTCTTGGTTAAATGATGATGCGTTCTTGAACATACTGCTCATATCAGTGTCAGCGCTGACATCCCAAGAGCCAATATCTTGGTTGAACGTTGTAGCACCTTCGAACATTCCTGACATAGAAGTTACTGCAGAGACATCCCAGCCGCTAATGTCTGCGTCATTGAACGTCGAATTATCTTTGAACATGTTGTCCATATTGGTGATTGGATTCTTAGTTTTTATTCCGACCCCTTCTACCCATTTATACCCACCTTCTGGTACACCATTAGCGCGCCACTCAGCACTAGTAGGGTCTCCAACGGTGTTAGACAGAGCATAGAGCTCATCATACGTATATGTTTCTACGTAATATTCAACTCGAGTCTCGACGTTCCCCACCGCCTTTTCTTGTTTATATACAACGCGAAATACTCTTCTTTCTTCTCGAGCTGCTTGAACCGCTGCTCGTATTTCTAGAAGTCTTGCTAGTGTCATGTGAGTGTTGCCTTATTATTGTTTGTTTGGATTTATTTAGCGTTTTTGTTTTCTTTTATGTATTAGGAAGGGTCAACAATATTTATAGTTCCACTCATAGAAGCGTGGTACTGACAATTGTAGTATAACGTGCTAGGGGCGTCTAGCGCCACCTCCCATACTATAGTTCCATTATAAGGCGCGCCATCCATCACAAGTTCCGCAGGCCAATATAAATCATCAGTGCCAGTGCTGGGAGATGTTTTGATCCAAAAAGGATGATTGGCAGATCCAGGGACGCTAGAGTCAAAGTGAGCGTCAATAGTGAAGTAATATGTGGTTCCTCTAACTAAGTTGAGGTCAGGGTTGTCGGCAACATCATCAATTACCCAGCTATCGTTGCCGTCGTTTGTCACATACAAAATATCCATAGTCACCCAATTTGGTCTGCTGTCTGGCAACACCCAAGCTATAGCGCCGTCATCAAACAACTCGGGAACAGGATACGTGGGCGACACAGAAGCTCCGGAAACATCCCACCCACTAAGATCTTGGTTGAACGCTTCAGCGCGCTGGAACATTCTAGCAAACATATAAACTTCAGTAATACCAGTTACATCCCAAGAACTAATGTTTCCGTTGAAATTAGTCGCATCGGCGAACATATGGTGCATATCAATAACATTACTCACATTCCAAGAACCGATGTCTTGGTTGAATGCTGATGCGGCATTGAACATCTCATACATATTAGTAACAGAACTTACATCCCAACCGCTAATATCTTGATTAAAGATGCTGGCAATGTTGAACATATTACCCATATCAGTAACAGAACTCACATCCCAAGAACTAATGTTTCCGTTGAAATAGTGTGCGTTCTTGAACATATGTTCCATATTAGTAACAGAACTCACATTCCAAGAATTAAGATCTTGGTTGAACGAAACCGCGGAACTGAACATCTGTCTCATATTAGTAACAGAACTCACATCCCAAGAACTAATGTCTTGGTTGAAAGAAGACGCGTCCCTTCCGAACGTATAGAACCAATCATGGTTATCGAACATTTTGACCATATTAGTAACAGAACTCACATCCCAAGAACTAATGTTTCCGTTGAACTTGTTCGCACCGGCGAACATTGATTGCATAGCAGTAACATTACTCACATCCCAAGAATTAAGGTCTTGGTTGAATACGATCGCGCCCGCAAACATAACACCCATATCAGTAACTCTACTCACATCCCAAGAACTAATGTCTTGGTTGAATGCAGTCGCGTTAGTGAACATGGAGGCCATGCTCTGCCAGCTAAAGACACTCATATTTTGTCTTATGTCCCATAAAGCAATGTCGGGATCGTTGAATGTGGCGTTGTCGGAAAACATATGATTGAAACGTAAGATAGGCTCGTCTGCCCCTATACCTTCATTCGGAAAGAACTCAAATCCGGCAGGAACATAGTATGGTACGTTGAGCCACATCGTGCTGAAAGGATTTGTAGCAGTATTACTCAACGGGTACTTGTATGCTTTAGCGGCGTAACCAGATAAAACAGGAGTTCCATCAGTACCCCAAACTGGGTGCTCATCTGTTGTAAATAAAGTAGCACCAGCAGCAAAGCCCGATGGCTCTGATGGTATGTTAAGAACGTTCCAGCCAGTTAGATCTTGATCGAACGAAGTAGCACTGAAGAACATATTAGTCATATCAGTAACACTACTCGTATCCCAAGAACCAATGTTTTGGTTGAATGACGACGCTTTGTAGAACATACCGTACATACTAGTAACATTACTCACATCCCAAGAACTAATGTCTTGATCGAACGAAGTAGCATTTTGGAACATAAGGCTCATATCAGTAACAGAACTCACATCCCAAGAACCAATAGGTTGGTTGAAAGAAGACGCATTGAAGAACCAGAACATTGCGCTCATATTAGTAACATTACTCACATCCCAAGAACTAATGTCTTGATCGAACGATTCCGCGGACCAGAACATATTGCGCATATCAGTAACACTACTCGTATCCCAAGAACTAATGTCTTGATCGAACGAAGTAGCAAAATAGAACATTGACCTCATACTAGTAACATTACTCACATCCCAAGAACCAATAGGTTGGTTGAATGACGACGCTCCGTAGAACACACCGGTCATACTAGTAACACTACTCACATCCCAAGAACTAATGTCAGGATCATTGAATGCGATAGCCTGGTAGAACATCTGAGTCATATTAGTGATCGGAGCATCAGCGCCTATACCTTCATTCGGATAAAACGTGTAACCAGCTGGTTTGTGTATATTCCAATTTGCGTGAGTGGGATCAGTAGCAGTATTGCTTAACGGATACTTGTATGGACTTGTGGCATATGGAGAAATAGAGGTATCATTAATTATAACTGTGTCTGATAGACTATTTGTCGCGAAACCATTACTGTCAGTAGCCGAGAGAGTTATCGTAAGCGTCTCTGCGCCTTCTTCTATTGTAGAGTCAACCAAAGCCCTTATTGCCAAAGAAGCTTCGTGAGAGTTAATCGTAAGGGTTCCTGTCAACGATTCAAGATTTATATCTTCGACCGATACACCAGTGATAGTATAGTCAACTGATACTGCATCGGCGATGTCGTACGTCGCGACAGTAAACACTGCTTCCATTGTATCGTCTTCGTCTATAGACGCAACGTCGAAGGAGGCTGACAGATACCCTTTAACAAGAGCCGCCTGTCCCCACAATGGGTGGTGAATTTGCTGTAAAATACCAGTTCCGGTGGCAAAGTCAGTATATCCAGAAGGCGGCGTGATATGTGCAACATCCCATCCTCTCAAATCGTAATCAAACAGAGGAGTGTCAAATAACATTTTATCGAAAAGAATACAGCTAGAAACATCCCATGGGCTTATATCTCTATTAAATGATGTCGCCCCACTGAACATTTCGTCCATTCTTATTGCTTGAGAAACATCCCAACCGTCAATGTTTGCATTAAAGGCTGTGGCATTTTTAAACATGGATTCTAGTCTAGCCGCATTTAGTGTTGAGAAGAACGAACCTCCAGAGCCGTTATTAAACGACGAAGCGCCACTAAACATCTCGGAGACGTTTGTTGCGCCTTGCATATTCCAGTTACTTAAATCTTGGTTGAATGCTGTGGCGTCTTTAAATATGGCTTTATAGATCGTAACATTAACCGTGGTCCAATTACTGACATCAGCATTAAACGAACTCGCCCCTTCGAACATGCCTTGAAGAGTACCAGAAACTCCGACTCCGTAGTTAGGAAAGTTTGCCCAGTCTAAGGCTTGTCCGCCATTATTATACGCAGTAGCACCAGAGAACATAAATTGAACTACAGGATTACTTACCATTTGCCAATCAGAAATATCTTGGTTGAAGCTTGTTGCTCCGGCAAACATAGAATGCATGGACAACACATTTGATGTATCCCACCCACTAATTGGCTGATTGAAATCTGTTGCGTTTAGAAACACGCCATTCATATTAGTAACGGTACTCGTATCCCAACCAGAGATATCTGCATCATTGAACGCAGAACTGTCTTTAAACATACTCTCCATATTTGTGATGACGGCTGTTGCTCTAATGCCTACATTTGGGATAAACGTATAATCTGCCGGCGCGTTAGACGCTCTCCATTCGGCGCTGGTTGGGTCTGTGACACTATTTGATAAAGGATAATCATACAGCGTAACTGAAGTGTCGTTAATGATTAGCGTTGACTCAAGCCCTCCAGTCTGGGTATTGAGGCTGTCTGCCGCGTCGAGCGTTAATGTTAGAATTTCTTCACCCTCAGTAACAACATCTGCTCTAGCAGCAAACACTAAGGTCGAAGTATTAGAATTAATTGTAAGCGTTCCAGCCAAAGCAGGTAACGTAATGTCTTCAATTGTCACACCAGTAACAATATATCCAACCGTAGTACCGTCTGGAATATTTGACGTGGACAGTGTATACGAAACCATTGTTGTGTCGTCTTCGTCTATCGAGAGAAGATTAAATGACCCAGAATTATACACAGGAGTCTTACTGGTATCTGTTATTGTTACAGAAACGCTCAGGCTTTGTGTTGGGTTATTTTGGCTGTCTGCGTCGGCCAAGGTGACGGTTAAAACTTCATCTCCCTCAGTCAAACGATCTTGTTGCGTTGATATCAAAAGCGTGGCTGTGTTATCAATTACTGTTAGATAATCAATAGGTGTTGGGCTGTTGATATCATCATTCGAAACACCTGATATAGTATATCCAACAGCAGTTCCATTATTAACATTGCTTGTGGTTAATGTAAAAATAATGAGACCATTTTCGCTTATCTCAGATACGTTAGAAACGAAAGAATCGTATGAGATCACAATAGGGGTCAAGCTTAAATCTATAATATCAATTGACGCTGAAATAGATTTTGTGTTGATGTCGTTACTGTCTATCGCGTCAAGAGTTATCGTAAGAGTCTCTGTCCCCTCTGTTGTTAGATCGGCAGACCCATAAAAAGACAATTCAGTAATATCTGAGTTTATGGTTAATGTGCCAGTTAAAGAAGGAAGGTCTATATCATCAACGGTGACGCCAGTAATAGTATAACCCACAGTTGTTCCGCGTACGATTTTCTTTGACCAAATCGAGAAAACAGTAGGGGCAACAGACCCTTCGTTCATTTGTGGTGAATCAAATTGGACAGAAAGATATTCGGGTAAGTCTGGTTCAGTTATATTTGGATATTCATCACCCAAAACATT
>Ga0206130_10000786_pt1 | contig 50192 bp, 38 predicted proteins | sample Helgoland_Spring_9_FD_148637 | JGI IMG/M metagenome (GOLD analysis project Ga0206130, IMG submission 148637) | Pelagic subsurface seawater microbial communities from Kabeltonne, Helgoland, North Sea - Helgoland_Spring_Bloom_20160512_1 | ecosystem: Environmental > Aquatic > Marine > Epipelagic ...
CTTCGCCCCTCTTCAGGTAGATATACCTGCAAATAGCTTCCTGAAAGTTGAGCTTGCAGAAAGCCGCGAAGCCAAAATTTTTGCAACACTGCCAGCATCAACCATTTGGCAAGAGTTTCACAGACAGTATCAGAAAAGCATTCCCACATTACTATCACCAGCGGCGCGGTGGCTCAGCCACCATATTGAAAAAAAATGGATCAATTTGCGCTGGCATTTAATTATAGAGCCTAACGACGATCCGAAAAAATGGATTCAAACGAATACATTGGCGCTCGGAGATATTGACCTCAATAGCACCCTTAGCCGAAAACTAGCCGATGCAATTTACCAAAAAGCCATACAGCGACCTGACACTGCACTGGCAAGAGAGAGCTGGAAAAACCTTCGCAATCTCAAGATATTCAATCACCAGCTTATGGTTGAATTTGTTTTGCCCACTCAGGGCGCGTCGGTTCTCAATAGCTATCAGTCGCTAATGCTTTCAGCAAACGAGCAGCAACTCATTGAAGTTTACTATCAGAAAATTCAAACGCTGCCTTCACGCGGGCCGTTAGTCAACGTCATGGCCGAACTTTTTAAACTCGCCAAGCAACGGAGCAATGAAACGCTTGATCCAATTGCCGAAAATCGCGGTGCGCTATTGGCTTTATCCAAAAAATATGGCGGCGACCAGCTAATCAATATATTGCAATCTCGATCAGGCAACGCCCTCACTTCGGCCCCAAAGCCCTATACCATTTTTGCGCGGCAAGATTTAGCACAGCACCTGGTGCTTTCGGCAGGCCTTTCTCTCGTAGCCAATCAAAACCTTGCTGAATTAATCGGTATTGATAAGGAGCTCAGCGATTTAATGGGAGGTCGAGCCATTAGTGCATGGGACTTGATGGCTGATAAAGCAGGTGTGCGACTAGCCGAGAATGCCACCGCATCGGTACAGTCAGCACAAAAAACTCAAAAATGGTTTAGCAAGGCTCGCCGAGATCATCACGTGCTACCCGACCTAGGTCAAGAATTTAAATATTCCGAAGATCGCTTTAACGCCGAAGACCTCGCCGAGCTTGAACTGATGATTGAGCTGTACATGGAGCAGCATGGCGCACTACAAAAACAGATGTAAGCTGTTGTTTTTTTACTACAAAAAGAGCTATGCTTCCATTGAAACGAAGAGCACCCAGGTCTCTAGATAAAATATGGCCTTTAAAGAGAAAACCCTTCACCGCACTTAGTACATACACCTAAAAAATCTAAATAACAATCTTAACGGCAGAAATTTAATGGCCTCAGTCAGCGAAAAAAAAATAATCGTTATCAATTCGGCGTCTAACGTTCGCACTCAGATCCATGCGAGTTTAGCAATGAAAGGCTTTAACTGCATTGACGAATCCGCTGATGCGCTCAGCGCCATCCGTAAACTTAGTCAAGCGCCATATGATTTAATCATCACTGACATCCATTTAACACAACTTGATGCATGGCAACTGATACGACTTGTTCGTTCAAATATGCTGGAGACCAACCCGCACACAAAAATACTATTACTCTTTTCGACCTATACCAAAAATATTACAGATGCGACGGCAAAAGCGTTAGGCGCAGATGGCAGCGCTCACACAGATCGACTGGAACGACTGGGCGAGATTACAGCTAATTTATTATCAAGCCAAGAAGATGCTGCATCAAAACCGAGTATACTCGCCATAACGCCAGAAGCTGTCCAAGCAGAGACAATCACGGGGGCCTTAAAATCTCAGTTTACACTAACCCATGTGAAGAACGAAAATGCTGCTCTAGAGATATTCTTGCAACAAAACTTTGATCTTATTTTACTTGATGAGAATTTAGTTGACACACCATCTCAGCAACTACTAACACAACTGCTGACAAAAAAACCGCAGCAATCTATTTTAATAGTGGGCGCAAACAACAGCGCATCAAACGCAAAAGAGATGATCCTAGCTGGCGCTATCGATTATCTTAACGCGTCCATCCAGCCTGAACTGCTTATACAGCGCTGTAATGCTGCACTGCGTAGAGAGTACTTTTTTATTAGTCAGAAGCAATTTCAAGAAAAAGAAGTTGCGCTGACTGCTGCAAAAAATCGTGCTTTGATTACACTCAATTCAATTACTGATGGTGTGATAACAACTGATAAAAATTGCATCGTCGATTATATCAACCCTGTGGCACTTAAAATTTTAGAGTGCACGCAAGAAGAGATACTTGGAAAGCCGCTTAACCAATACTACCGAACGTATCATTCCACTTCATACATTCCCACCGTTGATCTTACAAAGAAAGCAATCATAACAAATGAAATACAGCGGTCTGCGTCCATAACGAGCTTGAAGAATCGCGGAAAAATTGCTCATTCCATAGAGCAACAGGCAGCGCCTATAATTGGAGAAAATGGCGAAAACATTGGTGCGGTGTTGGTCTTCCGTGACTGTACCGAAGTAGAGACCATTGAAAAACGTCTTTCTTTTCATGCGAGCCATGACCTACAAACAGGCTTGAGCAACCGTGATACCTTTGAGCATGAGGTTCGTCTTGCAATAGACGATTCAAAAAGCCATGGAACAGAACACTGCCTATGTCACATCTCATTAGCACAATTCGATATAGTCGCGGAGAGCTATGGTCATAAAATTGGCGACCAACTTTTACGGCAAGTCGCTACCATATTGCAGCAAAAAGTGCGCGCACCCAGCGATGTTATCGCCAGAATTGAAGGCTATGAATTTGGGATTCTGCTACGCCATTGCACAGTTGAGGCAGCAGAACGAATTTGCGGACTAATATTAGCCAACTTCACTAGCACTGAATTTAAGTACGATGATAAGTCGTTTGAAATTAGCGCCGGTGTCGGTATTGTTGCAGTTAACGGCGAAGCAGTTGAAATCAGCAACCTACTTTCAGCGGCCATGGCGGCCAGCAACACAGCTAAAGAGCGCGGGAAAAACAAAACTGCGATTTTTAGCGGTGACGACACAGAGATTGTAGAAAAGCATTCGGCAATTTTATATGCGAACCAATTAATGGAAGCAATAGATGCTGATCGAATTATGCTTTTTCAACAAAGAATAGCTAGCGGGGACTCAGACCAAAAAGACTCCTATGAAATATTATCGCGCATCAAAAAAGAAGATGGTGAAATTGCTTTGCCAACGGTCTACCTCAATGCAGCGGAGCGTTATGCCCTTACGCCCAGGCTCGATAAGTGGGTAATTCAAAAGACATTAAGCTGGTTAGAAGAACACCCAGCCTCAATGGAAAAGCTTGAGTACATGTCGATTAACATTTCGGGGTTGTCTATTTGCGACGACACATTTACTGACTTTATTGAGCACAGCTTCCAGAATTCTGACATCCCACCGAATAAAGTTTGCTTTGAGATAACAGAGACAGCCGCTGTATCGAACTTCCTCAGAGCTAGTGACTTCATTACAGCCATTCGCGACTTAGGTTGTAGGTTTGCCCTTGATGACTTTGGCGCTGGCATGTCGTCGTTTGCCTACTTAAAGAAACTACCCATTGATATATTAAAAATTGACGGCTTGTTCATCCGCGACATCTTGAGCGACCCCATCGATTTTGAAATGGTGAAGTCAATTAACGATATAGGCCACGCCATGGGTCTAAAAACAGTGGCCGAATATGTGGAAAACGAGGAAATCCTTGCCGCTCTAAAAAGCCTTGGTGTTGACGCTTTTCAAGGTTATGGGGTTGCGAAACCGGCGCCTATTAGCCAACTCGAGATAGATTCCAATAGCAACTCGGCCAGCAAGGAATAACACTTTAATCATTGATTTATAAATGCCGCTCCGTAACGCTTTTTCTTAGCAGAATTATTTTATAGCAACCACTAAGCTTACTCACCAAAACGACACTCTCAAAATGCTTAAGACACTTCCCGGATGAATAGTAACACCTACGACCAGACGCCCTCTCGTATTATAGCTAGCGCACAGGAAGGCGTGCATGAGCGGCTAGAGTCTACTGTCACCAAACATCTTGCAACTAATTTTGGAAAGCCGATTTCGAAATTTAATACAGATAACTATGACAGTGCGATGCGGCAGATCAACCGTGAAAAAATTATCTTTGATTCAGGCTGCGGCAATGGAAGAAGCACCTTCCAGTTGGCGAGAAACAATCCGGACGCTTTTGTAATTGGTATCGATAAATCTGCAGCTAGGCTTAGCAAGAGCAGGAACAATAAGGGTGAGCAAGACCCCTCCGAAATTGACAACTACTGCCTTGTTCGAGCGGATTTAATTGACTTCCTAAGACTCGCGAGCAACGACGGAATCGCATTGCACAAACATTACTTCCTTTATCCCAATCCCTGGCCAAAAAGCCAGCACCTCCAGCGACGGTGGCACGGATCTCCGGTCTTTAAAGATATTATTCAACTTGGCGGTGTTTTTGAGGTAAGATCCAATTGGAAAATATATGCCGAAGAATTCAAGGTGTCGCTGGGAATCGCTGGCATTACAAGTATGGTTAGTGAGATGAACCATGATAATCATCACTATATCTCAGACTTCGAGGCTAAGTATCATCGCAGCGGGCAGGCACTATGGCAGCTGCTTTCTACTTAAAGCATTATTTAAAAACTTGAAAGGCGGGCAAAAAAAATCGCGCACTAAGCGTAGATTATTGCCTCAGCAAGGCGCAGATAGAAAGCTTACCGACACAAGTAAAGATCAGCGCCGTCCGACCATTAAGGTTAACTCAGCCGAGAAACTCTGGTACATGACCAATTCAAAGCCCCAGCATAGTAATAAAGTAGACCCAGCGAGCGAAACCATCGTTGCTGAAATATGGACCTGCATCCAACGTGAAGCGCAGCGTGAGGCGGCGAGCGAACCGATATTAGCCAGCCATTTGCATGCGACCGTGCTGAGCCACGTCAACCTAGCTGACGCGCTTGCCTACCACCTTTCAAACCTGTTAGGCTCGGCAACCGCTTCAGCGCTTTCGCTAATGGATGTGATTAGCGATGCCTACGCCGCACAGCCTGATTTGGTACTGGACGCCGCTGTCGATGTAGCCGCCATTCGGGATAGAGATTCAGCGTGCTCTGAATGCGGCACGCCTTTTTTATATTACAAAGGATTTCATGCCCTACAAACTCATCGCATAGGCCATTATCTTTGGGGCAACGGCCGACAAGAGCTCGCATTATTTTTGCAAAGTAGAATGTCATCATGCTTTTCTGTGGATATTCATCCAGCAGCAAAAATTGGCCGAGGCCTGATGCTCGACCATGCAAATGGAATTGTAATTGGTGAGACTTGCGAAATAGGCGATAACGTTTCAATCATGCAATCAGTAACATTAGGCGGTACCGGTAAAATGTCTGGAGACCGTCACCCTAAAGTAGCTTCGGGGGTTTTGATTGGGGCTGGCAGTAAAGTTTTAGGTAACATTAATATTGGAGAAGGATCACAGATTAGCGCCGGCAGCGTTGTTTTGAAAGATGTACCTGAGCATACGACAGTAGCAGGGGTTCCGGCACAAGTTGTTGGCAGACCTGAGGAAAGCATGCCTTCATTTTCAATGGATCATCGTCTTTAGCAATACGAGCGCTTTAACTGTGATAGGCAGGCGAATGATTCTTTACCGCCTCGACGAATACGGCAACATTTTCTGGGTCAATGTCCGGAGTAATGCCGTGGCCAAGATTAAAGACATGCCCACTAGCCGCAGAGTGCCTACCAAAGCTCGCCAGTACTTTTTTGACTTCGGCTTCTATCGCATCAGGCGTTGATCGCAAGACAGCTGGATCCATATTGCCCTGCAAAGAAACTCCGTCAGTCACTCGTGCGCGCGCGCGGCCTATGTCAATTGGCCAATCTAGACCAATTGCATCGCAGCCTGTATCTTGTATATCTTCCAACCAACCGCCGCCGCCTTTAGTAAATAAAATAATGGGCACTCTTTCCGCTTCAGTCAAATTTGAGTTAATGCCAGTAACGACCGAACGCATATAGCGCAACGAAAACTCTCGATAAGCCGAATCGCTCAGAATCCCTCCCCATGTGTCAAAAATTTGCAGCACTTGAGCACCTGCTTTGATTTGTGCCAGCAGATAATGGGTCACCGCATCGGCAAGGGTCTGTAAAAGCACATGTAACAAGGCAGGGTCTTCATAAAGCAGAGCTTTAATTTTTTTGAACTCTCGCGTCGACTGCCCTTCCACCATATAAGTTGCTAAGGTCCATGGGCTACCTGAAAAACCTATAAGAGGCACTTTACCGTTTAACTCATGTCGAATAAGCGCCACTGCATTTGGAACATAAGCCAACTCATTCATAACGTCTGAAGATAGGTTATGAATTGAGGCAGCCGTTGTCAGCGGGTGTTTAAATTTAGGTCCCTCGCCTTCAACAAAATATAACTCAAGGCCCATTGCATCCGGTATGGTCAGAATATCGGAAAATAGAATCGCCGCATCGAAATCATAACGCGCTAGTGGCTGCATCGTGACCTCGCATGCCAGCTCAGGCGTTTGACAGAGCGTCATAAAATCACCGGCTTTAGCTCGAGTTGCTCGATACTCAGGTAAGTATCGCCCTGCTTGCCGCATCATCCAGACGGGAGTTCGGTCTACCGGCTCGCGCCATAATGACTTTATTAAGCGATCATTTTTTAACACAGGAAACATAAGGATCTCTAATTCGATGGGTCACGGAGCGCAAAAAATGGGTGCTCTAAGAAAGCGTGTTTTTAAGTGATCGTTTGATGACTAACTTCCAAAGGCAGACGCTTTGAATAAACTCCATGGACATAAAAAAGTTAGCCACAAGGAGCACTGCATTAACAATTCATTTGAGGCCGGCGATCACACCGCTCCAAGCGAAATTTACAGCTTTAAAAAGTCCAATACACCTTCGGCAGCCTGCCTTCCTTCCCAGATTGCAGTAACCACTAGATCTGAGCCGCGAACCATATCACCACCAGCAAATATTTTAGGGTTGCTCGTCTGAAATTTATAAGCAGCGTTCTGAGGTGTCGAATTTTCTGGCGATTCATCAGTCACAACCACCCCACCCCAATCATTGAGCTTCACATCGTATTCTGCAAACCAATCGGCTGGACTCGGTCGAAAACCAAAAGCTATTAATATTGCATCACACTCGATGACTTGCTCGCTTCCAGGGATAGTCTCAGGGACACGCCGCCCACTAGCATCAGGATCGCCCAGTTTCGTTTCAATAACACGAATACCTTCAACCTGATCGTCACCCACGATTTCTATAGGCTGGCGATTAAATAAAAATTCAACACCTTCTTCACGCGCGTTAGCGACCTCACGTCTTGAACCAGGCATATTCACTTCATCGCGGCGATAAACGCATGTAACCGAGCGTGCCTGCTGGCGAATGGAACTGCGATTGCAATCCATCGCCGTATCACCGCCACCCAAAACAACCACTCGCTTGCCAGCCAAGTTGATATGCTGATCGCCTTCTTTCTGCCAATTTTGATTTTTATTGACATTAGATATTAAAAAGGGCAACGCCTCATAAACACCAGGCAAATCTTCTCCAGGAAAGCCACCCTTCATTGAAGTGTACGTCCCCATGCCCATAAAAATCGCGTCGAATTCTTGATGTAACGACTGAATGCTAACAAAATTATCTGCCATGCCTGAAGCGGTTTCACCGACTTCGGTATTCAATTTAAACTCAATACCCATACCCGTGAAAATTTCTCGGCGCGTTTTCATTACGTGCTTTTCTAGCTTAAATTCAGGTATTCCAAACGTTAATAAGCCACCAATTTCTGGATAAATATCATAAACAACCGCTTTAACTCCGGCTCTGGCAAGAACGTCTGCGCACCCTAGCCCTGCCGGTCCTGCACCAATAATGGCTACGCGCTTTCCCGAGTCAACAACATCGGACAGGTCTGGCCGCCACCCCATAGCAATTGCAGTGTCGTTAATATATTTCTCTGCAGAGCCAATCGTGACCGCACCAAAGCCATCATTTAATGTGCACGCACCCTCACACAGTCGATCTTGCGGACATACTCTGCCACAAACCTCAGGCAGCGTGTTGGTTTGGTGACTCAACTCAGCCGCCTCAAGAATATTACCTTCAGCAATAAGCTTTAACCAATTGGGAATATAGTTGTGCACAGGGCACTTCCATTCGCAATAAGGATTGCCGCAAGAAAGACACCGATGCGACTGATCAGCCGCTTCAACCGGTGTGAACGCTTCGTAAATTTCTACGTAGTTAGTTTTACGTGTTTCAATGGCTTTTTTAGCCGGGTCAACGCGACCGACTTGCACAAACTGAAAAACATTATTTAAACGATCTGTCATACAATAATTCCAACGAGACTCAAGCGCCCCTACTTAGATCAACTCATATTTAAGCGGCGCGTGAGCGCACGCTTTCGAGCAAGCCTTCTAGGTCAGCCGCCTTCGGCTTGACTAACCAAAACATGCGCACATAGTCTTCGAAGTTGCTAAGGATGTGATGCCCCCACTTACTTCCAGTTGCATCAACAAAATGCTGAATGGTACTGCGCAAGTGACCACGATATGCCTCAACACTCTCTGTATTAATGCGGCAAATTTCTACCAACTCGTGATTGTAGCGATCAACAAACTGATTTTCTTCGTCTAACACATAAGCTAAGCCGCCGGTCATCCCAGCACCAAAGTTATTGCCGGTTTTTCCAAGCACAACAACCATACCGCCGGTCATATATTCACAGCAATGGTCACCCGCACCTTCAACGACTGCTTGCGCGCCAGAGTTACGAACCGCAAAGCGCTCGCCCGCACGACCGGCAGCAAGCAACTTGCCCCCAGTGGCGCCATACAGACAGGTGTTGCCCATAATAGGCGCAAAGCGCGCTTCAAACTGGCTATCTTGCGGCGGCATTAAAATCAACTCACCACCCGCCATACCCTTACCAACATAATCATTGGCATCGCCATGCAGCGTCATGTTTAAACCACCAGCGTTCCATACACCAAAACTTTGGCCTATGTTGCCGGTCAAATTAAGCTGAATGGGGGTATCGACCATACCGGCGTTGCCATATTGCCTGGCAATCTCGCCGGACAATCTAGCACCAATAGATCTGTCACAATTAGTTACATCAAATTCAAAACTACCACCGCTGCGATTAGCAATAGCGCTTGCGGTTTCAACCACCATTCGCTCTGCCAACTTACCTTTATCAAAAGGTGTATTGCTAGGTAGCTGACAGGTACGCGGAGTACTCTCAAGAATTGCGTCGTTAAAAAGCATTCCAGAAAAATCGAGCTTGCCATGTTTCACGGTTGTGCCCGGTAAGACTTCAAGCAACTCGGTGCGGCCGACTAAATCCTTTAAGTGCTCAACCCCAATCAATGCCATCCATTCGCGTGTTTCACGTGCCACGAAATGGAAGAAATTCATCGCCATTTCAACTGTGCCAATGTAATGCTCATCACGCAGGCGCTCATTTTGTGTTGCGACACCTGTAGCGCAATTATTAAGATGACAAATGCGCAAATACTTACAGCCTAACGCCACCATAGGCGCAGTACCAAAACCAAAGCTTTCGGCACCCAAAATTGCTGCTTTAATAACGTCAAGTCCCGTCTTCAGTCCGCCGTCAGTCTGAACGCGGACCTTGTCACGCAAACCATTAATACAAAGTGCTTGCTGTGTTTCAGCCAGGCCGAGCTCCCACGGCGAGCCTGCATGACGGATAGAAGTTAACGGACTAGCTGCTGTGCCTCCGTCATAACCCGAAATGGTAATCAAATCGGCATAGGCTTTGGCAACGCCGGCTGCCACTGTGCCAACGCCAGGTTCTGATACCAATTTCACCGAAACCAAGGCGCTCGGATTAACCTGCTTAAGATCGAAAATGAGCTGCGCTAAATCTTCAATTGAATAAATGTCGTGATGTGGCGGCGGCGATATAAGTGTGACCCCAGGCACTGAATATCTTAAACGCGCAATCAGCTTATTAACCTTGCCACCGGGTAATTGGCCTCCCTCGCCAGGCTTGGCGCCCTGCGCGACCTTAATTTGCAGAACCTCCGCATTAACCAAATAAGCGGGAGTAACGCCAAAGCGGCCCGATGCAACCTGCTTTATTTTAGAGCTGCGCTCGGTGCCATAGCGAGCGGGATCTTCACCACCCTCACCAGAATTAGATCGCCCGCCCATTCGGTTCATCGCCGTGGCGAGCGACTCATGTGCCTCAGGCGACAACGCGCCCAATGACATACCTGCCGAATCAAAACATTTGAGAATGCTTTCGACAGACTCAACCCTTTCAATAGCTATAGGGTCCTGGCCGGTCTTAACCGCTAATAAATCACGCAGCGTCGCCACTGGACGTTTATTTACGCCGTCGGCATAGCGTTGATATATTTCATAATCACCGCTTTGAACTGCTTGCTGCAATACCTGCACAACGTCAGGATTAAAAGCATGGTACTCGCCGCCATGAATAAACTTAAGTAGCCCACCTTGCTCAATTGGTTTACGCTTCTTCCAAGCGTCCACGGCAAGGCGCTGCATATCATCTTCAAAATCGGTGAATTCAGCGCCAGTGATACGACAAGCCACGCCAAGAAAACATTTTTCTATCACTTCGGTTGCTACGCCCACCGCCTCAAATAACTGCGCCCCTCGATAAGAGGCAATTGTCGATATACCCATCTTCGAAAGAATTTTCAAAAGGCCTTTGTTAATGCCTTTGCGATAGTTGATGTAAGCCTGCTCAGGGTCACCCAATAGCTCTCCGGTCTCAACTAAATCATCTAGAGTGCGGTAAGCCAAGTAAGGAAAGACTGCCGTGGCACCGAAACCGATAAGTGCTGCAAAGTGATGCGGGTCTCTCGCGGTGCCCGTTTGCACAATAATATTGGCGTCACAGCGCATACCAGTGGCAACCAATCTATGATGCACCGCACCAGTCGCCATCAACGCGTGCATCGGGAATTTGTTTGGCCCTACCTGAGAATCATCCAAAATCAGAATAACACCACCATCGCTCACTGCATGCTCGGCCTCGTCACACACACGAGTAATTGCAGCCGACAAGCTTTCCTGCTCGGGCGTATAGTTAAGATCAATAACGTGTGTCTTAAAATCACTGGCTACGGATTGATAAGCATCAAGCGAACCTAAATCGCTTATTGTTAGGAATTTCGCCTGCGAAAGCACCGGTGAGGCCAAAATAATACGGCGTGCATGTTCAGCGGTTTCTGTGAACACACTCCGCTCAGCACCAATACAGGTCTCTAGAGACATCACGATACTTTCGCGCAAAGGGTCTATTGGTGGGTTGGTTACCTGCGCAAATTGTTGGCGAAAATAATCATAAACAGATCTGACTTTCGTCGACAACACCGCCATTGGCGTGTCGTCTCCCATTGAGCCTGTGGCCTCTTGGCCTGTTTCAGCCAATGGTCGCAGAATTTGATCGCGCTCTTCAAATGAAATCTGAAAGAGTTTCATCATCGTTATTAGATCTTCACGACTGATCGCCGGCATCGCCTTGCGCTTTTTATCGGGCCTTAAGCCACCCTCTATGCGTACCGTCTGGTCTTGCAACCACTGCTTGTAAGGTTGGCTCTGCTTAAGCTGCGAATCGATATCAGCCGTATGCAACAACTCACCTCGCACCGTATCGATAGCCAGAATCTGACCAGGGCCAATGCGCCCTTTTTCGACAACATCTGCCGATGCATAATTATAAGTACCCACTTCAGAGGCAACGGTAATAAAATTATCTTTGGTGATGACATAGCGAGCAGGGCGAAGACCGTTTCGATCTAACATGCATACTGCGTGGCGACCATCTGTCATTACCAACCCAGCAGGGCCATCCCAGGGCTCCATATGCATGGAGTTATATTCATAAAATGCACGCAAATCAGCGTCCATCGTCTCCATATTCTGCCATGCAGGCGGCACTAACATACGCGCTGCACGATATAGGTCAACACCCCCCAACATTAATAGCTCTAACATATTATCGAGGCTAGATGAGTCCGAGCCGCTGCGATTAACTACCGGCCATACATCGGCCAAACGATCACCAAACAAGCCGGTTTGAAACTTTCTGCGACGCGCTTCCGCCCAGTTTCTATTACCGTGAATAGTATTGATTTCACCGTTGTGAGCGAGCATGCGAAATGGCTGCGCTAAATGCCACTGAGGAAGCGTGTTAGTTGAAAAGCGCTGGTGAAATACACAGATTGAAGCTGCCATTTTCGAATGGGCAAGATCAGGAAAAAATCCAGCCAAATCAACCGGCATCATAAGCCCTTTGTAAGCGATGACTTTGCTAGACAAACTACATACATAAAACTGATTAGCATCAATCAATGATTTTTCAATCATCCGCCGCGCAATAAACAAGTTTTGCTCTTGCTGCAACTCCGCACTATCAGAATTAGGCCGATTGTCTGCAGGGGCAATAAATAACTGGTAGATCGCAGGCATATTATCGGCAGCGATCTCACCCAGAACCGATTGATCGCTGGGCACTTCGCGCCAAGCCAAAATATTGAAATGCTGACTTTCTACAATTTTTGCGATCTTTAACTGCTGTTGTTCGCGAGCGCTATCGTCCACCGCCATAAAGAACATGCCCACCGCATAGCGAGCAGGCAATTCAATAGAAAACTGCGCGCTTATCTCGGCACGAAAAAACGCATCGGGCATACTCAAAAGCAAGCCACAGCCATCACCTGTTTTGCCATCGGCAGCAATGCCGCCTCGATGGGTCATACAAGTCAGCGATTCGATGGCCGTTGCCAACAAGCGCTGACTCGCCTCACCTGTAAGGTGAGCGATAAGACCAAAACCACAGTTATCCCGAAATTCTTCGGGGCGATACAAACCCATTCCCATAGATGATTTCCAGACGAGAAAAATTCGTTAATTTACAGACACTTATCCAACACAGGCCCATCAATTATGGAGTGCAGCTGAAAAAGCGGAAGCGCATTCTACACGTTACATGAATTGTGAACAAATACACAATGCGAATTGGTTAATATTTCGCCAGCAAGGCCTCAACTAACCAGCCCACACAGCGAAGATTACGCTCAATCGCCTAGGCCCCGGCAACCGTTGTGACCACCCAAAAATTCACAGCGCTCTATCTTCGGGTGTTCAGCAGCTCATCATAACGCGATATATCGCCTTTAATGCTGGCGATATTGCGTGGCCAAGGCCGCAACCGGCGCAGGCTTTCAGGCAGCGTAGCAATGCTCTCTTGCGCCGTCTGCCGACCGCTGTAAGGGCCGTTTATGACCACGAACCACGGCTTACCATTATGGCGCGTTTCGTAAAATAAAAGATCCGCCTCTCCAAAATACTCTTCAACAAGCTTTTTAGCGCGCTGCTCATTGTGAGTGCCAAAGATCTGCAGCGCGTAGCCTTCATTGGACCAGGCCTGCAGCCGAAGGTTAACCTGCCGGACCGCCTCAAGCCTCTTACTTCTTTCACCATCAAAAGCCGATCTATCATTGCCAGGTAAGGCTTCGAACGGCGCTTCTTGCGCATCAGGGTCGAGCATCGCAGCGTCAATAACGTTAGACGGCGACATAATCGCTTTGCCATCGCCACGCACAGACGCCCTATCGCTGGCTCCTGACGACTCTCTGGCTATAGCGATGTTTGCAGGGACGCTCTCTGCAGTGCCGCCAGCCTCAACGGCGCTCACCGATACTGCTGTCACAGAATTATCGTTAGCTCCGCTGGAGGAGCCTGCATCCATGCCAGATAACAATGGCGCTTTGACAATTGCTTGACGGACTTGGCCGCTTGCGACCGCTGCATCACTGCCTTCAGCAACTTGCTCCGTAGTACCGCTCTCAACCGACGGTGCTTTCTCAAGCGCTATGGGCCTGCTTGCCATCGGCGAAGCAACGTCCAGGCTGCGCCAACCAAAATAGATGGTCACAGTTGCCACCAGCGATGCGATAACCAGATTAGAAACTGGAAACCCCTTTCTCTGGCGGGCTGGATCACCGTCGATACCTGCTATGAGGAAGTCGCGCACCATGTCATGTAATTGCGCAATACTACCCCGACTTCGCAAAGCCGCAGCTTGCAGCTGCATACTGGTCAAAGGGCACTCTCCGCGATAGCCAACCGCACCCATCCGGTATTGCACGTAGTCTTTAACTTGTGACTGATTGAACTCGATAAGCTCTAGCGTATTAAACAGCATACCGTGCTGCTCGACCGCGTCTTCCAGCGCCACTCGTGAGCTAGGCTCACCAGAAAAAATCAGCTTGAAGGCCAGTGATGTGTCGCCGGCTAGAGTGAGCAGCTGTAATATGAAGTCATTACCCAAGTGCTGAGCGTCATCGACACAGAGAACAGCTTGACGATTACGCCCACGCTGCTCAAACAGCCACTCTTTCAGTATTTCTAGGTTGTTACGGTCCGCTGAAGATTTCAGACCAAAACCTTGCACAATCTTTTCACTAAGGTGTGCCGAAGTCAGCAGCATTTCAATGCCCACTACAGCTACGTTGATATCCTGCTCAACTCTTTGAGCAAATTCATGAAGCAATGTTGTTTTGCCAAATCCAGACGGAGCAGACAAAAACATCGGTGCACTTCCATAACGCGAAAAATGCAGCAATGCCTCAACCGTATTTTTTCGATCACCACCGGCAAAAAACAAGCCGCTCATGCCTTGATCAGAGAATGGATCTCGCTCTAGCTGGTAATAACTCAGCAAAGCATACAGGCGCTGCTCGCGCTGTGGATCTAAAGTAGCTGGGGTCGGCATAATTATTAACGCATCCACCGAGCAAAAGCCGCAATGGCCACGCCCCCTGTCAATTTAAAAGTCCATGCGCCTAATGATGTCATTACAGGTAATCTTGAATAGTTTTTTCGAGTAAGTCCGCATCAAAATCTGCCGTAACAAAGGCGCCGCCAAGTTCGCGCAACAACACTAGCCGCAATTTCCCTTGCTTCACCTTTTTATCAACCGCCATAAAATCTAAAATTTGCTGCGCACCCTCAATACTAGCCGGAGCCTTACTAGGTAATCCGGCAGCATGGATTACCTCAGCACCCATCTGAAAATCTTGAGCACTCAAAAAACCCGATCTATGGGAGAAATCCAACGCTACCAGCATGCCAAAACCAACAGCCTCTCCATGCAACCACTGCTGATAATGTGTCGCTGTTTCGACAGCGTGCGCGAAGGTATGGCCAAAATTTAAAATAGCGCGAATACCCGACTCGGTTTCATCAGCGGCAACCACGCCAGCCTTACAGCCACAGGAGCGATGAATAGCAAACTGCAACGCAGCCGCATCACGCTGCACAAGCCTTGACATATTGGCAGCCAGCCAGGCCAAAAACTCCTGATCGCAAATCAGTCCGTACTTGATGACCTCCGCAAGACCGGCACGAAATTCACGCCCTGGCAGGGTCGCCAATGTATCTGTATCAATCAAAACCGCACGAGGCTGATAAAAAGCACCAATCATGTTTTTACCTCCGGGATGATTAACCCCGGTTTTTCCACCCACTGACGAGTCCACCTGCGCCAGAAGGGTCGTTGGCACCTGAATAAAACTTACGCCGCGCTGGTAGGTGGCTGCAGCAAAGCCGGTCATATCGCCGACTACCCCACCACCAAGAGCCACTAACGTCACATCCCTGCTGCATTTTTTCGCTAGCAACTCACTATAGATCTGCTCCATTGATGCCAGGTTTTTGAATTGCTCGCCATCAGGTAAAATATGGGCAAGCCTACTGGCATCACCAATTGACTGCTGCAGCTGCTGTAAATAAAGCGGAGCAACCGTCTCGTTTGTCACCACAAATTTCTGCTCGCAACCTAAATAGCTCTGGACCAGCTGGCTATCATCTAAAAGGCCCGCGCCGATAATTATCGGATAGCTGCGATCACCTAGATCAACCGACAAACTAAGCCTATCTTCGTGAGTATTTATATTCATGTCGGAACTGCTCCACAAGCAACATCACACAGCCAAATACTGTACCACAATGATAACTGCTTACAGTCCAACGAATGGTTTCCCATTGGAGATCGGGGGACTATTTATCATTATTTTTATTAATGTAGAGCGCAATCTGATTAGATCTCGCAATATCGGCTAGGCGGGCATTATTTTCAAGTGTCATCAAATTAACGTGAAAATTAAACGCTCGAGTTACAGGCCCTGTGCTAACCGGCGCCCTTATCTAGAGATGCGATTATCTCTTGGGCCGCCACTCTCGGGTTACGATTGTCAGTCGGATAGACTTTATCAGCAACCTCTCTATAAAGTGGTTCACGCTGTTTAATAAGCGCCTTAAGTATGCTCGCAGGATCACCATTGTTTAGTAAGGGTCTATTTTTGTCCTTGCCTGTTCTAGCCAACTGCTGTGAAAGCGTAGCATGTAGGTAAACCACGGTTCCATGCTTAGCTAACAATGCCCTATTCTGGTCAAGTCCGATTATACCTCCGCCAGTTGCAACGACCGCCGGCGCTCCCGCACAAATATCTTGAAGCACCTTTGCTTCACGCTGACGGAAACCGTCCTCACCTTCAACATCGAATATCCAGGGAATATCGGCACCAGTGCGCTGCACAATCTCTTCGTCAGTATCAATAAACGGCTGACCGAGCAGGCCAGCCAAATGACGACCGATGGTGGATTTACCGGCGCCCATAGGGCCTACTAAGAAAATAAAGTCTGGTCTCATGGTTCAGAACACGCCTAGTTATTGTTAAGCATGATCTGACCACACCTGCCACAGAAGGCAGGAAAATCAGTCAAGTACACGATCCGTGAGGATGCGAGGAGTAATAAAAATAAGCAGCTCATTCTTGGACCTACCTACCTGGGTGCGTTTAAAAAGACGGCCAACGAAAGGAATGTCGCCCAACAACGGCACTTTAGTTTCCTGCTCAAGCTCCGATTCGCGAAAAACTCCACCCAGTACAATAGTTTTGCCATTATCGACTAGGGCCTGCGTGCGAATTTCATTTTTCAAAATAATCGGAACCTGAGAATTATTTTCACCGAAAACAAAATCGTCACTACGGCTATCTTGCTTAATAATCAAATCAAGAATTAAGCGATTATCAGGAGTAATACTCGGCGTAACTTTCAAGCTCAACACCGCTTCACGAAACTTAACCGTAGATCGACCGCTTGCTGAGGACTCAACATAAGGGATCTCCTCACCGGTTTTAATTTCGGCCTCTTGCTTATCTCCTGTAATTAGCTTGGGCTGCGACACGATCTCGCCGCGGCCCTCTGCTGCGATAGCGCTCAATTCAGCTGCTAAAAAAGCATTGTCACTTAGAAAGCCGATCGACAAGCTTTGCGGCGTACCTAGAGAATCAGTAATGCCCAGATCAACGACATTAGAATCAGGGAACTGCAGTGAACCTGCACCGTTAACAAAATCAAATACGCTGGTGCGCTCATCGTCATCTGCACCGCTTTCGTTCAACAGCGAATTTAACCCGCCTGTCACGCCCCAACGATCACCACTACCCTGATCGGCTGTTCCACCGCCCCACTGTATACCAATTTGCTCGTCAAAATTATCATTGGCAATGACGATACGCGCCTCAACCAAAACTTGTCGCAAAGGCACGTCAATATTGGTAATGAGGCGTCTAAACTCCTCAATCTTTTCAGCTGTATCGGTAATTAACAGCGCATTAGTGCGCTCATCAACCACCACGCGTCCGCGCGGCGACAGTATACTTCCTGTTGAGCCAGCACCGCTTTCACCTTCAAAGTTTTCGCTTTCATCAACATCAAAAAGTTTAAATAACTCTCGAGCATTAGCATAGCGAATGCGGATAAATTCAGTTTGCAAAGGAGCAAGCTCGAGCAATTGCTTTTGCGTTTCAATTTGCTGGCGCTCACGCTCAGCAATTTCGGCAGCAGGCGCGACCATCAATACATTGCCGATCTGACGCTTATCTAAACCCTTGGTTTTCAAGATCAGCTCTAACGCTTGATCCCATGGCACGTCTTCAAGGCGCAAAGTGATACTACCGCTCACCGAGTCACTAGTAACTAAATTAAGCTCTGTAAAATCTGCAATCAACTGCAACACAGAACGTACTTTAATATCCTGAAAATTGAGCGATAACTTTTCCCCAGTAAAAGCAAAGGCGCGCTTCTTCTCTTCGACCTCTAATTCAGTTAATGGCCTCACGCTCAATACATAAATATTATCGGCTTGATAGGCAAGGTAGTCATACTCGCCCTTGGGCGTAATTTCAAACGTCGTGCCGCCATCTTTCTGTCGCACTGAAAAATCACGCACTGGCGTTGCAAAGTCGGTAACGTCGTACTCGCGCAGCATACTCTCAGCAACTTCTGCATTCGCAAAATCTACAATAATGCTAGTCGATTCCAAACGCACATCAACATCGACGTTATCATCGGAAAGCTCAATGACCACATTCCCCTCGCCAGCGTCACCTCGCTGAAAGTCAATATGAGATATGGCTACTTGCCCTTCAGGACGCGCCACATCGGCTTGTCCAATTGAATTTTCAGGCGCCAGGAATGGTGCAGCAACGTCACTGCCACCAATTTCAATGCGCAAAGTGTTGCCCTCAATAAACGTTTTATAAGGGGACAGCTCAACAAGATTAACCACCACGCGTGTTCTGTTAGCCGCTTCTAACACAACGATACTTCTGGCATTGCCAAAAGTCAGTGCATATTTTTTCTTTTCTAAACCACTCACCACACCCGGCAAATCGAGTGCAATGCGTGCTGGCCGCTCAATATTATAAGTACTTGGCTCAGGCGGCACCCCATCAAACTGTAGATTAATCTGCAGCTTGCCATTCGACTCCGACTGAAAATCAACTTTTTGGAGCTCAACCGCAAAGACGCTGCTTGTGGCTAGCAGCAGAACACCAATAATGAAATATGCGAAAACTGAAGGCGTTTGTGTTACACCCTTGGCCGCATCTATTTGACGGAAGCCTGAAGAATTGCTCATTGCTAGTGCCTTAGTAATAAATAAATTAAATAACATCAGCTATCATCCTTAAGATTCAAAGTTCTGGGACGCTCAATCCAAGAATCTTTGCCGTTTCCAATGATTTCGATAATAGAAATAGAATCGGGATAAATGCTAACTATCCGGCCATGGTTTTTACCGAGAAAATTGCCAGCCAAGACTTGATGCACCGCACCACTGCCGTCATCGACCAAAGCCCACAAAGTGCCCGCGCGCTCAATGGTTCCAACCATTGAGATCCCTTCTATATTAAAGGACTCAAGCTGCTCTTTAACGCGCTTTGGGTCCGGATTCACATCGCTAGATAGCGAGAGATATGCTATTTCGCGAACATTAACCGGCACCTCAAAAGGCGAGCGCTTGGTGGCGGCGTTGTAACGAAAAGCTTTGTAGGGTTTAAATATAGGTATTAGCTCGATTACACCACTAGGCTTGTCTCGATTATCCGCCATAAACTTGTCAATATCTGACGTATCGCTAGAAGAGCAGCCAGCAATGAGTACTAGACTTATCAGAAGCGCCGCCAGCTTATTATTGATTACCCGCACGATCAGCCCTCTTCCTTATAACGATAAGTCTTTGCCATAATACTCATTTGCATAACACCAGGCCGACTTTCAACGGGTAACATCTCAAAATCATGCAAGGTCACGATCCGTGGCAACCCTGATATTCCACTGACAAAAGAACCCAGGTCATGATAGGTACCAGTCACAAGAATATCGATAGGTAGCTCTATGTAAAACTCTTGCAAGATTTCTTCTTGCAGCTCAATGCTATTAAATTCCAGCCCGTTGGAAGAGCCAATAGCAGTGATATCTTCAAGCAAACCAGGCACCTCGGTGTCACTAGGCAACTGACTCACCAAAGCGCCAAACATTTGGTTCATTTCCGCCATTTGATCTCTGAGCGCAGCGAGGTTAGCCGCTTCAAAGGCCTTGGCCTGAAATTCTGCGCGCAAAGCGAGCTCTTCACCTTCAGCAGAGTTGAGGCCATCTAACTGAGCCTTCACAACAAAAATATAGCCAAGCAAAGCCGTTAAGAGAACAGCTAAAATCATCAAGCCACTTTTGACTAGAGCAGGCCAAGTGCCCGGCTCCTCCCAATCTATTTGATCGAGCTCAATCTCGGAGGCGGCATCGCGCCAACCCTGAAGCTTCTCGGCAATTGCCATTATTCTTCGTCCTCACTGACCTTGCCCGGCGTCACTAAGGATACCGTCAAGCCGAAGTTGTTTGCCTGATCGCCAAATGCAGGATTGGCAACTACCGAGGTTAAATTAGGGTTAAAAAACCAATCAGACGCATCTAAGCGTCGCATAAGACTGGAGACCCGATTGTTAGACTCGGCGGTACCATCAATCTCCACACTCTCATTGGAGCGCTTTAAGCGGGTGTAGTAAACACCGTCAGGAAGTGTCTCAACAAACTGATCAAAAATTCGAACAATAACCGGGCGATTACCCTGCAAGCCTTGAATAATTGTCATCCGATCGATCAACTGCTCGCGCGCCGCCTTCAAATGTGCAATCTCTTTGACTTCAGTATTCAGCCGATCAATATGTGTTTGTAAATAACTATTACGGCTCGCTTGATTATTCAATGATGTATCGAGCATCAAAAAAACCACAACCACACCAAGACCGGCACACAATACTGAAATACCTACATTCCAAAAAAACTCTCTCTTGGAACGCTCGCGCTTGGCATCACGCCATGGGAGTAAATTAATCTTTGCCATTAATCAAAACTCCTCAGCGCCAAGCCACAGGCAATCATCATTGCCGGTGCATCGTTAGTTAGCGCCGCAGCATCAACTTTGGATGCAACCTCCATATTCAAAAACGGGTTGGCTACAGACGTTGACTTACCCAGCTTATCCTCCACCAACGCTGCTAAACCATCCATCGCAGCCACACCACCAGCCAACACCACATGATCAACTTCATCAAATTGACTGGAAGAGAAAAAGAACTGCAATGAGCGTGTAACTTGCTGGATCACAGCCTCCTGAAACGGACTAAGCACCTCTAAGGCATAATCATCTGGCAATCCACCGGCTTTTTTTGCGAAACCGGCTTCTTCTTCGGTCATGCCATAGCGACGCTGGATTTCCTCAGTCAACTGCTTTCCGCCAAAAAGTTGCTCACGCGTGTATATGGTTTGGCCCTCGCTCAACACGCTCAAGGTAGTCATGGTTGAGCCAATATCGACAACGGCAACCGTTGCATTGCGATCGAGCCCTGCATTGCGGGCAAATAGGTCAAAAGCCGACTCCACTGCGTAGGCTTCTACATCGACAACTGCAGGCGTTAGCTCAGCAAACTCTAAAGCATCAACGCGCAAGTCCACATTTTCTTTGCGACACGCGGCAAGCAACACATCAATAGAAGTCTCATCATCTTCGCAGATGCCTTGCACTTCGAAATCGATGGCCACTTCATCGAGGGGATAGGGAATGTATTGGTCGGCTTCTAACAGAATTTGCGCTTCGAGCTGCTCTTCGCTCAAACCCGCTTGCATGATGATCATTTTGGTAATAACTGCCGATCCGGCAACTGCCACCGCACAGCTCTTTACCTTCGTCATTGACGTCGCAACGACCTGGCGTAAGCATTCCGCGACACTTTCCGGATCATTGATATTTTTTTCAATAATCGCATTAGGAGGTAATGGACTCACCGCGTAAGATTCGACCCTCAAACGATCGCCCTGCTTACTAAGCTCGAGCAATTTAACTGTGGTTGAACTGATGTCGATACCCAACATCCGGTTCTGCTGCTTTCTGGCAAACCCTAGCACGTCAGTAGTGTTCCTATTTGGTTATCTAACATTATGAATCTATCATGGCGCAATGGATATTGCCTATCGACCACTTTGTGATGCCACTTTCAGATTAGAGCAGCGCCATAACTCTTTTTGAGGTATAAACGTCAGCCACTGGATGACCCGCCAATCTAACTACTAGTCAAAACTGCTTGAAAACACCTTACGTCGCACAAACTTTGTACGAGCTATCAGACTGAATAACCTAACGAATTAAGATTATAGGCGTAAGCTTAGCCGATAATCGTAGGCTTATAGAAAATTACCTATTTTCAAATTCACCTTTTCGCTATGCTTGTGCGACATTCGCCCAAATAAACGATGAATTGATCAAAAATGCTTCGAAACCTTACCGCTATCAAATATCTGCTTGCCCTCATTTTAATGAGTGGCTCAGGAGCTATATTACTGGGCAGCGCAGTCTATCTCTACCTTAATCCAAAGCTACCTTCAGTTAATGTGCTGCGTGAGGCAAACCTCCAAATACCATTGCGAATCTATTCACAAAACGGAGAACTAATTGGTGTATTTGGCGAAAAATTCCGAACGCCTGTCAAAATGGAGAGCGTACCCAAGGATTTCGTGCATGCCATTCTCGCCGCCGAGGATGATCGCTTCCTACAGCATCGCGGTGTAGACATAGCCGGCTTACTACGCGCTGCTGCAGAGCTATTACGAAGTGGTAAAATCAGAACCGGCGGCAGTACAATCACCATGCAGGTAGCACGAAACTTCTTTTTAAGCAGTGAGCAAACCTTTATTCGGAAATTTAATGAGATTTTTCTCGCATTAAAAATAGAGCGTTTGCTTAGCAAGGATGAAATCCTTGAGCTTTATGTCAATAAAATCTATCTAGGTAAGCGCGCCTATGGCGTTCAAGCAGCAGCAGCTATTTACTACGGCAAAAGCATCGAAGAGTTAAGCTTGGCGCAACTTGCCATGATAGCCGGCTTGCCCAAAGCGCCCTCGCTCTACAATCCCGTCAACAACCCCTCGCGCGCATTAATAAGACGCAACTGGATTCTTGGTCGGATGCTCAAACTCAAATCAATCGATGAGGCCACCTGGCTAGAGGCAACTCAGGAGCCTGTCAGCGCGAGCTACTATGGCCCGAAATTAGAGCTTGATGCCGGCTATGCTGCGGAAATGGCTCGCGCTGTCGCAATAGAAAAATTTGGTCTAGCCGCCTATTCTGAAGGCCTTAAAATTATCACTTCAATCGACAGCGCCCAACAAAGAGACGCCGAACAAGCTGTAGTTCGCGGCCTTAATGAATACACCCAAAGGCATGGCTATCGCGGCCCTGAAAAGCGCCTCGGCAGCGTTCCAGACAAGCAGGCCATTAATGAACTGCAACAGCTATCCGAAATAAGAGGTATGAAGCCGGTCATTATTCACGCCATTGGGCCCGTGATAAGCACCCTTGACGGTGACGAACAGACCCTCCAACTTCTATCTAACGATGGTAATGTGGCCGAAATGAAGTGGCGTCCGACGACCAACCCAATCAGAGAATATGTTGATGAAAACCGACGCGCCGCAGCGATCACCGACCTAAGCCAGCTACTTACAACCGGTGACATTATTCGCATTCGCACACCCCGCGGCGTTAATTTAAGTGCGACCGATGAGCCGGAGGAAGTATTCATCACGCAACTGCCTACCGCATCCGCCAGCTTAGTGGCATTGCGCCCCTACGATGGTGCTATTACCTCGATCCTTGGCGGCTATGATTTTCAGCAGAGTAAATTTAATCGAGCCACCCAAGCCTATCGCCAGCCCGGCTCTAATTTTAAACCCTTTATCTATGCCGCCGCTTTCGACACGGGCTATACCGCCGCAAGCGTCATTAATGATGCGCCCATTGTTTTTAGCGACGACAAGCTAGAAACTGCTTGGCGCCCTGAAAACGCCAGTGGTAAATTCTACGGGCCAACAACATTACGCCGCGCGCTATACCTATCTCGCAACCTTGTTTCGGTTAGGTTACTGCGCGAAATGGGCATTGATCGCGCCATTAGCTACCTAAAGCGGTTCGAATTTAGTGCAGGGGCGCTACCGCGCGACCTATCACTCGCACTAGGCAGCTACAGCATGACACCGCTTGAAGTCGCCAGGCTCTATGCCACTATCGCCAACGGGGGTTACTATGTTGAACCCTATATCGTGCAAGAAATTCGCAATCGCAACGACGACGTGCTGTTTCGGGCCAACCCTGCATTAGCCTGCGATGACTGCCTCAGCGAACTGCAGGCGGCCGACAATGACACCCAAAATACGCTTGGTAACACGTCAGCTAACGAAGCAGTGGCGCATTCAAGCGAGCCGGTAATAGACCAGGAAGCCGAATCGCTTGAGCAGCTAATCGGCGACGCAGCAGGCGCAGAAAAACTCACTCCCGAGGCTGCATCTGGGCCTGCAAAAAGCGCTGAGCCGCAGCCAAATAACCATTATCCCATTCAACCGGCGCGCTACGCCAAGCGAGTCATGGATGAGCGCGTCGCGTTTATTTTGGATGGCATTTTACAAGACGTGATTCGACGTGGAACCGGCACCCGAGCCCAAGCACTGAAGCGCAGCGATATTGCAGGTAAAACCGGAACGACCAACGGCCCAACAGACGCCTGGTTTTCTGGCTATCACCCGGAATTGGTGGCCACCGCATGGTTAGGTTTTGATGGCAATCAATTGCTGGGCAGGCGTGAGTTTGGCGGCTCCGCAGCACTGCCTATATGGATGACCTTTATGGAACGCGCCCTGAAGGATGTTCCAGTGGCAACACGCAAACAGCCAACCGGCCTAAAAGCCATAAAAATTGATCGAATGACCGGCATGGCCCCGACAACAACCACGACGCAGACACTATTTGAGAAGTTTCGGGAGGAATACGCGCCTGAGATATCAACTAGCTCAGAGTCACTAAAGACATCTGGGCAAACCGAGCTGCACGAAGAACTATTTTAAGGTGTCCGGCACAATCCAATGAAAGCGGCGAGCCAGGCTCATTCGGGGCATCACGCCCCTTGACAGCTAGCTCGACGCCACTTGCTAAGCACAACCGCAGGAGGCTGCGTGAGCTATAGGCTCACCATAGGCGCGGTAACAGGGCGTTAACGCGCTCAAAGCGTTATTTTTTGGTAGAGCGGTTACCAAAACGCTTGTTGAACTTATCAACTCGACCACCAGCATCAAGAGTCTTTTGCTTACCCGTGTAAAACGGATGGCAATGCGCACAAACATCCAAATGGATATCTTTACACAGCGTTGAGCGCGTTACGTGCACAGCACCACAACTACAAGTAGCAGTGACGGCATCATATTTAGGGTGAATGTCTGCTTTCATCGTTCTTTCAACTCGCTAATCATGCAACTAAATTTAAATAAAATTAAACCCATCGAGCGCTTCAAGCCGCTACACGGCTCATTTCTGAGCCCAAATAACACCAATAAATATGACTAAGGTGCCACAGGCGCCAATCAGCTTTGCAAGCGACCGACGCAAATGGGGCGGCGATTCTACCAGATAACAGCTATCAAGCAAGACCATAACAACGAAAGATCGACCCAATTGAGTACAGACCGCCAAGCTGGGACCTCTAATTGGGCATCACAATCAATCGACGTGTACTATGCACAGCCAATGTGGTGATTGTAAGCCACCGAATCCCTATAAAATTGTCGCGCCAAAAAGCTATTATGGTCAACACCGCGCACACTGTTAAGTAGCCCTGTAGCATTGATGAGTCATCCATCCACCAGCAACCCCGCTGTCGTTCAGGTAGCCATCGCATCGCCTTTATATCGGCTATTCGACTACCTGCCTGTCGCTGGTGGCTCAATCCAATGCCACCCTCTTGGCAGCCGTGTACTAGTGCCTTTTGGAAAACGAGAGGTCGTCGGCATTGTTGCAGGGCACCAATCTCAATCAGCACTGGCTATCGCGCAGTTAAAATGCGTGATCAAACCACTGGGCAGCCGCGCCGCATTAGAGCCCCCACAGTTGAAGCTGGCTCATTGGCTGGCTGATTATTACCACCACCCGCTGGGCGACGTGCTGTTTAATATGCTGCCCAATGCGCTAAGAAAACCTGTGATTGGCGGCGCCTATACTGAGCGCTGCTGGCAAATCAGCACGCATGGCCAAGGCCTGCCGGCCACCGCCTTAGCTCGCGCACCCAAGCAACAAGCCTTACTCAATATGCTTCGCAGCGAGCCTGAGCGCTGGACGAGCGATCGCGAGTTACTTCAGAGCGGTCATGCGCAGCAAGCCGCTTTACAATTATTTAAAAAGGAGCTGCTGTATCAAACCCAAAAAGAATACCTGCCGCACGACTGCCCCAGCGTCTTGCAAGGCAATAAGCTCCGCGACCCTCTGACATTAAACGAGGAGCAAGCCACGGTACTCGCGCAAATCAGGGCATCGCAAGGTCAAGGCGCGGTCTCACTTATCGAAGGCGTTACCGGCAGTGGTAAAACCGAAGTCTACCTCCAAGCCATTAGCGACACCCTAGCGCAGGGTAAGCAAGCGGTAGTGCTAGTTCCCGAAATCGGCCTAACGCCGCAAACCATTGGCCGGTTCGTTGAGCGATTCGATTGTAAGATCGCTGTTTTTCACTCGGGCCTCAGCGACAAAGAGCGGCTCGCAGCGTGGCAAGCCTCGCGCGATGGGGAAGTGGGCATTATTATTGGCACTCGGTCGGCTGTGTTCACGCCCTGCCCTCGCCCAGGTCTGTTTATTGTTGATGAAGAGCATGACAACTCCTACAAACAGCAAGATGGCCTGCACTACTCGGCGCGCGATGTTGCCGTTATGCGCGGTCATTTTGAGCAAGCTCCCGTCATACTCGGCTCGGCTACACCGTCACTTGAAACATTACACAACGCGCAACAAAAGAAGTATCAGTATTGCGTGCTAACGCAGCGCGCCGGCGGCGCCGTAATGCCCAGCGTGACCTTCATTGATATCCGTAAGTTGCCACTGCATGAAGGTTTGAGTGACACCGCCATCCAAGCTATTGCCGATACACTGCAGGCTGGGCGGCAAGCGATGGTATTTATCAATCGTCGCGGCTTTGCTCCATTGCTCATTTGCCATGATTGCGGCTGGTACGCCAACTGCAACCACTGCGATGCGCGCTTAACTTTGCACCAGCGCGCGCGGCGTTTGCGCTGCCATCATTGCGATTTCAGCACAGTTATACCGAGCCATTGCCCGCGCTGCCAATCCGCTCAGCTGTTGAATATCGGACAAGGCACCGAGCGCAGTACCGAAACCCTAGCTAGGCTTTTTCCGAGCACCGAAATTTTACGTATCGACCGGGACACAACTCGCAGTAAAAGCTCGCTGGATAACAGTATTCAGCGCATCAACGAGCAGCGTCCGTTGATTATGGTGGGGACGCAGATGCTCGCCAAAGGCCATCATTTTACGGCGTTAGATACCGTCGTCATGCTTGATGTAGACCAAGGCCTTTATAACCCTGACTTCCGCGGTGCGGAAAAAACCCTCCAGTTGATGGAGCAAGTAGCTGGTCGCGCCGGTCGCAGCACACAGCCGGGTAAAGTATTCATTCAAACGCACTTACCCGACCATCCATTGGTGCGAACATGGGCCGAGCATGGCTTTAAACGTGCGAGCGAAGACATGCTACAAGAACGCCATGCACTGGGCCTGCCTCCCTACACGTATATGGCGCTTTTACGCGCCGATAGCCGCACCCCAGAACATGCAACGAGCTTTTTACATGGCATTCAACGCTCACTCAGCGCACAGATAGCCGGCACCCATGTGCAGGCCATTGGCCCCATGCCAGCACTGATGGAGCGGCGCGCTGGACGCCATCGCGCACAATTACTCTTCAAATCGACACATCGCAAGCCGCTGCACAGCTTATTAGAAGCCACGCTAATGTCTATTGCTACGGGCAAAACGCCTTCGGGCCTGCGCTGGAGTATTGATGTCGACCCGCAGGAATCTGTTTAAACTGCTGACGGTCATAATGCATTATCTTGCTAGGCCTCTTGCCCGCAAACCGGTCCGGCGGCGCTCACATAATTATGGCTGCCGTCTCCCGGCCACTTTGCCCAACTAAGATCGTATTAATTTGTACTATGGCCCAAAGAGGTCGCTTGTCATGGCTGCAACACAACAGCGATAATGCAACCGCTGAAAAGTAAGCCTAAAACTTCGCATACATGTTAGCCGCGCACTTTGGCATTATTAGCACAACAGTCCGGAGCCGCCCGTTTCGGGGCGCGCCGATGAAGATAGTACAAACCACTGATAGCCTGAATATTCCATCACATGAAAGAAGCCATCCAACAGCTTGTGAAAGCAGCGCTGCAAACACTTGTCGACAGCGGCGAATTTGCCGAGCTAACGATTCCAGAAATCAAACTCGATAGAACGCGCGACGCCACACATGGTGATTACGCCAGTAATATCGCCTTGGCGCTCGCCAAACAAGTTGGCGTAAAGCCACGCGAGCTCGCCGAAAACATTATCGCCGCGCTGCCGCACAACACTTGTATAAAACACATCGAGATTGCCGGCCCAGGCTTCATCAATTTTTTCCTTGCACAAGCCACTCAAATGGAAATTGTTGAAACAGTACTGAGCCAAGCCAGCACCTATGGTCACAATAGCGCTGGGCAAGATTCAAAAGGCAACGCGCAGGCGGTTCAAGTTGAATTCGTCTCAGCCAATCCTACCGGCCCACTGCATGTAGGCCATGGTCGAGGCGCAGCCGTTGGCGATAGCATCTGTCGTCTATTTGAGGCCACAGGCTGGGCAGTCACACGCGAGTTTTATTACAACGACGCCGGGCAGCAAATTAACAATTTAGCCACTTCGGTTGGCTTGCGCTGCCAAGGTATCGGGCCAGACGATGAGCGCTGGCCAACCGATGGCTACCGCGGCGGTTATATTGTCGAGTTGGCACAAGCTTATATGAACGGCGAATCTATTGGCAATGTAAAAGGCGCAGCCGATCCGACCAATGACGAAGCCATTAGACATTTTGCCGTTGCATACTTACGCCAAGAACAAGACAGTGACCTGCGAGCTTTTGATGTTAGCTTCGATGTGTTTTCATTAGAGTCCGCACTCTATGCGGAGGGCAAAGTCGAGCAGGTCGTTGAACAACTCACTGACAATGGCTTGACCTATGAAAAAGACGATGCGTTGTGGCTAAAAACCACCGACTTTGGTGACGACAAAGATCGTGTCATGCGCAAATCAGACGGCAGCTACACCTATTTCGTACCCGACGTGGCCTACCATCGTGACAAGTGGCAGCGGGGATTTAAAAAGGTAGTTAATGAACAAGGCGCCGATCACCACAGTACGATCACGCGTGTTCGGGCCGGCTTGCAAGGTCTCGATATTGGCATCCCTAAAAATTGGCCCGACTACGTATTGCACCAGATGGTCACCGTGATGAAAAATGGTGAAGAGGTTAAAATCTCTAAGCGCGCAGGTAGCTATGTCACATTGCGGGACCTTATTGATCAAACCGGCACCGACGCCACGCGCTTCTTTTTAGTGGCTCGCCGGGCAGACTCTCAACTGACGTTCGACATTGATTTAGCACTGCAAAAATCTAACGAAAATCCTGTGTATTACATTCAATATGCGCATGCCCGAATTTGCAGCGCTATTGCCAACGCCATGCAAAAATATGAGCCGTGGGATAAAAAACAAGGACTCGCGCACCTTGACTTATTAAATGCAGAGCACGAAATTGAACTGGCGCGATTACTTGCTAGCTTTCCTGAAAAATTGGCTAGCGCTGCTTCAGAACTAGCGCCGCACGTCATTGCAAACTATCTGCGCGAATTAGCTGCTGCACTCCACAGCTGGTATGCCAGCGGCAATCAAGATAAAAATCTGCAGCTCCTCGTTGCCGATCACACTTTACGCAATGCGCGCCTGTGTCTTGCCGAGGCAACACGGCAAGTACTCGCCAATGGCTTGCAGCTACTCGGTGTAAGTGCGCCGCAAAAAATGTAACAAAATGAGCCTATATAAATTCACACTTGATCTTTTTAGCCTCGCCCATCCCATCATAAGTGGCGGCGCACGGCGAACCAACACTCGCAAAAAAACCAGCCGTGCGGCAACAACCAAGCCTCGAGTCAAAAAAGGAGCTAGTCAGCGCCAAAAGAAGGCAAAGGGGACGATAGATAAATCGATCGGTAAATACCGAGTATTAGCTACATGCATTGTTGCCGTTTTATTTATCGGCGCTATTTACTCGCTAGCACAACTTGAAATGCCCACCAAAATACCTGAGCATAGCGCTAATACTCCGACTCCATCCGAGCGATCCAAACCCAGTCATGAACCGGAATTCAGCTTTTATGCCATGCTCAAAGATTTTGAGGTGGAAGTCCCGCCCAACTACTCAGAGAACGACAATACCGGCAATCAAAAAAGTGCGAACAAAAATAATTTGAGCTACATTATTCAGGCCGGCTCATTTAAGACAGCAGCACAAGCTGAACAGCGACTTGTCGAACTCACCCTACTGGGACTAAATCCTAGCGTTGGTGCAGTAACTAATGCCGACGGGAAAAAATGGCATCGTGTATTGCTCGGCCCTTTTACATCACGCAGCCAAATGTCTAGCGCTCGCAGCGTCATCATCAGCAACGACATTGAAGCGATGGTAATGCGTCGCACCCACTGATCTGAAGAAAAATCCTAGTTAGCCACCATGATCGAGCAGTTAACGAAAAACTTTAAACTGAAAATAACATTTGCTGCGCGTGTCGCGCGGCATGCAGTAGCGAAACAGCAAAAATTGTAGATGCAAACAGTCGCTTTAAACAAAACACCCAACAACGGTAGCGCGTTCGGAGTAATTTATGAAGCAATATAGAGGTACAACCATTCTATCTGTACGCCGTAATGGCCAAGTAGCGATTGGTGGAGACGGGCAGGTGTCGATGGGCAACACCGTTATGAAAGGCAATGCACGTAAAGTGCGCCGCCTTTATAATGACAAAGTAATAGCCGGCTTTGCTGGCGGCACTGCCGATGCTTTCGCACTATTCGAACGCTTTGAAGCACAACTTGAAAAATACCAAGGAAATTTAACTCGCGCAGCGGTGGAGCTAGCCAAAGAATGGCGTACTGATCGAGCATTGCGTAGACTCGAAGCCTTGTTGGCAGTTGCCGATGAAAATAACTCATTGGTCATTACCGGCAATGGCGATGTTATTGAGCCTGAGGATAGCCTCATTGCAATCGGTTCGGGCGGCCCTTATGCCCAGAGCGCTGCGCGAGCATTGCTGGACAACACCGACTTGAGCGCCACTGAGATAGTTAAAAAGGGCTTGTCTATTGCTGGCGATATCTGTGTTTTCACCAACCACAATCATACAATTGAAGTGTTGGGCTAACTCCTGCAAGTAGCCGGGGCCATTGCACTAAAAATGCTTAGAAAAAATCATCCACTCACTACTAAAAATTTGACCTACCTATGTCCATGACACCAAGAGAAATTGTTCACGAGCTTGATAAACATATTATTGGGCAAGGCGATGCTAAGCGCGCCGTTGCCATCGCACTGCGTAATCGCTGGCGTCGGATGCAGCTCGATGAAGAATTACGCACTGAAATCACGCCAAAAAACATTTTAATGATTGGCCCTACCGGGGTCGGAAAAACTGAAATCGCTCGGCGCCTAGCTAAACTGGCCGGAGCCCCCTTTATAAAAGTTGAAGCCACCAAGTTTACTGAAGTAGGCTATGTGGGTCGCGACGTCGAATCAATAATACGCGATCTAGTTGACGTCGCAATAAAAAACACTCGCGAAATCGCCATGAAAAAAGTGGAAGTTCGCGCGATGGAAGCAACCGAAGAGCGGGTTCTTGATGCCCTGCTGCCACCAGCGCGCGATGCCGAACCTGATGAAAAGCAAACTTCCACGCGGCAATTATTTCGCAAGAAATTACGTGAGGGGGATCTCGATGATCGCGAGATAGAAATTGAAGTCAACGCCCAGCCGGTTGGGGTTGAAATTATGGCGCCGCCAGGCATGGAAGAAATGACGAGCCAGTTGCAGGGTATGTTTTCAAACCTGTCTAAAAACAAGAAAAAGCGCACAAAACTATCGGTAAAAGAAGCCCAGCGATTATTGTGTGACGAAGAAGCCGCCAAACTGGTTAATGAGGACGAATTAAAAACCAACGCCTTACGCGACGTAGAAGAAACGGGTATTGTTTTTATTGATGAAATTGACAAAGTGGCCAAACGTCAACAAACCGGCGGCGGCGGTGATGTATCACGTGAGGGCGTGCAACGCGATTTACTACCCTTAATTGAAGGCAGTACCGTAAGCACCAAACACGGCATGATTAAAACTGATCATATTTTATTTATTGCCTCAGGCGCATTTCACTTAGCCAAGCCCTCAGATTTGATCCCTGAGCTGCAGGGGCGCCTACCTATTCGTGTTGAGTTACAAGCCCTGTCGCCAGACGATTTTGAGCGCATCCTCACCGAACCCAACGCTTCGCTGACCGAACAATACCAGGCATTGCTAGCAACCGAAGGGCTTGGCCTGTCGTTTACCAACAACGGTATTAAAAAGCTGGCTGAACTAGCCTGGCAGGTGAATGAACGCACCGAAAATATCGGTGCGCGCCGGCTACACACTTTACTTGAGCGACTGCTAGAAACGGCTTCGTTTGAAGCTTGCGACAAAAGCGGACAAGCCATTGAGGTAGATGAAGACTACGTCGACAAGTATCTCAACGAACTTGCCGCCAACGAAGACTTGAGTCGATTTATCCTCTGACAATGCTCTCGTTTATTGTTGGCACGACGACAGCGGAACTAGGCATTAAACACCCAAAAGCCGCTCAACGACAAGGCGCGGCTTAGGTCGCGCGAAATTTAGCCTATGAGCCACCTAGTAATATGATACCCACTGCGATTGAACTGCATAAGACGTCGCGCCAACTCGAACTGCGCTACGCTAACGGCAAACAGGTTTGGCTTGATGCCGAATATCTGCGCGTCTACTCACCCTCAGCTGAGGTGCGTGGCCACCACCCGTCACAAGCTGTACTTCAAGCTGGCAAAAAAAATACCGCGATCGAATCTATCAGCATGGTTGGCAACTATGCCTTGCAAATCAACTTTGATGATGGCCACAGTAGCGGCATTTACTCATGGGAATACTTAGAGGAGCTGGGTGAAAAACACACCGTCTTTTGGCAAGACTACCTCAACCGCATACACGCGGCGGGAAAAACGCGCGATCCGCTTACTCAGGTTATTCGTATAGACTAGTCCATAGTTAAGCAGGCCATCACGAGTACCAACGGGTCCCACAGCGCAAAATAACGCGCCGCCGAGTAATCAGGCCGCAATATTCGATTAAAATCTGCTGTTACCCACCCTCCCCGACAAGTACAATAATCGCGAGCGCTCCTAGTTTGTAGCCTACCGGTGAAAGAGTGCTGAGCAACTATAGGCCGCTCTCAATACAGCCGCCTTAACCCCATCGCCAACCATTATTTAAAAACTCATCATGCCTGAGACACAGAACAAACCCGCCAGCGACTCATCCAGCGAGGAAAATACGCATTTTGGCTACCAGCAAGTACCCGTGGCTGAAAAATCTGCACGCGTCGCTGACGTATTTCACTCAGTAGCTAATAGCTACGATGTCATGAACGACCTAATGTCACTGGGCATTCACCGTTTGTGGAAGCGCTACACCATAGAAATGTCGGCAGTGCGGCCAGGGCAGCGCGTGCTTGACTTAGCCGGTGGCACCGGTGACTTAGCGGCCAAATTTAGCCGCCTTGTAGGTAATAATGGTGAAGTCGTGTTGGCCGATATCAACGAGTCTATGTTGGCGCTGGGCCGTGATCGCCTCACCGATTTAGGCTGCACAGGCAATACTGCTTATGCCATAACCGATGCTCAGTATTTACCTTTTGCAGATGATTATTTTGACTGCATCACCATCGGCTTTGGACTGCGCAATGTCACCGATAAGGACTTGGCTTTGCGCGCAATGTTTCGTGTGCTTAAGCCTGGCGGCAAGTTGCTTGTGCTCGAGTTCTCCAAACCTAGCAACCCATTGCTCAGTAGTGCCTACGACCTTTATTCGTTCAAACTACTACCCGCAATTGGAAAATTAGTCGCTAACGACGGCGAAAGTTATCGATATTTAGCCGAATCAATTCGCATGCATCCCGACCAACAGACACTCAAAAATATGATTACCGATGCAGGCTTTGCAACTTGCGAATACCACAATATTACGGGTGGCATTGTGGCACTGCATTGCGCAACGAAGGGCTAAAAGCTCTCATTAAAGTTAATTAGAAAAACGACACAAATATCAATCAGCTGCGCTATAAAGGCAAGCGCACTTACTCAATAAAGCGAAAAATATGCGCGACCCAACACTAACCCTAGCTGCGTACGCAGGACTTGAGAGAGCACTCAACGCCACACTCAAATTTGACGCAACAATTCCTCAAAAGCTTATCCCTTTTGAAGGCAGAGTTATTCGCCTTGAATGCACCGCACCGAGCATAGTGTCCTACGTATGTATAGGACAGCAATGTAGCGTACTACATACCTATGAGGGCGCTGCAGATGTAGGTCTCGCGGGCGACTTACAAAGTTGGATAGAGCTTGCCGCGGTGGAAGATAAAGCCGCAGCACTAATTAATAGTTCGATGATCATCACAGGTGACAGCCGTATACTCATGGAGCTAGGCGACATAGGCGGGCAGTTAGATATTGATTGGGAAGCAAGGCTAGCCGAATTTGTGGGTGATGTGCCGGCGCACCTAGCCAATAGAGTTGCCAAAAAATCGATGCAGCTGGGCAAAGAGTTTTCTACCCAGTTACAACAACAGCTGCATAGTTTTATTTTCGACGAAGCGCAATTGGTGCCAAAAAAATCAGAGACAGACGCGTTTTATAAACGACTACGTCAACTCGAAATGCGCATTGAGCGGGTTCAAGCCAATAGCGCGTCACTCGCAAAAACCGCATCTTCATCGCATACGCACAAGGATCAACCGTAATGGCTGGATTATTACGTCTGCTGACGATCTTACGCACTGTTGCGCGGTATCGGCTAACTGATTTGTTGCCCTCACACTTACTCAGCAAACCTGCGCGACTAGGCTTATGGCTATGCGGCATCGGTTTGCGCAATAAAGATCTGCAGGCCTTGCCTGCCGCCACGCGCCTGCGTTTAGCATTGCAAGACCTTGGCCCAATCTATATAAAGTTTGGCCAACTGCTGTCAACTCGTCGCGATATGTTACCTGAAGATATTGCTGATGAACTCGCTCTACTACAAGATCAGGTAAAACCTTTCGATGGCACCCTCGCTCAAAAAATAATTGAAGAGCAACTAGGCCAACCCATTGATGCAATTTTTAGCCACTTTGACATCGAGCCGCTGGCCTCAGCTTCGGTAGCTCAGGTACATACAGCGCAATTAGTCATTGATGGCAGTGATGTCGTCATCAAAGTCATCCGGCCCGACATCCTCCCCATCATTGAACGCGATATCACACTGTTGTTTTTTCTCGCGCGCACCCTCGAACGCTATAGCAGTGAAGCTAGGCGCCTGCATTTAGTTGATATTATTAACGACTATCAAACCGTCATACTCGGCGAGTTAGATCTCAAGCAAGAAGCCGCCAACGCCTCTCAACTCAAGCACAATTTTGAGTCTGATGCCGATCTCACTAACTTGTTATGCGTACCCAAAGTCTATTGGGACCACATCACCGAAACCATACTCGTCATGGAGCGCATGTACGGGATTCCTGTATCAGAGATTGAGCAGCTCAAATCACATAACACTAACTTTCAAGTATTAGCCGAACGCGGCGTAGAGATATTTTTTACTCAAGTATTTGAACATAACTTTTTTCATGCTGACATGCACCCTGGTAATATTTTGGTTGATGTGAGCGACCCCGAGCAACCCAAATATATCGCACTCGATTGCGCGATTATGGGGTCACTGTCTGACCTAGACCGGTACTACGTTGCGCGGATTTTACTGGGCGCACTCGATCGTGACTACAGGCTAGTAACCCAACTCTATCAAGAATCAGGCTGGCTAAACGCCGACGTAAAACCGGCTGCTTTTGAGAGTCTAATCCGCGGTGTTTGTGAACCCATTTTTTCGAAGCCCTTAGCCGAACTATCATTCGGCACCTTATTAATTTATTTGTTTCAAGCGGCACGCCGCTTTGGTATGGAAGTACAACCGGAGCAAGTGTTACTACAAAAAACCCTAGTGAATATCGAAGGCTTAGGCCAACAACTTTACCCAGAGCTCGATTTGTGGCAAACGGCCAAGCCCTTTCTCGATCGCTGGACTGCAGAGCGCTATTCACCGACTCGGGTTTTTGAAGGTATGCAAGAGCGCTTACCCACCCTCCTAGAAACACTGCCCTCACTGCAAGACAGCCTAATGAGAAAGCTCCATCAAATAGGCCAAGGGAACTCTGCAGATAATGAAAGGCAACAGCGCTTAACTCGGCTTGAGCGGTCGCTACATCAACAAAAACGGTACAATATAATTTTATTAGTGGTTGCCGTTATGGCCTTAGGCGCGTTCTTATCTAGCTAGACCGCTCCATACACTAACCTGTCCAATGAGTTGAGTGAAACGTTTCTATGCCTGATTACACGCAGATATTGCAAGCCGTCAGTTGGAATGAGCAAGGGCTAGTACCTGCCATTGCTCAAGATTTTGTCTCTGGCACCGTTCTCATGATGGCCTGGATGAATAGCGACGCACTGCAAGCGACTATCGAGGCCAATGAGGCCGTGTACTGGTCTCGCTCTAGACAGCGCCTATGGCATAAGGGTGAATCGTCTGGGCATATCCAAAAAGTACATGAAATTCGCCTCGACTGTGACGGCGACACGGTTTTATTAAAAGTAGAGCAAGTTGGCGGCATTGCATGCCATACGGGGCGCGCGAACTGTATGTTTCGACGCTACACTCAACATACAGAAGGCGGAACATGTCATTGGCAGATTACCGATGCTCCATTATTAGACCCCAATGATATATATGCTAAGAAATGATAATCTATAGGTCAAAGTCAACACGCACCTAAGTTCTTCGCTTGTTTCATTCACTGTCCAAATGCCTTAGCAATAGAATCTAACAATGACCGATATTCTCGACAATCTATCCAATCTATTAGCAGAGCGGAAGCAGGCTGACCCTGATAGCTCTTATGCGGCTAAGCTTTACGCCAGTGGGCTTAACAAAATCCTAGAAAAAGTAGGCGAAGAAAATATTGAGACGATTCTTGCCGCGCGTGATTACGAGGCGCATGAAAGCGACGAAAATAAGCAGGCTGTAGTCAGCGAACTAGCCGACTTAATTTTTCATTTGATGGTCATGTTAGGTAAACTTGATATCGACCACCAAGATATTTTTGACGAGCTTGAACGGCGCTTCGGCACTTCTGGGCTCGATGAGAAAGCCGCGCGCAAATGAAATCGCTGCAATTATTGAGCGCATTTACAGACCGATGAACTAAAACCAACCGATTTCTGGGAGAAAAATTATGGGGCTTGGCGGAATAAGCATGTGGCAACTACTCATCATCCTCTTAATTGTGGTGATGATTTTCGGCACTAAGCGATTGAAAAACATCGGCTCCGATTTAGGCGGAGCCATTAAAGGCTTTAAAAAGTCCATGGACGAAGACTCGCCAGAAAACGCAGACAATATGCAAAAAAAAGAAATCGAGAGCGAATCAGATGAAACGCCAACGGCAACTAAGAGCGCAGAAAAAGAAAAGAACGATCATTAACAGCCAACTATTGTTAACGATACTGCCATGAACATAGGCATGCAGGAAATCTTCTTACTCAGCGTAATCGCTCTGGTCGTGCTGGGCCCCGAACGCCTACCCACAGCAATACGAACGCTAGCTCTTTGGCTCAACCGTTTTCGCCGCAGCTTTAATGAAATGAAATCAGCGGTAGAGCGAGAAATTGGCGCCGATGATATTCGAGCGCAAATTCATAACGATAACGTCATGCATGAGCTAGATGAAACACGCGACATGCTCAGCCAATTTGATCAAGATATGTCGGCCACCCTCGATAAAGAAAAACACAATGAACAGCCATCGGAAACAGCGCCAAAAGATGCGCCTGAAACTCTAAACAAAAGCAGCTAGGCTTTCTATTAAGCAATGCGCCCATGCCATTAATGCAGCGCTCCAACCGCAACAATAGGTAGCGCCATCACAAAATAGATTTATGGTAGCCAAAGAAAGTGACTGAAAACAATCCCGCCGACAACGAACAAACACTCGTTGAGCATCTACTAGAATTGCGTAGCCGGCTTTTAAAAAGCCTGTTGGTCGTACTTCTAATTTTCATGGTCATGGTTTTTTTCGCCAATGATCTCTACACTTTTTTCGCTCTCCCCATCCAAAGCCTATTACCCGAAGGCTCCACAATGATTGCCACCGAGGTTACTTCGCCATTTTTTGCGCCATTTAAACTGACGCTGATTTTATCGGCTTTTGCTGCAGCTCCTTATATTTTGTATCAACTGTGGTCGTTTATAGCACCGGCCTTATACAACAATGAAAAACGCCTAGCTGTGCCATTATTTGCTACAAGCATCGCACTGTTTTATTTAGGCATTGCGTTTGCCTACTATGTGGTTTTTCCTTTGGTATTTGGATTTTTTACAAGCATAGCCCCCGAGGGTATTGCCGTAACACCTGACATCAATAGTTATTTAAGCTTTATATTAAAATTATTTTTTGCCTTTGGCATTGCGTTTGAAATCCCTGTTGCAACCGTTCTAGTGATTAAGGCGGGCATGACCACTCGCGAGTCTCTCGCGCAAAAACGGCCTTATATTGTAGTAATGTGTTTTATATTTGGCATGCTACTAACGCCGCCGGATATGATCTCTCAATCGCTTTTGGCCATTCCAACCTGGCTGCTTTTTGAGATGGGATTATTTATGAGTGGTTTTATAAAAGCTGAAGAACCAGCTAGCTAGACACCACGGACGAGCGGCGTATAAAAATCCGCAAATTGCGCCATATCAAAAACGTTATCAATGACCCCAGCCCAAAGATTCCTGCGCCACCACCGCCGCCCGAAGAGGACTTGATGGGCTGCGGATCACCGCCACCTGGATTAGGCATCGGATCACCCCCTCCTGGGTTAGCGAGTGCAGCTGAAAACGATGCGTACCTAATGCTGAGGCTGTTGTTTGCAGGAAGCATTTCTATCGCACCATCAGTCTCACTGTTTGCAGCAATGGTCATAGTGAACTCGCTGCTGTTCTCATACACAGTAGTACCGATTTGAATAGCAGTACTTATATTTGGGTTGGCGATTTCGCAGCTAAAAACCTCATCATTTACCCAGCAATTTCCATTTTCTACGCTCGCTGACGAGAAATAACCTTGCGCAGGATCGGGAACCTCTCCCTCAACACGCAAATAATCGACAGGCAAATAGCCGTCGTCACGAACAACATTCACTGTAGTATTAAAAGGCGTGGCAATAGGCGGCTGCTCGGGGTTACCCACAGCCTCAGAAATTTTTACATCCACCGGAAAATCAAAACAACGATTCGATAAATTAGCAGCCACTTCCGCCTCAATATCGCTTACCGAACAAGCCGAATATTGAGTGACACTACCACTGTTACCACCGACACTACTTTGCATAACATACCGGTAATCCTCACAACCGTTAGTTGCCGGATCATCATGTTTTGCTCCAAGATTATGCCCTATTTCATGAGCCATAACTAAACTAACAGCCCCGGTACCGCCGGCGTCAGTCAGCCCACTATTCTGGCCATTTTCGCTGCAAACTGTCCCAACATAGGCCAAGCCAACAATATAATCGCCATCGGGCGTGGGAGAAAAATTACGCCCTGTTACAAAATGGAAAATAGAGGCAGGATTTCGTAAAAAACTTAATTCTCCACTATTGCGTAGCGTCTTTAGACGTTCCAATAATTCATTAGCGCCATCAACCAAACCAACTAGCGCATCTTGCTCGCTGCTCAACATGGTGAGTGATATCCGGCTTAAACCATAATTGAAGCTACGCTCTAAAAACATTTCCAGCTCGTTGATTTCACTGAGTGCTCGTTGCATCGGGGTCCCCCCCTCCAATGCAAGACTTTGATAATTTAGATCGTAGGCAAACTCGATTTCAGGTAGTAAGCAGATACCATCGATCGGGTTGACGCATAAGTTATTAATGGTGGCAGGTAGCGAGATGACACTGCCGACTCGCTCGCCAGTAGTTGCTATTTCATTTGACAATAGTGGCGGCATTGTGGCTGAAGAACTATTAGAATCTGACGTGCCACAAAGATGACTCTCCTCCTCTGCTCGCTCAGTACTGAGCACTACGGTAGACAACTGATTGGGTTGGTTTTCAAATGCAGCAGACTGACCTGTTACCCGGTAAATAATGTCTTGAAATACTGCAACCCCTTCCCACTTATCGTTAACTTTAGTCAAGCGTATTTGGCTGTTGGGGTAACCAGGAAAACGGCCCTTATAAAATAAAACACTGCCCGCATCCACTGGCTGCACTAACTTTTCTAGCAAGCGACTATTACTTTTCAACTCGGCGTGATGAACAACCCCATTGAGGTTGAAAAATAAGCTTTGAGCAATCGATTCGCCAGCCGCACTCATTGCCTGAGGCGCGATACACAAGCTTATGGAAATGAGTAAAAAAATACGTTGTATTTTTTTGAGACTAAATTCAAAGATCAGCATGATTGGATTAGATACCGCAGTCAGAACACGTTTTATTGATAGGCTAGATCAGTTTAGCCGCTTGTAGCTGTAGTACGCGAAAATATCATTTAATGGTCACCAAAAGAAGGGATTATTATTTAAAACCTAAGGCCGATCATGAAGCGACTAAAAGGTTTTGGCTGCAAATACATAATGCAAAGTTTTTCAAAATATAAGTGTTGCTTAATTCGGCTGGATAAATCCTAGATGCGTCACTAAGATCAATAAAAAAACTCAAAAACGCCAAAAAACTACAGCTAAGCAAACAATAATTTTGAGTCTATTGCGTCTAAAAAATCTGCCTGCGCGTCTTTATCTGACACCAACGGTGCGTCATGCAACGGCCAATTAATTCCAAGCTTTGCATCGTCCCAGCGTATCGTGTATTCATCGCCTGGAGCATAAAGTGCGTCACACTTATAATATAACCCTACTGTTTCGCTCAATACTAAAAAACCATGCGCAAAGCCACGAGGAACAAATAGTTGGTGGCCATTTTCTGCCGACAACTCGGCTGCTACCCAGCGACCAAAAAAGGGCGACGACCGCCTCAGGTCAACGGCGACATCGTATACAGCACCAGAAAATACACTTACCAGCTTGGCTTGAGGATTTTTGAGCTGATAGTGTAAACCTCGCAAGACGCCGCGACTCGATTTCGAAAAGTTATCTTGAACAAATTCAGCTTGAATGCCCTGTTTGGCATAATCTACCTGATGATAGGTTTGTTCAAAATAGCCTCGCGCATCATCAAAGCGCTTAGGTTTTATTAACTTAACATCAGGTATAGCTAGTGCTTCTACTTGCAATGGAAGGCCTCTCTATTAATTTGAAAAAAATAATATAAAAGTGGCTGTAGCCTTATTTTCACTCACGCGCTCGATTTTAGTAAAAATGAGTTACCAAGCTCCATCAACCAAATTAAGTAAGTAGGTTCCATAGCTATTTTTGCTCATGGTGTCACCCAGTTTACGTAGCTGCGCATCATCGATATAACCCATGCGCCAAGCAATCTCTTCAATACAGGCTATTTTTAAACCGGTGCGCTTCTGCATGGTTTCAACAAAAGCCGAGGCTTCATATAATGCATCGTGCGTGCCAGTATCCAGCCATGCAAAGCCGCGGTCTAACACTTCTACATTGAGTTCCTGCCGCTCTAAGTAATGTTGATTAACTGCCGTTATCTCCAACTCGCCTCTAGCTGAAGGCTTCACCTTTTGAGCAATGCCCACCACGGCATTATCATAAAAATACAAACCCGGGATAGCAAAGCGCGACTTTGGGTGCGCTGGCTTTTCTTCAATAGAAAGCGCCAGCCCACTCTCATCAAAATCCACAACACCGTAGCGCTCAGGGTCAGTGACTGGGTATGCAAACACAGTGGCCCCCCGCGAGCGATTGGCTGCGCGGCGTAATATTTCGGAAAAATGCATGCCGTAAAAAATATTATCTCCGAGCACTAAGCAGACGCTGTCGTCGCCAATAAAATCCTCACCGATAATAAACGCCTGCGCCAAGCCATCAGGGGATGGCTGCTCGGCATACTCAATATTGACACCAAGCTCACTGCCGTCCTCAAGCAGCGCTTTAAAAGAAGGTAAATCTCGCGGGGTGCTAATAATAAGAATATCTTTGATACCCGCCAACATCAGCACAGATAGCGGATAGTAGACCATTGGCTTATCGTAAATAGGCAGAATTTGTTTGCTTACCGTTCTTGTCAGCGGATACAAGCGTGTACCGCTACCTCCTGCCAATATAATGCCTTTCATCGCGATGCTACCCTTGAAAATATTGACTTATCGTTTGCCATTACTACCCAATCGCTGGCCTTGATATTTCAACGCTCGAATAGGCTTCCACCATTGAGAATTGTTTAAATACCACTGTACAGTTTTTCGAATGCCCGAGGAAAAATTTTCTCGCGGCCGCCAACCCAGATGCTGCGTTATTTTAGTCGCATCAATCGCATAACGTTTATCGTGGCCCGCACGATCTTCAACGAATTTAATCAGTTGCTTATAGCTATCGCCGTTAGCTCGCGGACGCAGCTCATCAAGCACTGTACAAATGGCCTCAACCACCTGTAAATTTGTGTATTCGTTATTGCCGCCTACATTATAGGTCTGACCAATAACGCCTTTTTCAACGGCAAGCACTAAAGCTTCTGCATGATCATCAACATACAGCCAATCTCGCACATTATCGCCACTACCATAAATAGGCAGTGGCTTTTCATCGAGCGCATTGAGTATTACCAGCGGAATTAATTTTTCAGGGAAGTGGTAAGGGCCATAGTTATTTGAGCAATTGGTGACTACGACCGGCAAGCCATAAGTATGAAACCAGGCTTTAACCAAATGATCGCTAGCCGCTTTTGAGCTGGAATATGGCGAGCGAGGATCATATGCCGTTGCTTCGGTAAATAAGCCAGTCTCACCAAGGCTACCGTATACCTCATCGGTGGAGATATGATGAAACCGGAAAGTTTTTTGCTGCTCAAGAGCCAGCGCTTGCCAATACTGACGCGCGACCTGCAACAGTGTATAGGTGCCCACAATATTCGTTTCAATAAAGTCAGCCGGCGCATCAATCGAACGATCAACATGCGACTCGGCTGCTAGGTTCATTACCGCATCAGGCTGGAAGCTGTTGAAAGCTTGCTCCATGACAGGGGCATCGCCAATATCGGCCTGCAAAAAGCCATAGCGCTCACTCTGCGTCACCTCATCGAGGGTGCTCAGGTTTCCAGCATAGGTCAGCTTATCAACGTTTAATACACGAGCACTTGTATTAGCAATTAAGTGCCGGATAACGGCCGAACCAATAAAACCCGCACCACCGGTAACAATTACTTTTTGCATCCAATAAAAGCCTTATGTGTTACTTCAAGCGAGCTTAGTATAATGGCTCGCAGTGATAAAACGAACTGCTTAGATTTATCGTTTATAGCACACGGATTATAGCGTGCCTTTTACTGCGGCATTGGCTTGCTCGAGTAATCGACTGCCATGGGCGTCGACAAATAGCGTCAAATCATCGCGCCAATGGACAAAAAAATCGAGATCGATTTCGAACAAACGCTCATTCCCTAAAATCGAGTTGATCGGCCGTGGTGCTGCGCTAGGATATTCTGCCGTAGTGCAGGGAATAAAATTATACTCTACGCCTAATTGGCCAAGAAACTCGCAGGCGAACTCGTACCAAGAACAATAGCCGTGTGATGTAGCATGAAATGTACCGTAAACCTCGCTATCTACCACTGCCTGTATTTGCCGAGCCAAGGCATCGGCCGAGGTAGGTGAGCCATATTGATCATTAACCACTTTGTACTCTCGCTGGGGATCACTCAAAACTAAGCGGAGCATGGTTTTCAGAAAGTTTTGTCCATAAAAACCATACAGCCAAGCAGTTCGCAAAATAGAATAACGCTCATTATCTTGATTTTTTATTTGCTGCTCGCCCAACAATTTAGATTGCCCATATATCGAAACTGGTTCGGTCACATCTGCCTCGCCGTAGACCTCATACAATGGCTTTAGCCCAGAAAAGACATAATCAGTCGAAATATGAACCAAATGGCTATTATTTGCTGCACACCATTTCGCTAACAGCTGGGGGCCAGCAGCGTTCAAGGCAAAGGCCAGCTCTTGCTGAGACTCTGCTTTATCAACCGCTGTGTAGGCTGCACAGTTGATCAAAACTTCGGGCTGTATTTCGTCGAGAATGTTTTTAAGGGCGCTAGGACTTGTAAGGTCCAGCTGATAGTCGGATGCAAGGATAATGTTTGCGCCGCCACTTTGCGCAAGCACCTGAGAGCCTAACTGCCCTCTATCACCGACAAGAAATATTTTTTTACCCGCATCCCGATGCGTCACTCTGAAAAATCCCTTTGAATCATCTTGGCATATTGCCCTTCGGCTTGCATTAACTGAGCATGATTACCTCGCTCAATAATCTCACCTTTTTCTAGCACCAGAATATTATCCGCATGCTCGATGGTAGAAAGCCTATGAGCAATAACAATAGTCGTGCGGTTTTTCATCACTCGATCAAGCGCTGCCTGCACCTTTACTTCCGACTCGTTATCTAGCGCCGATGTCGCCTCATCAAGAATTAGTATGGGCGAGTTGCGCAAAACAGCACGTGCTATAGCTAGGCGCTGGCGCTGGCCACCAGAAAGCAGCACGCCATTCTCTCCTACGAGAGTACTATACCCTTCAGGCATTGCCTCAATAAATTCATGCGCGTTGGCCGCTTTGGCTGCTGCCTCAATGTCATGCAGCTGAACGTCTTTAAGCCCAAAGGCAATATTATCGGCGACACTGCTATTAAACAGATTTACATTTTGGGAAACGATAGCGATGTTTTGCCGTAAAAAATCAAGCTTGTACTCATCTAGCGTATAACCATCAATTTTGATAGTGCCACTAGAGGGGGGATAAAAACGCGGTATTAAATTAACTAACGTCGATTTTCCGCCGCCACTGCCTCCCACTAAAGCCACAGTTTGGCCTGGCTGCACAGAAAAACTCAAACCCTTTAAAATTTTCTTTTCACTTTCCGCATAAGTGAAATGCACATCTTTAAACTCGACGGCACCGCCAATAGAAGGCGGCGCATAATTGCCTTTATCAAGCTCCTTCTCATAATCAATATGCTTAAAAACCGCACTCGCTGCAACCACGCCCTGCAACAATTGGGGATGAACTCCACTTAAGCCCCGAATGGGTTTAGGTAACAATGCTGCCGCCGTTACATAAGCAATTAAGGCCGCTGAATCCATGGACTCGCGAGAGAGTAAAACTACGTACATCACAAGAGCCATGGCAACTATCACCAATACCTGCATTAACGGTGTATAAATAGAATTCACTTTAGCCATTTTTAAGCCAAGTTTTTTGGTCTTTTCACTGACATCAAAAAAACGCTGATTAGAGCCTTCTTCTGCTACTACTGATTTAACTAAACGAATACCACTAAAGACCTCTGCAGTAACATGATTAAGCTCACCAACCGTTGCTTGAATACCATGACCCAAACGCTTTATTTTTTTACCCACCCAGCCTATTACTACAGCCAATGGCGGACCTAATAACAAAAAAATGAGCGTTAACTGAAAGTTTTGATATAAAAGATAGGCAAACAAAGCAATAACCGTAAGGCCTTCGCGAACAATGGTGGTCACGGCTTTTGAAGTTGTTGACGCCATTAAACCAATATTATAGGTAAATAATGAAATCAAACGGCCAGACTTATTAGCATCAAAATAAGCAATAGGCAGCGCTAATATGTTCTTGAAAAGATCGCAGCGAATAGCATGAACAATATTCTCACTGACTTTAGCCATGTAGTAGCTACCCAGATAACTACCCACGCCGCGCATGAGCGCGATGGCGATACAGGCGGCCGGAATCAGATAGAGGCCATCAACGATTTTACCATCCAATGCATTGACGAACGCCTCCATTAGGATGGCAAAGGCCGGCTGGGAGAGCGCGAATAGTAAAAAGCCAAGTACTGCAAAAGAGAAGAATCGAACAAAAGGAAAAAGATAACTAAGAACCCTGCGATAAGTCGGTCCAAAATCAACATTTGGCGTTACTTCAGTGATGTTACTCTTCAATGTATAGTCCGAGTTGAGTTTACTGGATGCCCAAAGCCTTAACTTGATAATATCAGCTGGATAGAGTGCTCTTTTGCCTCAACGCCTTTTTTCCGATTAAATACCCAAATTTTACTGCCTGAATCCTTTGAATTTCGATCATCTGGCCAATATATGCAGGTCTAACGCCGTAACCCGCAACTAAAAGCTTGGAGGGATCATCGGTTTTGAATTAACAACCTCAGCAGCAAAGCTAATACTGCGACTCCATAGCTGAGCCTGCAGTCTCAGAGGCGCATGGCGAGATAGAAAATCCTCCAAAACATGAGCAAAAATAACAACTTGGAATCTTAATGCATCTAATACCGAACATGATAAACTGCCTTAAGATCGGCACTCCACAAAGTCAACGACGGCATAGTAAAAATTTGATGCGGCAACGGATATTTTTTTTCACGAGTTGCCCGCTTTATAAGGAAAATCAAACTTGAAAATTAGCGTCATCTTCACCACTTATAACTCACCTGCATGGCTACAAAAAGTCCTATGGGGCTTTGACCAACAAACTGACACGAACTTTGAAATTGTAATCGCTGATGATGGGTCAACAACGGACACTCAAGAAATCATAAACAACTTCAGAGCTAACACGCACATCCCGGTCAAGCATATTTGGCAAGAAGACCTTGGATTTCAAAAATGCACCATACTTAATAAAGCAATAGTCGCGTCCGAAGGTGAATATCTGGTTCTCACCGATGGTGATTGCATTCCTCGCGCTGACTTTGTCTCAACGCATAGATCTTTTGCCGAACCGGGATATTATTTATCGGGCGGATATTTAAAGCTTCCAATGCATACTAGCCAACTCATCGATGAGCAACATATTAAAAGTGGATTATGTTTTAACAAAAAGTGGCTCGTTGATAATGGCGTTAAGAATTCTCATAAACTCAGTAAACTAACTCAATCAAAATTTCTTGCGACGCTACTTAACAACATTACACCAACAAGGCGGACTTGGAATGGACATAACGCATCATGCTTCAAGTCAGCAGCACTTTTGGTCAATGGCTTCGACGAGCGCATGCAATATGGCGGGCTAGATTGTGAGTTCGGAAGTCGATTAAAAAATTCCGGCTTAAAGGCCAAACAAATTCGATACAAGGCCATATGCGTTCATCTCGATCATGCGAAATCATACGAAAGCAGCCAGAGTTGGGAGAAAAACAAAAAAATTCGAGAAACTTCAGCCCAACAACGAATAGTTGAAACGCCGGCAGGCATCAGGCAAGCTTCTTTAAACTAAAAAAATAAAGCGTTACTAGAACACGAGTGTAAGATTTTTAGCCCCAATCTATGCTGGCGCGGCCAAGAACTGAATGTCAACTATCTACGATTCCACGGCAATCCGGAGCCAGATCGTAGTGTTCACAGATTGCCTCCCATTGAATACGATTCCCATCTTGCAAAATATTAGTTTTAGCCAATGAGCTACCTTTAGCTCCAATAATTGGCACTGGCTTTTTACCAGGATTAGATGAACGGCGCACTGATGTGCCATTTAAAAAGCTCATTGCCTTAAACCAAAGGTCATCTGCCTTAGGGGCTAGCCTCATATACAATTCCTGATTCGTTACATCGCCGTGCAGAGCCCTAGGCGGATATAACACACCACCGTACCCAACCGGTAGCAAGTTGGGGCTGCTATAATCTTTAGCGATGCTGGTAGGCCATAGCTGATAAGGCAACAACTCTCCTCTGGCGTCAATCGATATCTCACGACATTCATGAGCAATAATATCATTCGGAAAACGTTCGTGGTCACGAACTAATCGACTTAGCCAGGTCGAGTCATACATAAGATCGTCATCACAAGTTACTATGATCGACTGTTTAAATTCATCCAAAGAAAAAACCAATTTACGATGCGATGAAAACTGATTCTTAAAAATAATTTCGAAACGCTCGCTCTGCAACTTAGTGAGCGAGCGAGGTAGGAGTTCGCGCAATTCATGATTCAGCCATAAGACAATTCTTGCAGATACATCATTTTGACAAAGTAAGCTTCTTATTGTGAGATGTATATACTCTAGGCGCTGTGGTATTGAGGTTAGTGAAACGAGACACGGCGTTCTTTGAAGCTCACCATTCGCAGACGCAAGCTGTCGCCCCAACTTGTCTAGCTTAGACAAGCCTTGGCTCTTCAAATATAAAGCTCGAATTATTGAGCGAGGGTATTCCTTAATTTTCATATTTCACTACGGGTATTAGATAGGCCGGTAATAAGGGAAGATATGCTTTTGTAAAACAAGGAGACAGGTTTTTAGTCATTGCCGACTCTCTTAAAAATATCCTTCAAACTCACCCCGTGCGAAGAACCTCTACAGCATTTATCTCTCTCTGAAATTATCTGTCTCCCTAAACTTAAATATAATTAACTCTAGCATCATACGTTTAAAAAAATATCGAGGACCAACGAAGAGGCATCCCAATAACCCACTTGCCGAAAGGCCCCACGTCTTTTTTCTTTTCGCTATTTCTGTTAATACTTCTTTCTGCGTCATCTCGTCTAACTTCTTTATCTCCCCGAGCGCTTGAAGGAGCGTCAACACCTTAAGCCCTCTATATTCACTAACATAAAAGTCACTCAGTTTGATAGCGCTTAGTTTATCTACGCTATCAAACCAATCAATGTACAGGCCCGTTTTGTACTTCGCCCCTGTTGCACTTGCCGAATGCTTTCTATAAATGTATACACAATCAGGAATGACAACAAGCCTATTGGCCCGTGAAAAAATACCAGCACAAAACAACAGGTCTTCAGCCATCGCCACTCCTGATGGAAACCGTTCACTTTTTAATTCCTTACGAAAAAGCTTGCCCCAACTATGCCCCCTAACCAATCGATGCTCCAGTAAAACGCGAAAGATATTCTCGCCCTGAAAAACTTGGGGCCTACGAATAGAGCCCCTTTTTCTTATCGATACATCATCGCTTACAACTTTTATATCTCCTTTGACAATATCAGCGTCATGAGCATATGCCGCATCATATAAAATACGTATTGCATCCACTGGCAAAATATCATCGGCATCCACGAAAAGAAAATACTCGCCTGAAGCAGCATCCAATCCACTATTTCTTGCGACGGAAACCCCACTATTTTTTTCATGCCGAATGAGTAACGTATTTTGTTTTGATGAACGTGAGAAGTTGGAACATATCTTACAGCTAGCATCATCACTTGCATCATCAACTATGATGATTTCTATGATGCCAGTAAAATCCTGCCGATCAATACTGGCAAAACATTCTTCTAAATAACGCTGCGCGTTATAAACAGGGACAATTACACTCACATCAACCGCAATATCCTGCCCGATTTCATTCACCTAAGAAACATCCTTTTGTTAGTGCTTTGACCAGCTTTACCCGAGAATACATAGCTCCGAAATGATCCTCTCTGTTACGAAAAATCCGGAAGACATCACGTAGATAAAAAAATATCCGCTCGGACCCAGTAAAGCAACGCCTTATGACCACTCCCTTGGAGTAAAAATTTTTCTCACTTACTGTATTGCCTGTCGAAACATCAGGGTGAGTCAGAACAGAAATCTTGTGGTGCATGGTACCCTCGCCGGCTCTTATTATATCTGAAATCAAAACAGACTCCTCCCCTAACCCAATCGCATTACCGCCAACGCCCATATCTTCTCTAAAATTGATCTTGTTACGAATTAGGATATCTTTATTTACTATCATTTCAAAAGAAGCAACTTTTAATAAACCTTTACCACATAATGGCGCCCGATCTTTGGGGTAAGCGGCGCGCGCCTGCCCCGACGGTTTAATCGATTCGAATGTATGACATGCAACGCTGCCCGCCGTTTGCAAACGCTCCATAACCG
>Ga0206130_10000788_pt1 | contig 50132 bp, 51 predicted proteins | sample Helgoland_Spring_9_FD_148637 | JGI IMG/M metagenome (GOLD analysis project Ga0206130, IMG submission 148637) | Pelagic subsurface seawater microbial communities from Kabeltonne, Helgoland, North Sea - Helgoland_Spring_Bloom_20160512_1 | ecosystem: Environmental > Aquatic > Marine > Epipelagic ...
CCGGATGCTCGACCGGATCGACGCCGGGCTGGTCGCAGGCGGCATCGATGCGCAGCTGCCCGACGGCACCCGGCGGTTGCTGGGGGGCCGCGCGGACGGACCGGTCCCGATCGTCGTGCTCCACCGCTGGCGCGCGCTGGTCCGGCTGGCGACCGCGGGATCGGTCGGCTGGTACGACGCCTGGGCGGCGGGCGACTGGTCCAGCCCCGATCCGGTCCCACTGTTCGACCTGTTCATGCGCAACCGCGTCTCGCTGGGCCGCGCGGCGCGCGCCGGGGGGTGGCAGCGGCTCGCGCTGCGCGGCTGGCATTGGTTGCGGCGCAACCATCGTCAGGGATCGCGACGGAACATTGCGGATCACTACGACCTCGGCAATGACTTCTATCGCGAATGGCTCGACGACGGACTGACCTATTCGAGCGCGCTCTATGCGCCGGGCGATACGCTGGCCACGGCGCAACATCGCAAGCTTGCCGCGATCCTCGATCGCACCGCGACCAGGGAGGGCGACACCATCCTCGAAATCGGCTGCGGCTGGGGCAGCTTCGCCGAACTGGCCGCGCGGGGCGGGCGCCGCGTCCACGGCCTGACGCTGTCGACCGAACAGCGCGATGCCGTGCTCGACCGGATCGCGGATCAGGGTCTCGACGGCGTCACCGTGGGGCTGACCGATTATCGCGACACAACCGGCACCTATGACGCGGTCGCCAGCATCGAGATGGTCGAGGCGGTCGGCCAGCGCTATTGGCCCGCCTATCTCGACATGATCGCGCACGTCCTGAAACCCGGCGGCCATGCGGCGATCCAATATATCGCGATTGCCGACGACGTCTTCCCCGCCTATGCCGCCAGCGTCGATTTCATCCAGCGCTATGTCTTCCCCGGCGGGATGCTGCTTAGCGAAAGCCGGTTTCGCGCGCTGGCGGAGGCGCGCGGGCTGGTGTGGACCGACCCGCATCATTTCGGGCTTGATTACGCTGAAACGTTGCGCGACTGGCGCGACCGGTTCGATGCGGCGGATCGCGACGGGCGCTTGCCCACCCGGCTCGACGATCGGTTCAAATCGCTGTGGCGCTACTATCTGATGTATTGCGAAGGCGGGTTCCGCGGCGGCGGGATCGACGTTGCGCAGGTCACGCTGGTCAGGCGATGATCAGTCGACCCGCTCGCGATGGCCGGGGCCGAACCCCTCGACCGCCAGCGCCACGACCCGCGCCGCGACGCGCTCGGGCGGCTTGACCGAGGCGGGATCCTCCCCCGGATACGCCTTCGCCCGCATCGCCGTCCGCGTCGCACCGGGGTCGATGATCGCGGTGCGCAGCTTGGAGATGTCGGCGGTCTCGTCGCCATAGGCACCGATCAGCGTATCGAACGCCGCCTTCGATGCGCCATAGGCACCCCAATAGGCGCGTGGCGTCGCGCCGACGCTCGACGTGATCCCGATCACCTTGCCCGCCGCCGACTTGCGCAGCATCGCATCGAAGGCACTGATCAGCGCGACCTGCGCGCTGACGTTGAGGGTCAGGACCGCGGCGAACTCCTTCGGCTCGATCGCGTTGACCGGGGCCAGCGACCCCAGCATCCCGGCGTTCAGGACCATGACGTCGAGCGCCTGCCAGCGTTCGCCGATCGCGGTCGCCAGCTTGGCGATGCTGTCGGTCTGCGTCAGGTCCAGCGGCGCGATCGTCGCCGATCCCCCCGCGTCGAAGATCGCCTGCTCGACCGCCTCGAGCGCCTTGGCCGTGCGCGCGGTCAGCACGACATGCGCGCCCTTCGCCGCCAGCGCCATCGCGGTGGCGGCGCCAATCCCGCGGCTGGCACCGGTGACGAGCGCAAGCTGCCCGGCAAGAGGCTGGTCGGTCATAATCGCTCCGTCGGGTTAGATGACGCGTTCGGCCAGCAGCGCGAATTGATCGACCGTCACGGTATCGTCGTGATCGGTCAGCGTCGTCGGATAATCGCCCGTGAAACAGGCGTCGCAATATTTGGGGCGGATATCGGCGCGATGCGCCTCGCCCAGCGCCTTGTACAGGCCGTCGATCGACACGAACGACAGGCTGTCGGCGTGGATGAAATCGGTCATCCCGCCGATGTCGAGCTTGTGCGCGAGCAGCTTGCTGCTTTCAGGCGTATCGACGCCGTAGAAGCAGCTGTGCCGCGTCGGCGGGCTGGCGATCCGCATGTGCACCTCCGCCGCCCCGGCATCGCGCATCATCTGGACGATCTTGAGGCTGGTCGTCCCGCGCACGATCGAATCATCGACCAGGATCACGCGCTTGCCCTTGATCAGCGCGCGGTTGGCGTTGTGCTTGAGCTTCACGCCCAGATGGCGCACCTTGTCGCCCGGCTGGATGAACGTCCGGCCGACATAATGCGACCGGATGATGCCCAGTTCGAACGGGATACCCGATTCCTGCGCATAACCGATCGCGGCCGGGACGCCCGAATCGGGCACGGGGATGACCAGGTCGGCCTCGACCGGCGATTCGATCGCCAGCTGCGCGCCGATCGCCTTTCGCACCGAGTAGACCGACTGGTCGCCCGCGATCGAATCGGGGCGAGAGAAATAGACCCATTCGAAGATGCAGGGGCGGGGCGATACCTGCGCAAATGGCATGATCGATCGGATGTCGCCGCCCTGTACGATGATCAGCTCGCCGGGTTCGACCGATCGTTCGAACGTTGCGCCGACGACGTCGAGCGCGACGGTTTCGGACGCGAAGATCACCGCGCCGTCGAGCTTGCCCATCACCAGCGGGCGGATGCCGAGCGGATCGCGGCAGGCGATCATCCCCTCGGGCGTCATCACCACGAGCGAATAGGCGCCTTCGAGTTGCTTCAACGCATCGATGAACCGGTCGAGTAGTGTCCGATAGCTGCTCGTCGCCACCAGGTGGATGATCGTCTCGGTGTCGCTGGTCGACTGGAAGATAGACCCCCGCCGCACCAGATCGCGGCGCAGCTTCATCGCGTTCGAGATATTGCCGTTATGCGCGATCGCGAAGCCGCCCGTCGACAGGTCGGCGTAGAGCGGCTGGACGTTGCGCAACGCGGTTTCGCCCGTCGTCGAATAGCGGACATGACCACAGGCGACCATCCCGGGCAGCGCCCGGATGATGTCGTCGCGATCGAAATTGCCCGCGACATGGCCCATCGCGCGATGCGTGTGGAAATGATCGCCGTCGAAGCTCGTGATCCCCGCCGCCTCCTGGCCGCGGTGCTGGAGCGCGTGGAGCCCCAGCGCGACGAGCGCGGCGGCGCTGTCGCTGCCGGAGACGCCGAACACCCCGCATTCTTCGCGAAGTTTGTCGTCGTCGAAAGGATTCGTGGTCAGCATGTCGCGGTCGCTCGCCTGGTCCGGGGCTGCCTATAGGGGCGATGGACCGCCTTGTCGCCCCCTTGTCGCCGACCCGTCACATCGACGAGGGAACGCTCGACCCTCACGGCAAGCCCCTCGACGATCGGACCAAGGCCGATCTGCTGGATGAAGCGCGCACGATCGGGATCGACGGGCGGTCGTCGACGACCAAACAACAACTGATCGACGCGATCCGCGATCACCGCTAGCCCGGCTTTCGCCCGTGGCATCGGGCGGCTAGGGATGTCGCATGGCCGATCCCCGCGAAACCGAATTGATCCTCGATCCCCGCTACGACGCTGCCGGTTTGATCACCGCGGTCGTCACCGACCGGACCGGCGCGCTGCTAATGGTCGCGCACATGAACCGCGAGGCGCTGGCGGCGACCCAGTCGACCGGAGAGGCGCATTTCTATTCGCGCAGCCGCCGGTGCCAGTGGAAAAAGGGGGAGACGTCGGGCAACGTCCTGCGCGTCGTCGAACTGCGGATCGATTGCGATCAGGACGCGCTATGGGTGATCGCCGAGCCTGCCGGGCCCGCCTGCCACACCGGCAAGACCAGCTGCTTTTATCGCCGGGTCGAAGGAGACCGACTGGTCGCGCTGGCGTGAAGAGGGCGGCCATCGTCATACTGTCCGCCACGCTCGCGAGTTGCGGCTCCGCGCCGAGCGCCAGCGTCGACACATCGGCGGGCGCGCGCCTCGAACAGGCCGCCGCCGCGACCGGGATCGTGGTCGATCCCGCCAGCGTGTCGATCGTCGGCGCATGGGCGCGCGACAGCGATCGCGTCTGTGTCGTTCCCACGCCCGACCGCCACTATCGACTGGGGGCGGTCGTCGATTATGGCCCGGGCGAGCGCTGCGCCGCCAGCGGTACCGCCCGGCGATCGGGTCAGCGGATCGATATCGATTTCGGCGCCTGCACGTTTCGGGCGACCTTCGATGGTACCCATCTGGTCTTTCCCGCCACAATGCCCGCCGCCTGCGATCGCTTGTGCGAGGGGCGGACGAGCTTCGGCGCGCTGGCCGTCGACCGGCTCAGCTCGTCGGTATCGGAAGCGGCGACGCTACGCTCGCCATCCGGCCAGCCGCTGTGCGCCGATTGACGTTTACGTAAAGGCGAGCTAATAATGCCGCATGGCTACCCACTCTGCCTATGCCGTCGTGCCACCGCTCGACGATCGCGACGCGTTCGCGATTTCCGACCTTTGCATGGAATTTGGCGTCACCGCGCGCGCGCTGCGCTTCTATGAGGATGAAGGGCTGATCGCGCCCCAACGGCGCGGCACGCAGCGGGTCTATTCGCAACGCGATCGGGCGCGGCTCGCCTGGATCCTACGCGGCAAGCGCGTCGGGTTCAGTCTCGGCGAGATTCGCGAAATGATCGACCTCTATGATGTGGGCGACGGTCGCCGTGCCCAGCGTCAGGCCGCGATCGACCACAGCCGCGCCCGGATCGCGCTGCTCGCGCGCCAGAAACACGACATCGATGCCGCGATCGCGGAACTCACCGAATTCGTCGGTGTGCTCGAAGCCGGTCGCGCCCAGGATCACGAAGGATAACATATGCCCCAGTACACGCCCCCCGTTCGCGACACGCGGTTCGTCCTCGACCATGTCGTCGGGCTCGATCGCTATGCCAATCTGCCCGGGTTCGAAACCGCCAGCCCCGATGTCGTCGATGCGGTGCTGGAAGAGGGCGGCCGCTTCGTCGCCGAAGTGCTGTTCCCGCTCAACCAGTCGGGCGACCAGCAGGGCTGCACGCGTCACGACGATGGCAGCGTCACCACGCCGGACGGGTTCAAGGAGGCGTATAAGCAATATGTCGAGAGCGGCTGGGCGACGCTCGGCAACCAGCCCGAATATGGCGGGCAGGGGATGCCGCATGTCGTGTCGACCGCGTTTCAGGAATATATGATCTCCTCGAACATGGCCTTCGCCATGTACCCCGGCCTGACCCACGGCGCGATCGCGGCGCTGGTCGCGAAGGGCAGCCCCGAACAGCAGCGCACCTACGTCCCCAAGATGGTGTCGGGCGAATGGGGCGGCACGATGAACCTGACCGAGCCCCAGTGTGGCACCGATCTGGGCCTGATCCGCACCAAGGCCGAACCGCAGGCCGACGGCAGCTACGCGATCACCGGCACGAAGATCTTCATCTCGTCGGGCGAACATGACCTGACCGACAACATCATCCATCTGGTGCTGGCCAAGACGCCGGGCGCGCCCGACAGTTCGAAGGGGATTTCGCTGTTCGTCGTGCCGAAATTCATGGTCGGCGAAGATGGATCGCTCGGCGAACGCAACGCGGTCAGCTGCGGTTCGATCGAACACAAGATGGGCATCCACGCCAATTCGACCTGCGTCATGAACTATGACGGCGCGACCGGCTGGCTGGTCGGCGAGGAGATGAAGGGGCTGGCCGCGATGTTCATCATGATGAACGCCGCCCGGCTCGGCGTCGGGTTGCAGGGGCTCGGCGTCGCGGAGATCGCGTATCAGAACGCCGTCCATTATGCGAACGACCGGCGTCAGGGGCGTGCGCTGACCGGGCCGAACGAGCCGCAGGAAAAGGCGGATACTCTGTTCGTCCACCCCGATATCCGCCGGATGCTGATGGATGCCAAGGCCTGGACCGAAGGCCTGCGCGCGCTGTGCCTGTGGGGCGCGCTTCAGGTCGATCTCGAACATGTCGCCGCGACCGAGGACGACAAGCAGATGGCGGCGGACCTGATTGGCCTGCTGACCCCGGTCATCAAGGGCGTCGGCACCGACAAGGGCTATGAGATCGCGACCAACGCGCAACAGGTCTATGGCGGTCACGGCTACATCGCCGAATGGGGGATGGAGCAATATGTCCGCGATGCGCGGATCGCGATGATCTACGAAGGCACCAACGGCGTGCAGGCGATGGATCTAGTCGGGCGCAAACTGGCGCAGAACGGCGGTCGCGCGGTCCAGGCGCTGTTCAAGATCGTCGCCGACGAAGTCGCGACGGGCAAGGCGAACGACGATGTCGCCGCGATCGCCACCGCGCTCGAAAAGGCGAATGGCGAACTTCAGGCCGCCACGATGTGGTTCATGGCGAACGGCATGAAGAACCCCGACAACGTCGGCGCGGGTGCCTATGCGTATATGCATTTGATGGGGATCGTCGCGGTCGGGCTGATGTGGCTGCGGATGGCGACCGCGGCCGCGGCGCAAAAGTCGGCGGGGGAGGGCGATGCCGCCTTCCTCGATGCCAAGCTCGTCACCGCGCGCTTCTTCGCCGAACGCGTCATCCCGCGCGCCGGATCGCTGCGCCGCGAGATCGAGGGCGGCGCCGAATCGCTGATGGCGTTGCCGCCCGCGATGTTCGCCGCGGCCTGATCCCATGTCGAGCCACGGGCGTGATCCCACGCCCGTGGTTCAGGCGGGTCCGTCGCCGACCCGGCGCAGGCGGCGGATACGCGGTTCACGTTCCAGCTCGGCTTCCTTGCGGATGCCCTGGCGGAGTTCGTCTCGCTTTTCGTGGATCGATGCGATCACCGGTCCCATCGCCACCCCCAGATCGACCAGCACCGCCTCGGACAGTTGCAGCGAGCTTTCGAGCGTTTCGGGCACCGCATCGGTCACCCCCGCCTTGTAGAGTTCGGCGGCATGGTGCGGGTCACGCGCGCGCGCCACGATCGTCAATTCGGGCGCCAGCGCGCGGACCCGGCGGGTGATCCGGACGGTCAGCACCGGATCATCCATCGTCAGCACCAGCGCCCGCGCGTTGACCAGATCGAGCCGGTCGACCAGCTCGCCGCGCGCGATATCGCCGAACAACACCGGGTATCCCGCCGCCTTCGCCTCTTCGACCGCATCGACATCGGCCTCGACCGCGATATAGGGCTGCCGGTGGACGGCGAGCATATCGGCGACCATCCGGCCGACACGACCGAAACCGATCAGGACCGTGACCGGTTCACCCGCGGTTTCGGCGGGTTCGGGATCGTCACCACGGGCTTCGATCCCGCGTGAAATCGACCGACCCGCCTTGGCAAGCAGCGGCGTGATCGTCAGTCCGATCGCGGTGACCGTCTGCCAGAACGCGGCGGTCGATGGCAGGATCAGCTGCGCCTGCGCCGCGGTCGCCAACACGATCAGCGTCGTTTCGGACGGGCTCCCCATCAGCAACCCGATTTCCGCCGCGGTCCCACGCCGCGTCTGCGCGACCCGCAGCAGCAGGAAGGTGACGATCGCCTTGGCCGCGACCACCCCGCTGACGGCGAGCAGCAACGACGGCCAGTTCGCCGCGATCAGCCGCAGGTCCAGGCTCATCCCCACGGTGATCAGGAACACGCCCAGCGCCAGCCCCTTGAACGGCGCGGTGATGACCTCGACCTCGCTGTGATAATCGGTTTCGGCGATCAACAGCCCGGCCAGCAACGCGCCGACGATCGGCGACAGTCCCGCCGCGGTGGTCGCGACGCTGGCGACGATCACGACCAGCAGCGAGGCCGCGAGAAACAATTCGGGGCTTTTCGTCCGCGCCGCCTGCGCGAACAATCGGGGCAGGACGATCCGTCCGCCGATATAGATGATCGCCACGGTGCCCGCGCCCCGCAGGGCGACCCCGGCGATCCCCTGCCACCCCGCCGCGCTCGCGGTGGGGGCCATCGCGCCGAGCGCGAAGATGATCGGGACAAGCGCCAGATCCTCGAACAGCAGCATCGCAAACGCACCGCGCCCGACCGCACTCGTCGTGCCGACCAGCGGCAACACCAGCGCGGTCGACGACAGCGCCAGTGCCAGCCCGAGCCCCGCCGATCCTGCCCATTCCTGCCCGATGAAATGCAGCGCCACCCCGATCAGCGCGGCGGACCCGAATAATTCGAACGCGCCGATCCCGAATACCTGTGCGCGCATCGTCCACAAGCGGCGGAACGACAGTTCCAGTCCGATCGAAAACAGCAGCAGGACGATCCCGAATTCGGCGAACGGCTCGATCGCATGGGTGTTCGATATCGTGACGTAATAAAGCCACGGCGCGCGATCGACGAGCCCGCCGAGCCCCGCGGGGCCGACCAGCAAGCCCACCAGGATGAAGCCGATGACCGGGCTGATCCGGAACCGGGCGAATGCCGGAATGACCAGCCCGGCCGCCCCCAGGATCACCAGCGCGTCGCTGAAGCCTTCATTCTCGAGACCGATTGCCATGGTCCGACCCTAGAGCATGCTCGTTGCCAATTGTCAGGGTGAAACGCGAACGCATCGTCGGTCGGACGAAAAAAGCCCGCCGTCCGATCGGGACGACAGGCTTTTTGTCTCGCCGTTACGCGGTTCGGATCAGGCGATGCCGCCCATCGCCTCTTCCAGATTGACGCGAACCTGTTCGAAGAATTGTTCGGTCGTCATCCATGGCTGGTCGGGGCCGATCAGGATCGCGAGATCCTTGGTCATATGGCCGTCCTCGACCGTCTTGACGCACACCCGCTCCAGCGTCTCGGCGAATTTGGTGACCTCGGGCGTATCGTCGAACTTGCCGCGATATTTCAGCCCGCCGGTCCAGGCGAAGATCGACGCGATCGGATTGGTCGACGTCGCCTTGCCCTGCTGATGCTGGCGATAGTGGCGCGTGACGGTGCCGTGCGCGGCTTCGGCTTCGACCGTCTTGCCATCGGGGGTGAGGAGCACCGAGGTCATCAGGCCGAGCGAGCCGAAGCCCTGTGCGACGGTATCGGACTGGACGTCGCCATCGTAATTCTTGCAGGCCCAGACGAATTCGCCGTGCCATTTCAGCGCGCTGGCGACCATGTCGTCGATCAGCCGATGTTCGTAGACGATCCCGGCGGCCTTGAACTTGTCTGCGAATTCGGCCTCGAACACCTCGGCAAACAGATCCTTGAACCGGCCGTCATAGGCCTTGAGGATCGTGTTCTTGGTGCTGAGATAGACCGGCCATTTCAGGTTGAGGCCATAGTGCATCGACGCCCGCGCGAAATCGCGGATCGAATCGTCGAGATTGTACATCCCCATCGCGACGCCCGACGAGGGAAACTGGAACACTTCCTCGTCGATCACGGTGCCGTCGTCGCCTTCGAAGACCAGGCGCAGCTTGCCGGGGCCGGGGACGCGGAAATCGGTCGCCTTATACTGATCGCCGAACGCATGACGCCCGACGACGATCGGATGGGTCCAGCCGGGGACCAGCCGGGGCACGTTCTTGATCACGATCGGTTCGCGGAACACGACGCCGCCCAGGATGTTGCGGATCGTCCCGTTGGGGCTCTTCCACATCTTCTTCAGGTCGAATTCCTCGACCCGCTGTTCGTCGGGGGTGATCGTCGCGCATTTGACGGCGACGCCATATTTCTGCGTGGCGCGCGCGGCCTCGACGGTCACCTTGTCGTCGGTTTCGTCGCGATGCTCGATCGACAGGTCGTAATAGGCGAGCTCGATATCGAGATACGGCTTGATCAGGCGTTCACGGATCCATTCCCAGATGATCCGTGTCATTTCGTCGCCATCGATCTCCACGATGGGCGTCTTTACCTTGATTTTCGCCATAATCTCATCCTTGGGGGGAGGGGGTTTTGCCCAGCGTCTAGGGAAGAGCGACGGGCGGATCAACCGCGCTGGCGACGAAGCCGAAAAGCCGCTTGGCGACGTGCGGCGTTGTATCGCTGCCCCGGCACGGTTAGACCGGGCCCATGCCATCACTCGAAAAGCCGCCTGAATCCGGCCTTCCTGCGACCACGACCGTCAAGTGGCGCTTCCCGTCGGTTCACCCTGAAGGGTATAAATATGCCGCGATCGCCGCCGGGATCACCCTGGTCGCGACGGTGGTCAGCCATGTCCTGTTCTGGCCCATGGTCGCGGTAACGGTCTGGGTCGCGACCTTTTTCCGCGATCCGGTGCGGACGACCCCGATCGGCGACGGACTGATCATCGCGCCTGCCGATGGGCTGGTGACGATGATCCAGCGCGTCCCCGTCCCGCGCGAACTGGTCGGCGATCTGGGCGATGTGTCGCTGGTGCGCGTGTCGATCTTCATGTCGGTCTTCGACGTCCATATCAATCGCACCCCGATCGGCGGGACGATCCGTCAGGTCGTCTATATCTCGGGTAAGTTCCTCAGCGCCGACCTCGACAAGGCGAGCGACGAGAACGAACGCCAGCATATCGTCGTCGAGGGCCGCGACGGCAGGCTGGTCGGATTCACGCAGATCGCGGGGCTCGTGGCGCGGCGGATCGTCGGCTTCGTCAAACCGGGCGATATGGTCGCGACGGGCCAGCGGGTCGGGCTGATCCGGTTCGGCAGCCGCGTCGACGTCTATCTGCCCGACGATTGCGCCCCGCAGGTGACCCTGGGTCAGCGCAGCGTCGCGGGCGAAACCATCATCGGTCGTGTCGGCGGCCAGCCAACGAGTGGAATTTCGCAGTGATCGATGATGGCAACGACATGGTGGCAGACCGCTATCCGCCCACCCGACGTCCCGGCCTGCGGCGGCTGCGCAAGGGCTTGCCGCTGCGGGCGGTCGCCCCGAATGCGGTGACGGCGCTCGCGCTCTGTTCGGGGTTGAGCGGTGTCCGCTTCGCGATTTCCGGCGAATGGACCAGCGCGGCGACGATGATCCTGGTCGCGGGGGTGCTCGATGGTCTCGACGGTCGGGTCGCGCGGATGTTGCACGGCGAAAGCCGGTTCGGGGCGGAGCTCGATTCGTTGAGCGATGCGATCTCGTTCGGGGTCGCACCCGCCCTGATCGTCTATTTGTGGAGCCTGTCGGTCTTCCCGCGGATAGGCTGGATCTGCTGCCTGATGCTCGCGGTCTTCTGCGCGCTGCGACTGGCCCGGTTCAATGCGCAGATCGACACGACCGAACAACCGCATAAATCCGCCGGTTTCCTGACGGGGGTTCCAGCGCCCGCGGGTGCCGGTCTCGCGATGCTGCCGATGTACCTGTGGCTTTCGACCGACCTGCCGGTGTTCAATTCACCCTATCTGGTCGCGCCCTGGATCGCCTTCGTCGCGTTCCTCATGGTGTCGAGCATCGCCACCTTCTCCTGGAGCTCGCTCCGCTTGCGCAGCAATGTGCGGTTCGAAGCGATCGCGGGCGTGGTCCTGTTGGGCGCGGCGCTGGTGTCGGCACCCTGGCCGACGCTGTCGGTCGTCTGTCTCGTCTATCTGGCGTTGATGCCCTGGAGCATCTGGAGCTACGCGAGGATCAGGCGGCAGCGCGCCACGAACCGACCGGTGCAGACTCCGTCGACCAGCGCCTGACCGCGATCCGGCGTTCGGCGATCGCCAGCGTCGCCAGTGGCGCGAACTGCGCTTCGGGTTGTCCCGCGGCGAGCGTCAGGATGCGACGCCATTGCGGTGCGACAGTCGCGATGATGACGCCGATCGATGCGGCGCAGGCCCCGCTGAACACCAGAACACTTACCATCGCCATCATCTCGATTTCTCCCGACGTAACCAGAACGCCTGTGGATAACTTTCAAAACACCCGATTTCTCAGGAGGTTCCCGTCATCCGCACGAAAAGGGATTCCGCCCCGTCACCCGCTGACGGTCCAGCGACGGAGGAACGAATACCCTCTATGAGCCGGTTATGTTCCACTTGTGTTCCCGTCGTCAATCCCTTGCGCAAATAAAACGCATCCGCTACACGCCGCCGCTCTAACCCCGCATGGGAAGCATCATAGCCCGGTGCGCCGTCTCTTCGGAGCCAGCGTCATCCGCTTCCCAGAGGCTCAACCGGAAGGAATTATCCTATGGCGGCTCCCGTCGTCACCATGCAGCAGCTCATTGAGACTGGTGCTCACTTCGGCCACCAGACGCATCGCTGGAACCCGAAGATGAAACCCTATATCTTCGGCGACCGTAACGGCGTCCACATCATCGATCTGTCGCAGACCGTGCCGCTGTTCGCGCGCGCGCTCGAATTCGTCAGCTCCGCCGTCGCCGGTGGTGGCAAGGTGCTGTTCGTCGGCACGAAGCGCCAGGCGCAGGACGCGGTCGCCGATGCGGCGCGCCGCTCGGGCCAGCATTTCGTCAACCATCGCTGGCTGGGCGGCATGCTCACCAACTGGAAGACGATCTCGAACTCGATCAAGCGCCTCAAGAGCCTTGAGGAGCAGCTGTCGGGCGACACCGTCGGCCTGACCAAGAAGGAAGTGCTCCAGCTGACGCGTGAGCGCGACAAGCTCGAACTCAGCCTCGGCGGCATCCGCGACATGGGCGGCATCCCCGAAGTCATGTTCGTGATCGACGCGAACAAGGAAGAGCTGGCGATCAAGGAAGCGAACACGCTGGGTATTCCCGTCGTCGCGATCCTCGATTCGAACGTCTCGCCCGACGGCATCGCCTTCCCGGTCCCCGCGAACGACGACGCCAGCCGCGCCATCCGCCTGTATTGCGAAGCGATCGCGATCGCCGCGACGCGTGGCGGGCAGGAACAGCAGCAGCGGTCGGGCCGTGACATCGGCGCGATGGATGCGCCCCCGTCCGAGGAAGCATTGAGCAACGATCCGATCGTCGAGACCCCCGTGGTCGAAACCAGCGCGACCGAAACTCCCGCCGAAGTCGCGACCGAGGCAGCAGAGGCGGAACGTCAGCTCGACGCCTGACGGATAATCGGCAAGGCGTGACCTTGCCGACGTTCCCGATCCCGTCATCGGAATTTCACGCGGGCGGGGCAGGGCGACAGCTCTACCTCGCCCGCACCTATATCCAGATCTGAAGAGGAATGAGACATGGCCGATATCACGGCAGCGATGGTCAAGGACCTGCGCGAAAAGAGCGGCGCCGGCATGATGGATTGCAAGAAGGCGCTCAACGAAAACGGCGGCGACATGGATGCCGCGATGGATTGGCTGCGCACCAAGGGTCTGGCCGCCGCCGCGAAGAAATCGAGCCGCACCGCGGCTGAGGGTCTGGTCGGCGTCACGGTCAACGGCACCGAAGGCGCCGCGGTCGAGGTCAACTCCGAAACCGATTTCGTCGCGAAGAACGATCAGTTCCAGAACTTCGTCCGTGACGTGACCCAGGTCGCGCTGGCGCAGGGTGATTCGGTCGACGCGATCAAGGCTGCGACGATGGAATCGGGCAAGACCGTCGAAGAGACGCTGACCAACAACATCGCGACGATCGGTGAGAACCAGTCGATCCGCCGCGCGCGCAAGCTGTCGGTGACCAAGGGCGCGATCGTTCCCTATGTGCACAATGCGGCGGCGCCCGGCCTCGGCAAGATCGGCGTTCTCGTCGCGCTCGAATCGGAAGCGTCGGACGACGTGCTCCAGACGCTCGGCAAGAACCTTGCCATGCACATCGCCGCGGCCTTCCCGCTGGCGCTGAACGAAGACGATCTCGACGAGGAGATCATCGAGCGTGAACGCGCCATCGCCGCCGAAAAGGCCGGTGAATCGGGCAAGCCTGCGGATATCGTCGCCAAGATGGTCGACGGCGCGATCGCCAAATATCGCAAGGAACATGCGCTGGTCAGCCAGCTGTTCGTGATGGATGGCAAGACGAAGATCAGCGACGTCGTCGCCAAGGCGGGCAAGGACGCCGGGGCCGAGATCAAGCTGGTCGAGTACGTCCGCTTCCAGCTTGGCGAGGGCATCGAAAAGGAATCGTCCGACTTCGCCGCCGAAGTCGCCGCGGCGAGCGGCGTTCCGCAGAACGCCTGATCCTGAGTGGCCGCGCCCGTGACCGGGCGTGGCCGGGTCGACGACGAAAGGGCGAGGGCTGCTTATGCAGCCTTCGCCTTTTTTCCGTCCATCGCGTTGGTTGGGCGGGAAATGTCGGGCGCCGCCGGACGCCGCCGAACAGGTGGTTGCTCCGGGCCGACCCCCCGCCTAAGGTCCGCGCCGCATCCTTCCTTCAGTGTAATCGAGATCCATGACGTCTCCCTCCTATAAACGCATCCTGTTGAAACTGTCGGGCGAGGTCCTGATGGGCGAGGGCGGGCTGGCGATCGATCCGGAGATTACCGCGCGCGTTGCGAATGAAATCGCAGGCGTGCGGGCGCAGGGCTATGAATTATGCGTCGTCGTCGGCGGGGGGAATATCTTCCGCGGGCTGTCCGCCGCGGCGAAGGGCATCGAACGCGCGACCGCGGATTATATGGGAATGCTCGCGACGGTCATGAACGCGCTGGCGGTCCAGAACGCGCTCGAACAGATCGGCGTCGACACCCGCGTCCAGTCCGCGATCCCGATGGCGAGCGTGTGCGAACCGTTCATCCGTCGCCGCGCCGAACGTCATCTGGAAAAGGGGCGGGTCGTGATCTTCGCCGCGGGCGTCGGCAGTCCGTTCTTCACCACCGATTCCGGCGCCGCGCTGCGTGCCGCCGAAATGAAGTGCGACGCCTTGTTTAAGGGCACCAGCGTCGACGGCGTCTACGATGCCGATCCCAAGAAGGTCGCCTCCGCCAAGCGTTACGAGACGGTGACTTATGACGAGGTTCTCTCGAAGAATCTCAAGGTGATGGACGCCAGCGCGGTCGCACTGTGCCGCGACAATCATATTCCGATCGTCGTCTTCAACATCCGCGAACCCGGCAATCTTGCCGCGGTGCTGAGCGGAGAGGGCATCTCGACGGTCGTGCAAAACCAGAATTCAGGAGAATAATCATGGCCGCCTATGACAAAGCCGATCTCGAACGCCGGATGGCGGGCGCCGTCGAGGCGCTGAAGGGCGATCTGTCCGGGCTTCGCACCGGTCGCGCGTCGACCGCGTTGCTCGATCCCGTGACGGTCGAGGTGTACGGCAGTCACATGCCGCTGAACCAGGTTGCGACCGTGTCCGCGCCTGAACCACGGATGCTGTCGGTCCAGGTCTGGGACAAGACGAACATCGGCCCCGTCGAAAAGGCGATCCGGTCGGCGGGTCTCGGTCTCAACCCGATCAACGACGGCAATACGCTGCGCCTGCCTATCCCCGACCTGACCGAGGAACGCCGCAAGGAACTGGCGAAGCTGGCGGGCAAATATGCCGAGGCCGCGCGTATCGCGGCGCGTAACGTGCGCCGCGATGGCATGGACAATCTCAAGATCGACGAGAAGAAGGGCGTGTTCGGCGAAGACGAACGCAAGCGTCACGAAACCGAGGTTCAGAAGCTGACCGATGCGACGATCGCCGACATCGATGCGGCGGCGACCGCGAAGGAAAAGGAAATCCTGGGTCAGTGAGCCCGCCTGCCTCCCCGGCAGCGGCGATGGCATCGGGCTCCGGCGGGGCATCAGTGCCGCGCCACGTCGCGATCATCATGGACGGCAATGGTCGCTGGGCGAAGCGGCGGCTGATGCCGCGCGTCGCGGGGCACAAGGCCGGGGTCGATGCGGTCCGTGCGGTGACGCGGGCGGCGCGCGCGATGGGGATCGAAGCGCTGACGCTCTATGCCTTTTCGAGCGAGAACTGGCGGCGACCCGAGGAAGAGGTCAGTGACCTGATGGGGCTGTTGCGGCTGTTCATCCGCAACGACCTTGCCGAACTGGTCCGCGAAAACGTGCGGTTGCGGGTGATCGGCGATTACCGCCGGTTTGCGGGCGATATCGTCCGGCTGGTCGACGATGCCATCGGGCAGACATCGGCCAACACCGGGCCGATCCTGGTCATCGCGCTCAACTACGGCGCCCAGGCCGAACTCGTCGGCGCGGCGCAACGGCTCGCCGCCCGTGCCGCGGCGGGGGAGATCGACCCCGCCGAGATCGATGCCGCCGCGATCGAGGCCGAACTCGACACCGCCGATCTGCCCCCGCTCGATCTGGTCATCCGCACCTCGGGCGAACATCGCCTGTCGAATTTCCTGCTGTGGCAGGCGGCCTATGCCGAATTGCTCTTCGTCGACACGCTCTGGCCCGATTTCGGTGCCGCCGCGCTCGGCGATGCGGTGGCGGCATTCGGGCAGCGTCAACGGCGTTACGGCGGGTTGTGAGCGACACCGCCGCGCCTGCCAAGCCGACGTCCGAGCTGGTCCGCCGCACGCTCGCCGGGATCGTCATGGTCGCGGTGGCGCTGGGCGCGATCTGGGCCGGGGGCATCGCCTTTTGGTTGCTGGTCGTGATCGGGGCGATCGTGATGATGGGCGAATGGTGCGATCTCCACCGCACGTCGCCGCGGACGAAGCGGATCGCGCAATTCGCGCTGTCGGTGCCGCTGGCGGTGATGGCGCCTGCCTCGCTCATCCTCCAGGTCCATGACTTCTTCTCGCTCGGGCTGCTCGTCGGCGCGGCGTTCTTCGTCGTGATCGTCACGCAGCGGCGCGATCTGGGGCTGGGGATCCTGTATGCGGGATTGCCCGTTCTCGCGCTGATGATCGTCCGGCGGCAGGACGAAGGAATCGTGTTCGCGCTGTGGGCGCTGGCGCTGGTCTGGATGTGCGACATCGGCGCCTATTTCGCGGGGCGGTCGATCGGCGGGCCCAAACTCGCGCCGCGGGTCAGCCCCAACAAGACCTGGGCCGGGCTGATCGGCGGGGCCGTCGCGGCCAGCCTGTTCGGTGCGGCGATGCACGTCGCCTTCGGCCTGCCGCTGCGGCTGACGCTGGCGACGCCGGTGCTCGCGGTGATCGCGCAGATGGGCGACCTCTACGAAAGCTGGCTCAAACGGCGCGCGGGGGTCAAGGACAGCGGATCGATCATCCCCGGTCATGGCGGGGTCATGGACCGGCTCGACGGTCTGGTGCCCGTCGCGCCGCTCGCCGCGGTGCTGGTGCTGCTACCGCATTTCTACCGATGAAGACCGTCACCATCCTCGGCGCGACCGGTTCGGTCGGCACCTCGACGCTCGACCTCGTCGAACGCGAACCCGACCGGTTTCGCGTCCGCGCGCTGACCGCCAATTGCAACGTCCGCGGGCTGGCCGATGCCGCGATCCGGACCCGCGCCGACATCGCGGTCGTCGCCGACGAGACGTGCCTGCCGGCCCTGCGTGACGCGCTCGCAGGCTCGGGTGTCGCTGCGGCGGGTGGGCGCGCGGCGCTGTGCGACGCGGCCGCCGGGGCGGACTGGACGATGGGGGCGATCGTCGGCTGCGCCGGGCTCGAACCGGTCATGGCCGCGGTGCGGGCAGGGGGCATCGTCGTCATCGCCAACAAGGAACCGCTGGTGTCCGCCGGTGACCTGGTGCTGGCCGCCGCGCGCGACAGTGGCGCGACGCTGCTGCCCGCCGACAGCGAACACAATGCGATCTATCAATGTTTCGACAGCGCCCGGCCCGACCGGGTCCGCCGGATCGTCATCACCGCCAGCGGCGGGCCGTTTCGCGACTGGTCGATCGACCGGATGCGCAGCGTCACCCCCGAACAGGCGGTCGCGCACCCCAATTGGTCGATGGGGGCGAAGATCAGCGTCGATTCGGCGACGATGATGAACAAGGGGCTCGAACTGATCGAGGCCGCACGGCTGTTCCCGGTGCCCCACGACCGGATCGAGATCGTCGTCCATCGCCAGTCGGTGATCCATTCGATGGTTGATTATGTCGATGGATCGATGCTGGCGCAGCTCGGCCCCAGCGACATGCGCGTCCCGATCGCACACACGCTGGCGTGGCCCGACCGGATGGCGACCCCGATGGCACCGCTCGACCTGATCGCGCTGGGACGACTCGATTTCGAGGCGGCGGACCCCGATCGCTTCCCCGCGCTCCGTCTGGCACGCCAGGCGCTCGACGACGGGGGCGCGCGGCCTGCGATCCTGAACGCGGCGAACGAGATCGCGGTCGCGGCATTTCTCGCGCGCCGGATCGGCTTCCTCGAAATTGCCGCAATCGTCGAGGATACGCTGTCCCGCTTCGCCCCGCCCGCGCCCGCCAGCATCGACGACGTGCTGGCGATCGACACGGAAGCCAGGATGCTGGCGGGAGAGGCGGTGCGGCGGCGCGTGAAGGATAGCGTAGAGTGATCGAATCGCCCGGCCTGCTGTTGACGATCATCGCCTTTCTGGGGGCGATCGGCCCGCTCGTGTTCATCCACGAAATGGGTCATTACCTCGCGGGTCGAATGTTCGGGATCAAGGCCGACGCATTTTCGATCGGCTTCGGTCGCGAAATCACCGGCTGGACCGACAAGCGCGGCACCCGCTGGCGGGTCGCGTGGCTGCCCCTGGGCGGCTACGTCCGGTTCGCCGGTGACATGAACGCGGTGGGGGAGCCCGATCCGGCGTGGCTGGCGCTGCCCGCCGACGAACGCGCCCGCACGTTCCAGGCGAAGCCTTTGTGGCAACGCGCGATCGTCGTCGCGGCGGGCCCCTTCGTCAACCTGGCGCTGGCGGTGCTGATCCTCGCCGGCTTCGCCTATGGCTATGGTGTCGACCGCACGCCCGCGGTGGTCGATGCGGTGGTGGCCGGTGGCCCCGGCGCCGCGGCGGGGTTGCAACGCGGCGACCGGATCGTGTCGATCGCCGGACGCCCGATCGACAGTTTTTCCGATCTGGCGCGCTTTGCCCAGATCCGCCCCGGCGAACGCGTCGCGATGACGGTCGAACGCGGCCAGCGCCGGTTCGTCCAGCCGCTGACGATCGGGGTCGATCACCAGCAGGACCGGTTCGGCAACGATTACCGGATCGGACGGATCGGGATTGCCAGCGGCCCGCCGGTGCTGGGTCCGGTCAGCGTGATCGCCGCCCCCGTCGCGGGGGTGCGGATGACGGGCGACATCATCCGCGGCACGTTCGATACGCTGGGGCAGGTGATTTCGGGTCGCCGGTCGATCGACGAACTGGGCGGCCCGATCCGGATCGCGAAGATTTCGGGCGAACAATTGTCGCTCGGCTGGTCCGCCTTCGTCTGGCTGGTCGCGATGCTGTCGATCAATCTGGGGTTCATCAACCTGCTGCCAGTACCGATGCTTGATGGCGGTCACCTGCTTTTTTATGCGATCGAGGCGATCCGTCGCCGTCCGATGGAGGCGCGGGTCCAGGAATGGGCATTTCGCGGCGGGTTGGCGGCGGTGCTGGCGTTGATGCTCGTCGTGACTTTCAATGATTTGGGCGCAGTTGGGCTGTGGCAACGGTTGGCCGGGTTGATTGGCTGACGTGGATCAGGCAGGGCGCCGCAATTGAGTTCCCGCGCGTCGATGCATCGGCGCGCCAGTTTCCTGGGGTGGGTTGAGTGACAGCGATCATGAGTTCGACATTCGTCCGTGCGGGCGCCATCCTGATGGCAGGAACGGTCCTGTCCGGTGTCCCGGCGTTCGCGCAGACCGTACCGGCGGCCCGCCCGCCCGCGGATCAGCAGCCCGCGGCACCGGCGGCAGGGGCGACCCCCGTCGCGGTGGCCCCGGCGGAGGTGCGCACGATCAAGACGCTGCGGGTCGAGGGATCGCAGCGGATCGAGCCCGAAACGGTATTGTCGTATACGAAGCTGCGCGTCGGCATTCCCTACACCGCCGAAACGCTCGATCAGGGGCTGAAGGATCTGCAGGCGAGCGACCTGTTCGCCGATTATTCGATCTCGGGCGTCGAAACCGGCGACATCGTCGTGCGCATCCGCGAAAATCCGATCATCAACCGGATCATCTTCGAGGGGAACAAGGCGCTCAAGACCGACAAGATCCAGAAGGAGGTCAAGCTCGCCCCGCGGCAGATCTTCACCCGTACCGCGGTGCGGCAGGATGTCGCGCGGATCATCGAACTCTACCGGCGCCAGGGCCGCTTCGCCGCGGTCGTCAGCCCGAAGATGGTCAATCTTGACCAGAATCGCGTCGATGTCGTCTTCGAAATCACCGAAGGCGCCAAGTCCAAGGTTCGCCAGATCAACATCATCGGCAACGATGTGTTCAGCGACGACAAGGTTCGCGGCGAGATGGTGACGAAACAGTCGCGGTGGTTCCGCCTGCTGTCGTCGAACACCAGCTACGACCAGGATCGCCTGAACTACGACCAGCAGAAGCTGCGCCAATTCTATCTGACGCAGGGCTATGCCGATTTCCGCGTCACCTCCGCCGTGGCGGAACTGACGCCCGACAAGCGTGATTTCATCATCACCTATGTCGTCGAGGAAGGTAAGCGCTACAAGTTCGGCGACATCACCGTCGACAGCGAAATCCGCGATTTCGACAACAAGAAACTCGCCGCATCGCTGCCGATGAAGAAGGGCGATTGGTATAATGCCAAGCTCGTCGAGGATTCGCTGACCCAGCTGAACGAGGCCGCCGGGCTGTTCGGCTATGCGTTCACCGACACGAACCCCGATTTCCAGAAGGATTCCGATACGCTGACGATGGGGATGAATTTCCACATCGGCCAGGCGCAGCGCACCTATGTCGAGCGGATCGACATCAACGGTAACACCCAGACGCAGGACAAGGTCGTTCGCCGCGAGATTCGCGTGGCGGAGGGTGACGCGTTCAACAGCTTCCAGATCAAGCGCAGCAACGATCGCATCAACAGCCTGGGCTATTTCCAGGACAAGATGGAAATCAAGCAGCTGCCGGGCTCGGCGCCCGACCGGATCGTGCTCGAAACCAATCTCGAGGAAAAATCGACCGGCCAGTTGCAGCTGTCGGTGGGCTATTCCAGCCTCGAACGCTTCATCATCCAGGCGAACATCACCCAGGCCAATTTCCGCGGCAAGGGCCAGGAATTGCGCGCGGGCGTCAACTATTCCAGCTATTCGAAATCGATCAACCTGGGCTTCACCGAACCCTATCTGTTCGACAAGAACGTCGCGCTGGCGTTCGACGTCTTCCGTCAGGATCTCAACCAGTTCAATTATGTCGGCAACACCCGCCAGACGACCTATTCGCAGGTCCGCACCGGGTTCCAGGTGCGCGCGGGCGTGCCGCTGACCGAATATTGGTCGCTCTCGGGCCGCTATGGTCTGTCGTACGACGAGGTCGGGCTCGACCAGAACAGCTATTACACCAACGGCGTCTGCGATCCGCTCAAGGCGGGGCGCTATCTGTGCGATTCGATCGGCAATCGGCTGACCTCGTCGATCGGTTATTCGATCATGTACGACAGCCTGAACAGCCGCCTGCGCCCGACCGCGGGCTCGCGCTATTCGCTGAGCCAGGATTTCGCCGGGCTGGGCGGCGACGTCAAATATATCCGCACGTCGGTCAACGGATCGAAATATTGGGGTCTGGGCAAGGGGTTCGTCTTCTCGCTGGTGGGTGAGGGCGGGTACATCGCCTCGCTCGAAGGCAGCCGGGGCCCGGGGATCGACGGCATCCGCATCAACGACCGTTTCTATCTCGGCTCGCCCCAGTTCCGCGGGTTCGATATTCGCGGCGTCGGCCCGCGCGTGTTGCGACAGGCGTATACGACCGATGCCAATGGCAAGCAGATACTCATAACCGATCGTAACCAGATCATCGATGACGCGCTCGGCGGGCGCGCTTATTATCTGGGCCGGGCGGAGCTGGAGATTCCGTTGGGATCGGGCGCGCGCGAACTGGGCCTGCGTCCGTCGATCTATGCGCAGATCGGCGGCTTGTTCGGGATCACCCGCCCGCTACCGACCGCGACCTTCCCGACGATCACCGACGCCAATGGCGTGGTGACCGTATTGCCGATCACCACGCCCGTGAGCGATGCGGCGGGCAATCCGCTGTATGTGGTCGCCGCGACCGATACGACGAATGCGGGCGCCATCACGACCTGTATGGTTGGCTATTCGGCGACGGCAGGCGGTGCGTGCGCCGGGTCATCGGCCAACACCATCTATTCGACCTCGGTCGCGCCGTTCAAGGAAACCTTCCTGGGCGATTCCGCCAGCCCGCGCCTGACCGTCGGCATCGGCGTCAACTGGAATTCGCCGTTCGGCCCGCTTCGCATCGATGTCGCCAAGGCTATTTTGACGCAGCCTGGCGACGACCCCAAACTCGTAACGTTCAACGTAGGGACACAGTTCTGATGACCAAATTCTCGACCATTTCGCTGACGGCGCTCGCCATCGCCACCACCGTTGCGGTGACCGGGGTCGCCTCGGCGCAGACCGCGGGTATCGCCACGGCCTCGCCCGACGCCGCGATCCTCAGCGCCAAGGCGTTCGTCGCGGCGAACAGCCAGATTTCGACGACCTACAAGACCCAGCTCGATCAGGCCGCAGCGCAGGATACCGCGCTCAACGGCCAGATCCGCACGCTGATCGACACCAACAAGGATGGTCAGATCTCGCAGGCTGAATTGCAGGCCGGGCAGAACCCGCAGTCGTCGGTCGGCGCGCAGGTCAAGGCCGCCCAGGAAAAGGCGTCGCCCGCGATCGACGCGCTGCGTCAGCCTGCGATCAAGGCGCAGGCCTATGCGCTCGAAATGATCAGCCAGAAGTATGAGCCCGCGTTGCAGACCGTCGCGCGCGCCAAGAACGCCAGCATCGTGCTCGCGCCGAACGCGATCCAATATGCACCGCCCGCCACCGACATCACGACCGCGGTGATCGCCGAGATCGATCGCACCACGCCGAGCGTCTCGATCGCCGCACCGGCCAATTGGCAGCCGTCGCAGGACACCGTCCAGCTGCTGAACCAATATCGTCAGGCCGTCTACGTGAACGAACTGCGTCGCCAGCAGGCGGCACAGGGCACCGCGGCTCCCACGCCGTCGGCCACCGGCGGCGCGGCTGCGACGACGCCTGCACCGGCGCGTGGCAAGAAGAACGAGGGCCGGTGAGCGACGCCGCTGCCCCTGCGACGACCATGACCGCGCTCGACATCGGGCGCGTCATGGCGGCGTTGCCGCATCGCTACCCGATGCTGCTGGTCGATCGGGTCGAGGATATCGTCCTCGACACGTCGATCGCGGCGATCAAGGCGGTGACGATCAACGAAGGGTTTTTCCAGGGGCATTTCCCGGGACGCCCGATCATGCCCGGCGTGTTGATCGTCGAGGCGCTGGCGCAGGCGGCGGGTATCCTCGCGGTCGAAAGCCTGGGCCTCGCCGGGTCGGGCAAGCTCGTCTATTTCATGGCGATCGACGGGGCGAAGTTCCGCAAGCCCGTCGAACCGGGATGTCTGTTGCGACTCGAGGCGCGGTTCATTCAAAAGCGCAGTTCGGTCTGCAAATTCGCAGGCGTTGCGAAGGTCGACGGACAAGTCGTTGCAGAGGCGAACTTTACCGCCATGATCGCGGATCCGCCCAAGCCTGCCTGACGGGCGACCGTGGTGTGACCTTATGTGAACTTTGACTTGCGCGCGGCCCTCCGCTAGGGCCGCGCCTTCCTGTTTGGCTGGTCGGAAACCAGCCGTTTTCGGAGAATTGACGTGAAGGCCGATACCCACCCCGACTACCACATGATCAAGATTCAGATGACCGACGGCACCGTGTACGAAACCCGCTCCACCTGGGGCAAGGAAGGCGACACGATGACGCTCGAGATCGATCCCCTCGCGCACCCGGCCTGGACCGGCGGTCGCGGACAGATGCTCGATGCGGGCGGCCAGGTCGCGCGCTTCAACAAGCGCTTCGGCGGCGGGCTCACGCTGCGCAAGGGCTAACGCGACATTAACCCTCGGCGGCTAACGATATCATGATGTTCGCCGCCGAGTTCGAATCCGCAAAGACCGATGGACGCCGCCGCGCCCCGCGCGCGCCGGTGTCGTTGGATGCGAAGATCGGCAAGGCCGGTCGCACCCTGTGCAAGGTGGTCGATATCTCGATCCACGGCGCCCGGCTGCAAACCTATTCGGCGCTCAAGCGTGGCGACACGATCTGGCTGACATTGCCCGTGGTCGGATCGATCGCGGCCGACGTGATGTGGGCGGACGATTTCACCGGCGGCTGCCAGTTCCGCAAACCCATCGACGAAGACGTCTTCGCCAAGCTCACCGAATCGCACGGCATCACGACGACGCCCTGAGATACGCGGGGGCCTGGACCGTAGTCGCCGTGGCGGAGAGGGTGGGATTCGAACCCACGGTGGGCGCAAACCCACGGCGGTTTTCAAGACCGCTGCAATCGACCACTCTGCCACCTCTCCGCGGATCGCCGCGGTGCGCTCCGATAGGGCGGGTACGCCCATCTGTGCAAGGGGTACGACGACCCGGTCTACCGCTTCGCTCGCCGCTGTGGCACCTTCATCGTCATGTGGGGGATCAAACAAATAGCGCGGCGCGCCGCTCTTGCGGCCATTGTGCTGGGCTTTACCGGACCGGCGGCGGCGCAGGATGACGCAGGCTTTCGCGATTATCTGGCGACGCTGCGCCAGCAGGCGAGCGCCGCGGGCGTATCGGGTCGGACGCTCGACGCCGTCTTTCCGACGCTGACGCTGAACCAGCGCGTGATCGACCTGGACCGCGGGCAACCGGGTGGATCGTCCGGCGCCAGCGCGATCCCCGCCTTCGCACCCTACAAGGCCAAGCATGTCGACAGCGCGCGGATCGGTCGCGGCCAGTCGACCTATCGCGAGAATCGATCGAAACTCGCCAGGATCGAGGATCAGACGGGGGTCCCCGAATCGATCATGGTCGCGATCTGGGGTCATGAAACGAATTACGGATCATACACCGGCAATTTCGACCTGCTCCGCAGCCTGGCGTCATTAGCCTATGAGGGTCGCCGCCGGTCGCTGTTCGCGGGGGAATTCGTCGCCGGGCTGAAGATGATGGATCGCGGCGTGTCGCGTAGCCAGTTGCAGGGCAGCTGGGCAGGAGCGACCGGCAATCCGCAGTTCCTGCCATCAGTCTATCTCAGGGTGGCGCGCGATGGTGATGGCGACGGGCGGGCCGATATCTGGAACAGTTCGGCCGATACGCTGGCCTCGATCGCCAATTATTTCGTCGATGCTGGATGGCGACCCGGTCAACCCTGGGGCATCGCGGTGACCGTGCCCGCCGGGCTCGATCGGAACAGTCTCGGCAGTCAGATGGCCTCGCCGCGATGCCCGCGGGTGTTCGACCGGCACAGCGCGTGGCGCACGATGGCCGAATGGCGTGCGCTCGGCGTGACGCCACAACGCGGCGCCTGGCCCGGCGACTCTGTGCAGGCGACATTGCTCGAACCCGACGGGCCAGGCGCCACCGCGTACCTGTTGACCAGCAATTACCGGGTCATCCTCGATTATAATTGTTCGAACTTCTACGCCTTGTCGGTCGGACTGCTGGCCGATGCCGTTGCGGGGTAGCATCATCCTCGCCGCGCTCGCGCTGGCGGCGTGTAGCGGGGGCAATGGCCGCGCCGCGATGGTCGGGGCGGGCAGCTATGGCGCCTATGAGACGACGGGGCTCGCCAGCTGGTATGGCGACGAGCTGGCGGGAAACCGCACCGCATCCGGCGCGCGGTTCGATCCGGATGCGATCACCGCCGCGCATCGATCGTTGCCGCTGGGCAGCTATGCGAAGGTGACCGATGTCGACAGCGGCAGGTCGATCATCGTGCTGATCAACGATCGCGGGCCGGGGCGGCGCGATCGCGTGATCGACCTGTCCCGCGGGGCCGCACAGCAATTGGGGTTCGGGCGGCGATCCGTCTCGCGCGTCACGGTGCGCGCCTATGCGCCGACGCCGCTCGAAGTCGCGGCGTTGCTGGTGGGTCGTTCGGTCGCACCGATGTCGGGTCGGGTCGGGTCGTCGATGCGGCATCGATCATGACCTCGCCCCGCCGGGACGCGGCGGTCGATCTCGATCCATCGCGTCGGTATGATTTGCAGGTCGCGAGCTTCTCGAATCGGGCGCGCGCCGTGGCGCTGGCCGGGCGGCTCGGCGGAATCGTCGTGTCGACGGGGTCGCTCTATCGGGTGCGTATCGGGCCGCTCGCGGCAAAAGACGTGCAACGCGCACGTGACGGCGTGGCATCGCGCGGCTATGGCGACGCACAGATCCTGCCTGCGGATTGAATGACCACCGACACGGAACAGTTTTGATGAACAAGCATATTTTCGCCCCCATCGCCGCATTGGCGATCGCGGTTCCCTCAATGGCTGCGGCGCCGCAGTTCGATACGCCCGCACCGATCGCCTTCATGGAGGATCTGTCGTCGGGGTCGGTCCTGTTTGCGCGCGATGCGGATCGCCGGATGCCGCCCGCGTCGATGGCGAAGATGATGACGGTCTATGTCGCGTTCGAAATGCTCAAGAAGGGCGAGCTGAAGGCTAACCAGACGTTCGAGGTGCGGCCCGAAACCTGGCAACGGTGGCACGGGGCCGCTGGCGGATCGACCATGTTCCTCAAGACGGGTGAACAGCCCAGCGTCGATGCGCTGCTGAAGGGGATCGTGACCCTGTCGGGCAACGATGCCTGCGTCGTGCTGGCCGAGGGTATTTCGGGTACCGAGGCGGCGTTCACCGACCGGATGAACGATGCCGCCAAGCGGATCGGCTTGCGCAACAGCCATTTCGGCACGTCGAACGGTTGGCCCGACAATGGCGTCACCTATGTCACGGCCCGCGATCTCGCGACGCTGGCCGCCGCGACGATCCAGGATTTCCCCGATCTCTACAAACGCTATTATTCGCTGCCCAGCTTCACCTGGGGCAAGACGCTGGGCGCGGGCAACGACATCACCCAGGCGAACCGCGATCCATTGCTGGGGCGCGTCGCGGGTGCGGACGGGCTTAAGACGGGCCACACCGACGAGGCCGGTTACGGCTTCACCGGATCGGCGGAGCAGAATGGGCGACGGCTGGTCATGGTGCTCGCCGGGCTGACCAGCTTCAACCAGCGGATCGAGGAATCGGTCAAGTTCATGAACTGGGGCTTCCGCGCCTGGCAGGCCAAGCCGCTGGTCGCAAAGGGTCGTCAGGTCGCGACCGCGAAGGTTCAGTTGGGTGATGCGGGGACGGTGGGGCTCGTCGCGCCCAAGGCGCTGACCGCGACCCTGCCCGCCGGAGCGGTACCGGTACTGAATGCCAAGGTCGTGTACCAGGGACCGATCAAGGCCCCGATCAAGGCCGGGCAGCATATCGCCGATCTGGTCGTCACCTCTCCCGGCATTCCCGAACAGCGGATGCCGCTGGTCGCAGCCGCCGACGTCGGCCAGGCCGGGTTCTTTCGGCGCGCCTGGGCTGGGCTGACCTCGTTCCTGTGATCGGGGCTGCGGCGGCATGACGTCGCTTGTCGGACATCGTGCGGCACGCCATGCCTTTGCGACCGCGATGGCGGGCGGGGCGATGCATCACGCGTGGCTGCTGGTCGGTTCGGAAGGCGTCGGCAAGGCGACTTTCGCCCGGATGATGGGCGCCCGCCTGCTGGCAACAGCATCCGGCGAGGTCGATGCGGCCGATCCAGACGGCGCGGGTGACCTCCCCGACCGTAGTCGGACCCGCGCATTGATCGATGCCGGGTCCCACCCCGATTTCCGCATCCTGTCGCGATTGCCGAAGGATCCCGAGAAACCCGATCAGGACATCGCGCGCAGCATCAGCATCGCGCAGGTCCGCGGGCTGCAACCCTTGTTCGCGACGCGGCCATCGATGAGCGATCGACGCGTCGTGGTGATCGACGCCGCGGACGATCTGGAGCGCGGCGGCGCCAATGCGCTCCTGAAAAGCCTGGAAGAGCCGCCCGCCGGAACGATATTCCTGTTGATCAGCCATGCGCCGGGCCGATTGCTGCCGACGATCCGTTCCCGTTGCCGGTTGCTCCGATTCGAGGGGCTGGCGATGGAGGATATGACCCGTGCGTTGCACGCCCAGCTTCCCGACGCGTCGCCCGACGATGTGGCGGCGCTCGCGATGGTGGGGGAGGGCGCGCCGGGGCGGGCGATACGCTATGCGGGCCTCGATATCGCGGCGCTCGATGATGCGCTGCACGCGATCGCGACCGATGGAGACGGCGACAACGTACGCCGGATCAAGCTCGCACGCGCGCTGGCGGGCAAGGCCGCGGTCGCCCGGTATCACGCCTTCCTCGATCGCGCGCCGGCGATCATCGCGCAGGTCGCGCGGATGCGGGCGGGACCAGCACTCAAGGTCGCGATCGATGCCCATGTCGATGCGCGTGAGCTGGCGGGCGCCGCGATCGGCCTGTCGCTCGATGCGCAGGCAACGGTGTTTGAAATGGCGGGAATCGTCGCGCGGCTGCGATGAGTGGTGCGGCAGAGTGCGGACGGGCTTCACCTCGCCACGGCGATGATCTAGACGCCGCGCATGGCCGACCCTTATTACATCACCACCGCGATCCATTATCCCAATGGCCGCCCGCATATCGGCCACGCCTATGAAATGGTTGCCGCCGATGCAATCGCGCGGTTCCAACGCCAGGCGGGACGCGATGTCCGCTTTTTGACCGGGACCGACGAACACGGGCTGAAGATGGCACAGGCGGCGCGCGCGCGCGGGTTGGAAACCCGGGTTTTCGCCGACGAGATGTCAGCCTATTTCAGCGATATGGCCGACCGGTTTGCGATATCGTACGACCGTTTCATCCGCACGGTCGACACCGATCACTATGCCGCGAGCCAGGCGATCTGGCAGGCGATGGCCGATGCCGGTGACCTGTATCTCGACCGGTACGAGGGCTGGTATTCGGTTCGCGACGAAGCCTTTTACGACGAGAAGGAACTGGTCGACGGGGAGGGGGGCGCCAAATTATCGCCGCAGGGTACACCGGTCGAATGGACCGCCGAGGAGACATGGTTTTTCCGCCTGTCGAAATATCAGCAACCGCTGCTCGACCTATATGCCGCCAATCCCGATTTCATCCGCCCCGATAGTCGCCGTAACGAAGTGATGCGCTTCGTCGAGGGCGGTCTGTCCGACCTGTCGGTGTCGCGCACCAGCTTCGATTGGGGCGTTCCCGTGCCCGGCAGCCCCGGCCACGTGATGTACGTCTGGGTCGACGCACTTACCAACTACCTGACCGGCACGGGCTATCCCGACGCCGACGCGACCGATGCGCGGTTCTGGCCTGCCGACCTGCATCTGATCGGCAAGGATATCGTCCGATTTCATGCGGTCTATTGGCCCGCCTTCCTGATGTCCGCGAAGATCGCGCTGCCCAAAAGCGTGTTCGGCCACGGTTTCCTGTTGAGCCGTGGTGAGAAAATGTCGAAGTCGGTCGGCAACGTCGTCGATCCGATGGCGCTCGCCGATGCCTTCGGGATCGACGCACTGCGCTATTTCTTCCTCCGTGAGGTCAGTTTCGGCCAGGACGGCAGCTATTCGGCGGAAGCGATCGTCACGCGCGTCAATGCCGAACTGGCCAATAGCTTCGGCAATCTGGCGCAGCGGACGCTGGCGTTCATTGCCAAGAATCTGGAGGGGGCGTTTCCCGATGCGGGTCGAGCCGATGATGCTGATGGCCAGTTGATCGAAGAGGTCGTCGTCGCCTGCGCCGGGTTCAACACCGCGTTCACGGACCTCGCGCTGTCGCAGGGGATCGAGGCGTGGATGCGCGGCGTCTTCGCCTGTAACCAATATATCGACGCGCAGGCGCCATGGGCATTGCGCAAGACCGATCCCGACCGGATGCATGCGGTGTTGCGCACCTTGGTTCGCGCGATCCGCATGCTCGGTATCGCCATCCTGCCGGTGGTGCCCGATTCCGCGGGCAAGATGCTCGACCAGATCGGTGCCGTCGAACGGGATCATGCCGCGATCGACGACGACGGCTGGTACGATCGGATCGCCGCCAGCGATTTCCGGATCGCGCCACCCAGCCCGATCTTTCCCCGGCTGGACGTGCCGGTGGAGCCCGCCTGATGCTCGCCGACAGCCATTGTCATCTGAATTACAAGGGCCTGGCCGAGCAACAGCCAGCCATCCTGGATCGCGCCCGAGCCGCGGGCGTCACCGCGATGCTGAACATCTCGACGCGTCGATCCGAATGGGATGACGTGGTCGGCACCGCCGAGCGGGAGCCCGATGTGTGGGCGTCGATCGGGATCCACCCGCATGAGGCGGACCAGCATCCCGATGTCGATACCGCGATGCTAGTCGACCGGGCGGCACACCCCCGGGTGATCGGGATCGGTGAAAGCGGCCTCGATTATTTCTACGACCATTCCGATCGCGACCGCCAACAGGCCAGCTTTCGTGCCCACCTTGCCGCGGCGCGGGAAACCGGCTTGCCGATCATCATCCACACCCGCGATGCGGAAGACGACACGCTGATCATCATGGCTGACGAGATGGGGAAGGGGCAGTATTCCGGCGTCATCCACTGTTTCACGGCCAGCGATGCGTTCGCGGATCGTGCGCTGGATCTTGGCCTGTATATCTCTATATCGGGGATCGTCACGTTCAAGAACGCGGCGTCGTTACAGGCGACCGCGGCGCGACTGCCGATCGAGCGGCTGCTGGTCGAAACCGATGCCCCGTTTCTCGCGCCGGTGCCGCATCGCGGCAAGACCGGGGAGCCCGCCTTCGTGGCCGATACCGCGCGCTATCTCGCGACATTGCGCGGCGAGGATTATGCGACCTTTACCCGGCGAACTGCGGAAAACTTCTTCGCGCTGTTCGGCAAGGCTGCCGGGTGAGGGCGCGCATCCTGGGGTCGGGCACCTCGTCGGGGGTGCCGCGCATCGGCAATGATTGGGGCGCGTGTGACCCCGCCGAGCCGCGCAACCGGCGGCTGCGATCGTCACTGCTGATCGAACATGGCGATACCCGCATTCTGGTCGACACCAGCCCCGACCTGCGCGAACAATTGCTGGCTGCTGACGTGGATCGGTTCGATGCGGTGATCTGGACGCACGACCATGCCGATCATTGCCACGGGATCGACGATCTGCGGCAGGTGTTCCATGCGATGCGCGCGCCGGTTGTCGGTTATGCGCGCCCCGATACGCTTAATGCGCTGACGGATCGCTTCGCCTATGCATTTGCAGGGCGCGCCGGCTATCCACCGACGATCGCCGCGCGTGCGTTGCCGGATCGGCTCCAGATCGGCGACATCGCAATCACGACCGTCGATCAGCCGCACGGATCGATCCGATCGGCGGGCTTGCGGTTCGAAGCTGAGGGCAAGGCGATCGGCTATGCAACCGACTTTCACCTGATGACCGATGCGATGGCCGATATTTATACCGGACTCGATGTCTGGATCGTCGATGCGCTGCGCCGCGCGCCGCATCCAACCCATCCTGACCTTGCGACGGTTCTAGGCTGGGTCAGTCGGTTGCGACCGGGCCGCAGCGCGCTCGTACATATGGACCATACGATGGATTACGCAGAGTTGCGTGCCGAGCTGCCTGACGGGGTCGAACCGGGTTACGATAACATGGTGTTATCCGTCTGACCGTCCCCTCGTGGCGCTGTAATCGTTTTACATAATGTATATTATCAACATCGCAGTCAAAGGCTGAAAAGGAGTGTCGATGACCGACCGGCTGATCGCGATCATGGCGCGGCTGCGTGATCCTGTAACCGGCTGCGCCTGGGACGTCGCGCAAAGCTTTGCGACCATCGCGCCCTATACGATCGAGGAAGCCTACGAGGTCGCCGATGCGATCGAGCGTGGCGATATGCGCGATCTGAAGGATGAACTGGGTGACCTGTTGCTTCAGGTCGTCTTCCATTCACGGATCGCCGAAGAAGCCGGTCACTTCGATTTTGGCGGCGTGGTTGCAGCTATCGCCGACAAGATGGAGCGCCGCCATCCGCACATCTTCGGCGATCGTGTAGATGCCGCCCCGGGGTCGTGGGAATCGATCAAGGCCGACGAACGATCCGCGCGCGGCGCCACCAGCGCGATCGATGGCGTCGCGAGCGGGCTGCCCGCGTTGATGCGCGCGCGCAAGATCCAGGATCGGGCCGCCCGCGTGGGCTTCGACTGGCCGGATGCGCGCGGCCCGCGTGCGAAAGTCGAGGAAGAGTTGGCCGAAGTCGATAGCGCCGACGCCGCGACGATCGCGGAGGAAATCGGCGACCTGCTATTTGCCACCGTCAACTGGGCGCGGCATCTGGGCATCGACCCGGAAGCCGCCCTGCGCGATGGTACGACCAAATTCGAACGGCGATTTCGCGCGATGGAAGCGATCGCCGGTGACGAATTCGCCCGATTATCCCTCGATCAGAAGGAAGCGTTGTGGCAGCAGGTCAAGCGCGGCTAGCGATCAGGTCGGCTGTAGAAACGATCATGATCCTCGGGCGATAACCGCACGTCGAAATGGATCGTCGTGTCGTCCACCTGCTGGTCCAGAACGTCGCCATGTGCATGAAGCCAGGCCGCCGCAGCGCCATCGGCGACGTCGAGTTCGATGGCATAGCGGCGATGGGCGACGGTGAGCTTGGCGGCGACTTGCTCGATCAGATCGGCCACCCCTTCCCCACTCAGCGCCGATAGCGCGACGACATCGTCGCGGCGCGTCGCCTCGGCCATCACCGCCTGGTGATCGTCCTCATCGAGCAGATCGAGCTTGTTCCATGCTTCGAACCGCGGCGTGTTCTCGGCAACGCCGATGTCGGCCAGCACCTGTTCGACATCGCTCCGCTGCGCCTCGGTATCGGGGTGCGCGATATCGCGGACGTGGATCAACAGATCCGCGGACACGACTTCCTCCAGCGTCGCCTTGAATGCGGCGACCAGCTGGGTTGGTAGGTCGGACACGAAACCGACCGTGTCCGACAGGATCGCCTTGTCGATGCCTGGCAGGCTCATCTGGCGCAGCGTCGGATCGAGCGTCGCGAACAATAGGTTCTCCGCCATGACGTCGGCGCCGGTCAACCGGTTGAACAGCGTCGATTTGCCCGCGTTGGTGTACCCGACCAGCGCGATCACTGGCCATGGCGCGCGCTGACGCCGGTCGCGGTGCAGCCCGCGGGTGCGGCTGACCTGATCGAGTTCGCGGCGTAGTCGGGCCATCCGGTCGCGGATCAACCGTCGGTCGGCCTCGATCTGGGTTTCACCGGGACCGCCCAGAAAGCCGAACCCGCCGCGCTGGCGTTCGAGATGGGTCCAGCTGCGCACCAGCCGCCCCGCCTGATAATCGAGGTGCGCCAGCTCGACCTGAAGCCGCCCCTCGGCAGTCGCCGCGCGTTCGCCGAAGATTTCGAGGATCAATCCGGTGCGATCGATCACCTTGGCGCCCAGCGCGGTTTCCAGATTGCGTTGCTGGACGGGCGACAGGCTGGCGTCGAAGACGACCAGATCGGCCTCCTCCATCCGCACCTGTGCCGCGAGTTGTTCGACCTGACCGCTGCCCAACAGTGTCGCGGGCTTGGCGGCGCGAATGCGGAATACGACCCGCTCGACGACGCGAAGGCCGATCGCCAACGCCAATCCGGCGGTTTCCTCGACGCGCGCATCGGCGTCGCGGTTGGCGTCACCCTGGTCGGGCAACACCACGATCGCCTTGCCGCCGCGCGCTACGTCGTCGCGGTCACGGTTGAACCCGGTACTCAATCTTCGTCTGCGCCATCATCGTCGCCGTCATCGTCGTCGCCGTCGACGGACAGATTGAGCGGTCGCGATGGCTGGATCGTCGACACCGCATGCTTGTAGACGAGCTGCGCCATATCCTCGCGCTGGAGCAGCATGCAGAACAGGTCGAACCCGGCTATCTGCCCCTGGAGCATGACGCCGTTGATCAGGAACATGGTGACCGGATCGGCCGATTTCCGCACTGCGTTCAGGAATATTTCCTGCAACAGCGGGTGCTTCTTCTGCAAGTCGCCGACCGCGTCGACCAGGTCGCTCACATCCATGGGACCGGCTGGCATGATCGTCGAAATCGCATGTTTATAGATGAGTTGCGATTGCCCGTCGCGGCGCAGCAGCACCGAGAAATTGTCGAACCAGGTGACGATGCCCTGCAGCTTGACGCCCTTGACCAGGAACATCGTGACCGGCGTCTTCGACCGGCGGAGAGCGTTGAGGAATAGGTCCTGAAGCGACCCAGGTTTTTCGGCCATTGTAACAGGCTTTCGATTCTTGGCGGAACATTGTGCCCGCTGCTGCGCCGTTTCCCGGCGTCGGATCGACGCCTGCGAGGCGCCATGGAGTCAATTTAGGGCGGCAGCGGCGGAAGTCCACTGCCTTGGGTCGGATCAATCGTCGCGCGCGTCGGTGATGCCGAGCAGCTTCAGCTTCCGATGCAGCGCCGACCGCTCCATCCCGATGAAGCTGGCGGTTCGGCTGATATTGCCCGAAAAGCGACGGATCTGGACCTTCAGATATTCGCGTTCGAAGGTTTCGCGTGCCTCGCGCAGCGGCGCCCCCATGATCGCGCCACCGCCGCCGCTGCCGCGATCGGTATCCGTGCCCAGCACTTCTGCCGGGATCATGTCGAGATCGATCCGGCCGATCCGGTCGCCAGGCGCCATGATGATCATCCGTTCCACCACATTGCGCAGCTGGCGGACATTGCCCGGCCACTCATAGGATTGCAGCGCCACCATCGCATCGTCGGCGATATCGGGCGTGGGCACCCGACGTTCGGTCGCGTAATGCGCGAGGAAATGCTCGACCAGCGCGGGAATATCCTCGCGCCGGTCGGCGAGCGGCGGGATGAGGACGGGAACGACGTTGAGCCGATAATATAGGTCTTCGCGAAACCGCCCCTCCGCGATTTCGACGGTGAGGTCGCGGCCCGTCGCGGAGACGACGCGGACGTCGACCTTGACGATCCGGGTGCCGCCGACGCGGCTGAAACTCTGTTCGGTCAGCACGCGCAGGATCCGGGCCTGCGTCGCGATCGGCATGTCCGCGATTTCGTCGAGGAACAACGTGCCGCCATGCGCCTGTTCGAGCAGGCCCGGGCGGATCAGGTCGCCCCCCTCCTCCGCGCCGAATAATTCCTCGTCGACCCGCTCAGGCGTCATCCGGGCCGCGCTGACGACGACGAACGGCGCGTCGGCGCGCTGGCTCCAGCCATGGAGCAGCCGTGCGGCGATTTCCTTGCCGACCCCCGCCGATCCCATGATCAACACGCGGCTGCCCGTCGCCGCCACCCGTTTCAGGGTCGCGCGGACGCCGTTGATCGCAGCGGAACTGCCCGTCAGGTCGACATCGTGCCCGACCGATGCTCGCAATGTCGCGACTTCGCGCCGAAGCCGCTCGGTTTCCGTCGCGCGGGCGACCATCAGCAGCAGGCGTTCGGCCTCGAACGGTTTTTCGATGAAATCGGCGGCGCCGCGTCGGATCGCCGCGACCGCAGTATCGAGGTTGCCGTGGCCCGAGATGACGAGAACCGGGAGCGAAGGATCGCGGCGCTTGATCTCGTCGAGCAATTCCAGCCCGTCGAGCCGCGAACCCTGGAGCCACACGTCGAGCAGTACCAGCGACGGGCGCCGTCCCGCGATTGCCTCCAGCGCAGCATCGCTGTCCGCGGCGCTGCGCGTGTCATAGCCCTCGTCCTCGAGTACGCCGGCCACGAGTTCGCGAATATCTTTTTCGTCATCGACGACTAGGATGTCGAGCGGCATAGGTCAGTTCCGATTTCTGCTAAGTGCGGCGAGCTGGCCATCCCCTGCCGGCTCCGGTGTGGTTGCCCCCTGATCGAAGGACGCCAGCGTCCCGGCGTCGAAATCCATTCGGACGATGGTGCCCCCGCCGTCCCGGTCGAGGAAGGTCATCGTCCCCAGATGTTCCTCGACGATCTTCTTGACGATTGCCAGGCCCAGCCCCGTGCCGCGCGCGCGCGTCGTCATATAGGGTTCGACGATCCGGTCGCGATCGGCGGGCAGGCCGACCCCGGTATCGGCGACGTCGACGATCACGTGATGGCCGATCTGGCGCAACGTCATGACGATCGATGCCTCGCCGGTATCGGTTTTCGCCTCGATCGCCTCGACCGCATTCTTGACGATGTTGGTAAAGGCCTGGCCGAGCTGGCGCCGGTCGCACACCATATCGGGGCCCGGCGCATCATGGACTAGTTCGAACCGGATGCTCGCATGCGCGACCTCGTGCAGGAACAACGCCTGACGGGCGATGTCGACGATCGATTCGTCGCGAAACACGGGTTTGGGCATCCGCGCGAAGGACGAAAATTCGTCGACCATGCGGCGCAGGTCGCCGACCTGACGAACGATCGTGTCGGTCAGCCGAGCGAACGTGCCATCGTCCGATTCCAGCTTGCCGCCATAGCGCCGCTGGAGCCGTTCGGCGGCCAGCTGGATCGGGGTAAGCGGATTCTTGATCTCGTGCGCGATCCGGCGCGCGACGTCGGACCAAGCCGCGCGACGCTGGTCGAGAACCTGTTGGGTGATATCGTCGAAGGTCAGGATCGGCCCGGCATCGGTGCGCGCAATCCGTACGGCCAGTGTCCGGGTTTCCGTCCCCCGTGCAACCTGGACGATCCCCTCACGGGCGCCGCTGGCGTCGAAGGCCGCCAGTTCGGGAGCGATGTCGGCGAGCGTTTCACCGACCAACGTCTGGGCGCCCAGTAACTCGATCGCCGACTGGTTCGCGATCGTGATCCGCCGGTCGTCACTCGTCGCGAGAACGCCGGCCGACACCCCTGCCATCACTGCCTCAATGAGCGCACGACGGTTTTCCAGCTGGTCGTTCGCGGTGAGCAATTCGGTATTCTGTTCCTCCAGCCGTCCGGTCATCTGGTTGAACGCCTTTGCCAGCGTCCCGACCTCGTCATCGCGGCGTGGATCGGCAACGCGCGCCTTGAGGTCACCAGCTGCGACTCTCCGTGCCGCATCGACCAGTTCGCCCACCGGACGCACCAGCCGATCGGCGACCAGCAGCGCGATCCACACGGCAAATCCGACGATCAGCAGCGATACGAGCAACAAGGCAGCGTTGAATTGCAACTGCAACGAGCGCGCGCGTGTCAGCAGCGCGCGATAATTCGACGTGATCATCCGCGCGCGCGCAGTTTGATCGGTCATCGATTTCGTGCTCTCGACCCTCGCCGCGTACAGGTAAAGCTGATCCGATCCCGGCAGCGCGGTGACGGTTTGAATACGATCGCCCGTCACCGTCGTGATGCTTCGTTTGCCGCCGTTCAACGCGGCGATCGATTGCGGCTTGATCCGGCGGATCAGGTCGACATCGTAAGGATTGACGATCGCGAGCGTATGCAACTCGCGACCCTCGCCCACCGTAAACAACACGCCTTCTGACAAGCTGCGATAATAGACTTGCTGGAAAAAGAACGACGGGAAGCGGGGGTTGTCGATCGAACTTTCGCGCAGATACGCCGACATATCATCGGCCATCGTTACGGTCGCCTCTTCCCACCGACGCAATTGTTGTTCGTAGGAGGTCTGGGCGAGTACCGCTGCGTTTTCCAGCATGTCGCGCGCACGATCCGAATACCAGAATTGCACGCCATATTGGAACAACAACGACGCGAAGATCGCGACGAGCAGCATCGGGACCGCAGCAACCGCGGAAAAAAGCGCCACCAGCCTGACATGCAACCGGCCACCGCCTCCGATCGGCGATCGCGCCGCGCGCCGCATGGCGACCCGTCGACCCATCAGCATCAGCAAGGCGACCCCGCCGATCAGGTTGCCGATGAGCAGCAGCGCGACCAACGGCGGCGCCATCAGATGATCGGGGCTCGCCTGACCGGCGATCGTCAGATAGCTCGACACCGCGACCACGATGACGATGCCCAGCACCAGCAATTCGATCGCGGGCGTGATCGTAAAGCGGCCTGGCAGCGTGTCTTCTACCGTATCTGGCGTCTGGGACGCGTTCATCGTGGCTCCAGTACAACGTGAATTGTTGCACGGAAACCACATAATCGGCTTTTACCGCAATCCGTCGCCTTCGCCGCCCGCTTCGTCGTCCGCCCCCGGATCGATCCCGAGCGAATCGAGCCGTTTTCGCAGCGTATTGCGATTGATCCCCAGCGCGCGCGCCGCCCGCAGCTGGTTGCCGCCATGGCGCGCGAGCACCGCTTCGATCAGCGGTCGTTCGACATCGCCGATGACGCGGGCATACAGCGTCCCGTCGTCGAGCGCGCCCGGACGCTCCCCGGCGATGCGGTCGATCAGCTGGCGAACCGCCGCGCCGATGTCGCGATCGTGATGATCGGCGACCGACCCGCCCCCGCCGATGAATTCGGCGAGCGCGCTGTCGCCGATCACGTCGTCACGGGCGAGCACCGCGAGCCGCCGCATCGCGTTTTCCAGCTCGCGGACGTTCCCCGGCCAGTCGTACGCCGCCAGCGTCGCCAGCGCCGCCGACGACAATTGTCGCCGCGGCAGACCCTGCGCGGCGGCGTGATCGAGGAAATGGCGGGCCAGCAACGGCACGTCCTGGCGACGGTCGCGCAGCGCCGGCAGGGTGATCGGCACGACGTTGAGCCGGTAGAAGAGATCTTCGCGAAACTGTCCGCTGGCGACGAGCAGCCCCAGGTCGCGGTTCGTCGCCGCGACGATGCGCACGTCGGTACGGATCGTGCGTGCGCCACCGACCGTCGTGAATTCGCCCGATTGCAGCACGCGCAGCAGGCGCGTCTGCGCCTCCATCGGCATGTCGCCGATCTCGTCGAGGAACAGGGTCCCCCCCGCAGCCTGTTCGAACCGCCCCGCGTTCCGCTGCGCCGCGCCGGTGAACGCACCGCGTTCATGCCCGAACAATTCCGCCTCGATCAGCTCGCGCGGAATCGCCGCCATGTTGATCGCCACGAACGGCGCCGCCCGGCGGGCACCCAGATCGTGGATCGCGCGGGCGACCAGTTCCTTCCCCGTCCCCGATTCGCCGGAGATGAGGACGGTCAGATCGTTCGACACGACGCGCGCGATCACGCGATAGACATCCTGCATCGCGGGCGAGCGCCCGATCAGCGGGATCGCCGGGTCCTCCGCCGGGCCGGTGTCGAGGTCAGGCGCGGTGCGCGCGACGGCGCCTGCCACGGCCCGGGTCAGGTCATCGAGATCGAACGGCTTGGGCAGATATTCATACGCGCCAGCGGTGTTGGCGCGCACCGCGGTCGTCAGCGTGTTCTGCGCCGACAGGACGATCAACGGTAGCGAGGGGTGGCGCGCGGTGATCGTCGCGAGATGATCGATCCCGTCGCCATCGGGCAGGATGACATCGGTGATGAGCACGTCGGGCACCGCGATCGCGAGCGCGCGGTCGAGATCGGCCAGGCTGGCCGCGGTGACGACGTCATGGCCCGCGCGGCGCAGTGCCTGGGCCACGACGGTGCGGATCGCCGAATCGTCATCGACCACCAACACCGCGCTCATGACGCCGCCCTGGGTAACAACAGGCGCAACACGGTCATTTCCGGATTTCCCTCCCGCGCATATTGGACGATCCCGCCCATATCGCGCATCAGCTTGTCGACCAGCGCAAGACCCAGTCCCTGCCCTTCCCGCCGCCCCGACACGAACGGATCGAACAGATTGTCGGCGATATCGGCGGGCGCCCCGGGCCCGTTGTCGATGACGCAGATCTCGATCGGCAACGGCACGCGCGCGCGCCCCGGTGCGGCGCTGACCGCCATGCCGTGGCGATAGGCGGGCGTGATCATTAGCCGCGGGTCGCGCAGCGTCTGCACGGCCTCGCGCGCGTTCTTGAGCAAATTGATCAATATCTGGGTCAGCGCATCGCGGTTGATCGCGGCGGGGGGGAGCGACGGATCGAACCGTTCTTCGATCGTGATGCCGCGCGCGAATCCGGCGAGCGCCAGGCTGCGCGCATGGCCGATAAGGGGATAGATGTTCGCTGCGGCGATCGGCAGCGGGCGGGTGTCGCTGAAATCCTGCATCCGGTCGATCAGCGCGGCTATCCGGTCGACCTCGTCGATGATCAGCGTCGTCAATTCGCCGCCGCCGATCAGCTGTGCCGCCCCGCGAATCCCCGACAAGGGATTCTTGATCTCATGCGCCAGCATCGCGGCAGCGCCCGTCGCCGCGCGCGCGCCCGCAGCGCGATCGGCGGAATGGCCCAACCCGCGCGAACTGGCCGCCGTGTGAAGCGATATCACGCGCCAGCCCGGATGATCGGCGATCATCGCCTCGACGAAATCGACGCGGATCGTGTGACCTCGTCTCGTCTCGATCCGGGTGTCGTAGACGGCGAATCCATGGCCGTCGCGGCGATCGTCCCCCGTCGGCGGTGGCAGGATCGCCGTGAGCGGCTGACCCGTCATCACCCGTTCGGACAGATTGAGCAGTTCCTCGGCGAGCGCATTCGCATGCGCGATCCGATCGTCGGGATCGACGACGACGACTGCGACGGGCAGCGCGGCGAACAGTTCGGCGAACCCGGGGCGCCCCGCCATCGCCGCGTCAGGCGGCTTCGCGGTGGCGCCAGGGGGCGTAGAATTCGGCCAGCATCGCCTGAACGCGGACGGGATCGGGTTCCTGGTTCACGGTGTTGCGGAACTCCGCTGACCCGGTCAGCCCTTTAGTGTACCACCCGATGTGCTTGCGCGCCATGTTTACCCCGGTCACGATACCATAATGGTCGAGCATCATCGCATAATGTTCGGCGATCAGATCATATTGATCCGCGATCGACGGATCGGGCACGCGTTCGCCCGATGAGAGCCACGTCATCACCTGACCGAGCAACCATGGTCGCCCATAAGCGCCGCGCCCGATCATCACGCCGTCCGCACGCGATTGTTCCAGTGCGGCATCGGCATCCTCGACCGAGCAAATATCGCCGTTCGCGATCACGGGCACCGTCACCGCCTCCTTGACGCGCCGGATGAAGCCCCAGTCGGCCTCCCCCTTGTACATCTGGTTGCGCGTCCGACCGTGGACGGTAATCATCTTGACGCCCAGGTCCTCGGCGATCCGCGCCAGATCGGGCGCATTCAGACTGTCGAGGCACCAGCCCATCCGCATCTTCAACGTGACGGGCGCGCTGACCGCCTTCACCACCCCGTCGATGATCGCGGCGGCTAATTTGGTATCGCGCATCAGCGCCGATCCGGCATCGCCGTTGGTGACCTTGCGCACCGGACATCCCATGTTGATGTCGATGATCGCAGCGCCACGGTCCTCCGCCAGCTTTGCCGCCTCCCCCATCTCATAGGGGGTGCAGCCTACCAGCTGCATCGACACCGGCTCTTCGGACAGATGCCAGGCGGTCTTCTGCAAGGATTGCCGCGTTTCGCGGATCGCGGCCTGCGAGGCGACCATTTCGGTCACGTTCAGCCCCGACCCGAACCGACGAACGAGCATGCGGAACGGCATGTCGGTGACGCCGGTCATCGGTGCCAGCACGACGGGGCAATCGATCCGGACAGGGCCGATCTGGATGGGGGATAAGCTGCGCATGTGCCTGAATTTTAGGCACCTACGCCAAAGTCGTGCAGACCGCAAGATTGCACCGCGGCGCGTTACGCCCTAGTCGGCGGCAATGACCCGCCACGATCATACCGTCGCGATCATCGTCGCCGCCGGCCGGGGCGAGCGGATCGGTGGCGCGGTTCCCAAACAATTCATCGATCTCGGCGGGCGTCCGCTCGTCGAGCATAGCCGTGCGGCGCTGCTGACGCACCCGCGGATCGACCGCGTCGTCGTGATCGTCTCGCCCGATCAGGCGGATCGGATCGCGGATGCGTGGCCGATCGGCGGCGCGACCCGACGCGATTCGGTCTTGAAAGCGCTCGAAGCACTGGCGGAGACCGGCGCCACCCGCGTGCTGATCCATGATGCCGCGCGCCCGTTCGTCCCCGACGACGTGATCGATCGGCTGCTCGATGCGCTGGACGCGCAGGATGGCGCGGTGCCCGTGCTAGCGGTGGCGGATACACTCGCGCGCGGCGACACCATGCTGGGCGAGCCGGTCCCGCGCGAGGCGATGTTTCGCATCCAGACCCCGCAGGCCTTTCGCTTCGAGGCGATTCTCGATGCGCACCGTCGCTGGCCGGATGAGGTGGAGGCGACCGACGATGCAGGCATGGCGCGCCGGATGGGATATGACGTCATGATGGTTAAGGGATCGCCGGTGCTCGACAAGTTGACCTACCCCGCCGATGTCGCGGCGGCCCACGACCGGCTGGCGATGGCGATGGAGACGCGGTCGGCGACCGGTTTCGACGTCCACCGTCTGGAAACCGGCGAGGAATTATGGCTCGGCGGGGTCAATATTCCGCACGCCAAGGGGCTGTCGGGGCATAGCGACGCGGACGTCGCGCTCCATGCCCTGACCGATGCGTTGCTGGGGACGATCGCGGCGGGCGATATCGGCACCCATTTCCCGCCGAGCGACCCGCAATGGCGGGGCGCCGATTCGGCGCAGTTCCTTCAACATGCCGCCAGCCTGATCGCGGCAGAGGGGGGACGGATCGATTTCGTCGACCTGACGCTGATGTGCGAAGCGCCCAAGATCGGCCCGCACCGCGCCGCGATGGTCACGCGGATCGCGGACCTGCTAGCCATCGAGGAACGCCGCGTCAGCATCAAGGCGACCACGACCGAGCGGCTGGGTTTCACCGGTCGCGGCGAAGGCATCGCCGCACAGGCCAGCGCCACCGTCAGCGTACCGCGCCGATGAGAGCGGCCGTTACGATGGCTGCCGCGATCGCGCTGACCGCGTCCAGTGCGCAGGCGCAACCGGTTTGCATCACGACGCCGGAAGCCGAAGCGATGACGCTCGTCGCGCTGCCGACGATCATTCGCCAGACCGGTGCGCTCTGTACGGCTCGCCTGCCCGCAACCAGTCTGCTTCGGCAGGCGCGCGGCGGCTTCATCGACAAATTCGACGCCGCGGCGGACCGCGCCTGGCCGACGGCGCGGATGGCGATCGGCAAGCTGAGCGATCCTGCGGTATCGGGCTTGCTCGAATCCGATTTTGCCCGGCCGCTGCTGGTGACGTTGGTCGCGCCGCTGATCGTGGGGCGGATCGCGACCGCGGATTGCCCGGTGATCGACCGGCTGGCGACCCAATTGGCGCCCCTGCCCGCGGCGAACGTCGCGGCGGTCGTCGTCACGACGCTGCGCTATCTGAAGGCCGAAAAGGCGAAGGGCCGCACCGTCGCGGTACCGGACCTGCCGCTTTGTACAGGACAATGACCATGGACACGATCCTCCCCCCCGAACTGGTCGAGGCCGCACGCAAGGTGGTGGAGGCGAACCGCGCGATCGGGCGGACGGTGACGATCGCCGAAAGCTGCACCGGCGGACTGGTCGCGGCGGCGCTGACCGAGGTGCCGGGCTCGTCCGACATGTTCGAAACCGGCTTCGTCACCTATTCGAACCAGGCCAAGCTCGACCTGCTCAACGTCAGCCCCGATGTCATGGAAACATTCGGTGCGGTGTCGATCGCGATTGCCTGGAGCATGGCGCAGGGCGCGCTGGAGGCGAGCGGTGCGGACGTTGCCGTCGCGATCACCGGCGTCGCCGGGCCGGGCGGCGGCAGCGCAAAGAAGCCGGTCGGCACCGTGGTGTTCGCCCGCGCGGACAAGGGCGGCGATCCCGCCGATATCAAGGCGGATCGCAAGGATTTCGGCGACCTTGGTCGGGGCGGCATTCGCCTTCAGGCGGCGCTGTGCGCGCTCGAACTGCTCTTGCCGTAGAGGTCAGCGGCGCGGGTTTCGAACGCGCCGATCATCTTGCGCAGCGCCTGGCCAAACACCTGCCCCGCCAACATTTCGAACACGCGATTCTTGAACGCGAAATCGACCGAAAAATCGACGGCGCAGCCATCGCCCTCGGCGCGGAAATGCCAATCGTTGTGAAGATATTTCAACGGGCCGTCGATATATTCGACATGGATGCTCTCGGGGCGCACCTTGTCGATCTTCGACGTGAAGGTTTCGCGCAGCCCCTTGAAGCCGACGATCATGTCGGCGAGCGTTTCGGTGGCGCCATCCTGACGCACCCGCATCGCGCTGACCCACGGCAGGAATTCGGGATAGCGCCCGACGTCCGCGACCAGATCGTACATCTGTTCGCGGGTATAGGGCAGGTGCCGCGTTTCGTTATGCCTGGGCACGCCCGATCCCGGTCTGCGCGAGTTTGGCGTCGCGATTGGCCCTGAGCTTCGCGAAATCGTCGCCTGCGTGATAGCTCGACCGCGTCAGCGGCGACGATGCGACGAGCAGGAAACCCTTGGCGCGCGCGATCCCCGCATAGGCATCGAACGCCTTGGGCGTCACATATTCCGCCACCTTCGCATGACGCGGCGTCGGCTGGAGATATTGCCCCATCGTCAGGAAATCGATGTCGGCGCTGCGCATATCGTCCATCACCTGATGGATCTCCAGGCGCTCCTCCCCCAGCCCCAGCATCACGCCGGATTTGGTGAAGATCGACGGATCGTGCCGCTTGACGCTCTCTAGCAACCGTAGCGAGGCATAATAGCGCGCGCCGGGCCGGATCGTCGGATACAGCCGCGGCACCGTTTCCAAATTGTGGTTGTACACATCGGGCCGCGCCGCGACGATCGATTCGACCGCGGCTTGCGATTTGTTGCGGAAATCGGGGGTCAGGATTTCGATGGTCGTCGTCGGCGTCGTCCGGCGGAGGGCCTCGATCACCTTGACGAACTGCGATGCGCCACCATCGGGCAGATCGTCGCGATCGACCGAGGTGATGACGATATGGTTCAGCCCCATCTGCGCCGCGGCCTCGGCGACGTGATCAGGCTCCGCGGCGTCGACTGCGCGGGGCATGCCGGTCTTCACGTTACAGAACGCACAGGCCCTGGTGCAGGTGTCGCCCAGTATCATCACGGTCGCATGCTTTTTGGACCAGCATTCGCCGATATTCGGACAGGCCGCCTCCTCGCACACCGTCGTCAGGCTTTTCGACCGCATCAACGCACGCGTCGCGGCGAAACCTTCGGAGGTCGGTGCCTTGACGCGAATCCAGTCGGGTTTCCGTTCGCGCGGAGCGCGGGCGATCGGGGTGAGCTCATTCATACACGCGCAGATAGCCACCGACGCCATTGTTAACAATGGTTGCTGGCGATCGATCGGCTGGAACGACGATCGGACCCGTGGTTTATAGCCGCAACATCCCAAACCGAGGCACGTGACATGACCAACTTCAGCGATCTCGTCGATGGCTATCATCGTTTCCATTCGTCCGACTGGCGGCGCCAGCGTGAACGGTGGGAGCAACTGAACGTAGGCCAGGAACCCCGGGTGATGGTGATCGCCTGTTCGGACAGCCGGGTCGATCCGGCGCAGATCTTCGACGTCCTGCCGGGCGAAATCTTTGTCGTCCGCAACGTCGCCAATCTGGTGCCACCATGCGAAACCGGCGGTGGGCGGCATGGTGTGTCGGCGGCGCTCGAATTCGCGGTGACGCAGCTCAAGGTCAGTGAGATCGTCGTGATGGGCCACGGGAAATGCGGTGGCTGCAAAGCGGCGCTGAGCGAAGTCTTCGCCAACGCAGCGCCTGGCGAGGGTGGATTCGTCGACGCGTGGGTCCATCTGCTCGATGACGCTCGCGACAAGGTGAAGGCGGAATTCGGGACGGGGCCGGAGGCGGAACGCGCGATGGAACTGGAATCGGTGCGCCTGTCGATAGCGAACCTGCGGACATTTCCGTTCGTCCGCGATGCGGAGAATGCAGGCGAGCTGACCATCCATGGCGCGTATTTCGCGATTGCGGACGGTCAGCTTCACACGATGGACGACGACGGCGCGTTTCAGCCGGCGTAATCAAGACCGGAACAACGAGAGACGAGCGAGCGGGCGCAGTCGATGGCGCCCGCTCCCGACGATCAGGGGCGCGCCTGACCGTTGCCATGGACCATATATTTATAGCTGGTCAGCTGCTCCAGACCGACCGGCCCGCGCGCATGCAGCTTTCCCGTCGCGATCCCGATCTCCGCGCCCATGCCGAATTCGCCGCCGTCGGCGAATTGCGTCGAGGCGTTGTGCATCACGATCGCACTGTCGATCGCGACCATGAACCGGCGCGCGGCGTCCGCATCCTCCGTCATGATCGCATCGGTGTGGCCCGAGCTATGCGCATCGACGAAGGCGATAGCGTCATCGATCCCGTCGACGACCTTCACCGATGCGATCGAATCGAGATATTCGGTATCCCAGTCGGTGTCCGACGCGGGCGTCAGCCGCGCATCGATCGCGACCGCATCGGCGTCACCGCGCAGCTCGCAATCGGGCATCGCCTCGGCCAGCATGGGAATGAAGCGATCGGCGATCGCACGATCGACGACGATGCTCTCGGTCGCCCCGCACACGCCCGTGCGCCGCAGCTTGGCGTTCCTGATGACCGTCACCGCCTTCGCCAGATCCGCTTGTTCGTGGACGTAGCTGTGATTGTTGCCGTCGAGATGGAGAAGAGTCGGCACCTTCGCCGCATCGCGCACCAGTTCGACGAGCCCGCGTCCCCCGCGCGGGATGACGAGGTCGATCAGCCCCACCGCCTGCAGCATCGCCGCCACCGCATCACGGCTGGTCGTGCCGACGGTCTGCACTGCATCCTCCGGCAACCCCGCCGCGGCGAGGCCCGCCTGCATGCATGCCACGATCGCCGCGGTCGAATGACGGCTTTCCGATCCGCCGCGCAGGATGATCGCATTGCCCGATTTCAGGCATAAGGCACTGGCATCCGCGCCGACGTTGGGGCGCGATTCATAGATCATGCCGATGACCCCGATCGGCACCGCGACCCGTTCGATCGCCAGGCCGTTGGGCCGATTGAAGCTGGCCAGCGTGCGTCCGACCGGATCGGGCAGGTCCGCGATCATGTCGAGCGCGTCCGCCATCGCGTCGATACGCGCATCGGTCAGCCGCAGCCGGTCGATGAAGGATTCGGCTTTGGTGTCGATCACGCTGGCCACGTCACGATCGTTCGCGGCGACCAGGTCTGCCGTCGCGGCCCTCAGGGCGCTGGCCGCGGCGCGCAACGCCTGATTCTTGGTGTCGGTGGGCGCAACCGCCAGCGCGCGCGCGGCGCGGCGGGCGCGCGCGCCCAGCGTGTGGATATGAACTTTCGCCTGATCTTGCAGATCGGTCACATGAAACTCCTGATCGTGGTTATCGGTAAACGGCGCGGGCGGTCAGCGCAATTCGACCGCCCGGGCGAACGCGGCGTCGACCGTGGCGGTTAGCCGCTGGGACAGCAGCCCATCGCCATTGAGCGCGTCGAGCCCCGCCTGGGTCGTTCCCCCCTTGCTGGTCACCGAATCGCGCAGCTCTTCGAGCGTGCGATCGCTGTCCCTTGCCATCGCGATGCCCCCCGCCATCGTGCCAAGGACCAGCGCCCGCGCCTCGTCGGGGGAAAAGCCGAGGCCGATGGCGGCATCGACATAGGCCCGCGCGATTTCGAAGACATAACCCGGCCCCGACCCCGCGACCGCGGTCACCCGGTCGAGCTTGTCCTCACTGTCGACGACGACGACCGTTCCGGCACGTTCCATCATCGCGGTGGCATGCGCCAATTGGGCCGGGCTCGTCGCCGCGTCGGCAACGATCCCGCTGACCCCCTGCCCGATCGCGGCGGGCAGATTGGGCATGACGCGGATTACCGGGACCGGCCCCAAGGCGCGGTGCAGTCGATCGATCGAACAGCCCGCCGCGATCGACAGTACGCAGCCATCCTCCGCGAGATGCTCCGTGTAGGCGGGCATGATGTCGTCGATCAGTTGCGGTTTGATCGCGACGATGACGACATCGAATTTCTCACCATCGAGTTCGGCGCGATCGGCACACAGCCTGACACCATCGGGCGCCTCGCCCAACCCCGGGTCGACGACCGTAAACGCATCGTCCCCCTTGACCCAGCGGCTCAACAGCGCACCGCCCATTTTACCGCATCCGACCATTAAGACTGTCAATATCGCCCTTTCCTGGTCAATAAACCGTCATCTATTCACAGTTATGACCGTAATGAATTAAATACAGAATATCGCATCTCGTCGGATTAACCCAACGATCATAATATTCGTATCGTTTTCAGGGCGTTCCTGCCCGTCGACCATCGGTCGCCTGATCGTCGCATCCGGCACCACGATCACAAAAACGCCCACAGCGGTTGTGCGCTGCACCATGAATAGCTAGATGATGGGGCAGAAAGTTCAACCCCTCATCCGAAAGGATATCATGCCCCAGCAAAAGCGTCTCGTCGTAAAAGTGGGTTCCAGTCTGCTCGCCAATCCCGATCATCTGACTCCGCGGTTCGGGTTCATGCAGCGCCTGTTGCAGGACATCGCCCGGTTGCGCGGCGATGGTTACGACGTGATTCTATGTTCGTCGGGCGCGGTGGCGTTGGGGCTCAATCTGGTGGGCGCGCGGCCGGAAACGGCGGGGCTAAGCGACAAGCAGGCGGCGGCGGCCTGCGGCATGCCCCTGTTGCTGAACGCCTATAAACAGGTCGCGCATGAATATGGGTTCGACATCGCGCAGATCCTGTTGACGCTGGGCGATTTCGAGGATCATCGGCGGTTTCTCAACACGAAGAATACCGTTCACCGGCTGCTGCAATCGGGGATCATGCCGATCGTCAACGAGAATGATACGATCACGACCGAAGAAATCCGGGTCGGCGACAATGACCGGTTGGCCGCCAAGATCGCACAAATGGTGCAGGCGCAGGAATTCATCATCCTGACCAGTGTCGATGGCCTGTACGATCGCAATCCGTCCGAAGAGGGCGCGCAGTTGGTTACGGAACTGGTCGACGTCACCCAATATCTGGCCGCGACCACCGGGATCAGCGCGTTGGGCAGCGGCGGAATGCTGACCAAGTTACAGGCCGCGAACATGGCGCAGAACGCAGGCTGCACGACCTATATCGCCAATGGCGAGGCTGACATGCCGCTGTCATCGGTGCTGCGCGGCGAGCGCGTCTGCACGAAATGCATCGCCCAGGCCGAGCCGAAATCGGTATGGGCGACGTGGATCACCGATCGGTTGCAGATGGCGGGCAGCCTGACGGTGGCAAGCGACACGGCCGATCGGTTGCAGGACGGCACGGGCGTCCGCCGCCAGGATGTGGTGTCGCTGACCGGCGATTTCACGCGTGGCGACGTCCTGCACATCTATGACGATCAGGGCCGCGAACGGGCCCGCGGCCTGTGCGATTTCACGTCGGAGGAAACACGCGTCCTGGTGGTCAACCCGGACCTGCCCGCGGAACAATTGCTGGGGTATCAGACCCATTCGCAGCTGATCCGACCGGATAATCTGATCGTGCTGGAGGATCGCCATCTACCATGGGATGCCCCGGCGATGGCGGACTGATCAACCGATCAATCGTCGAGCGCGATGTGCGCGATCCGGGCGATATCGGGGTCGAGCGGCGGCGGCGTCATGTCGACATGGGCCGCCAGCCGATCCGCGATATGATCGAGCGCCGCGATCCGTGCCGCCTTCTTGTCGTTGCCGTCGACGACGAACCATGGTGATCCGCCGGTGTCGGTTCGGGCGAACATGTCGTGCATCGCGTCGAGATAGGCGGGGCGCTTGGCCCGATTGCGATAATCGTCGATCCCGGTCTTCCACCGTTTCCACGGATTGTCGATCCGGGCCTGTAGCCGCCTGTCCTGTTCCTTCTGACCGATGTGGACGAAAATCTTGATCAGCGTCGTGCCGCTATCGATCAGCGCCGCTTCGAAGGCGTTGATCTCTTCATAGCCAGCGCGCCATTCGACTTCGCTCGCATAGCCTTCGACCCGTTCGACCAGCACGCGCCCGTACCAGCTGCGATCGAACACCACGATATGCCCGGGTTCGGGCAACCGCGTCCGAAACCGCCACAGGAAATCATGCGCCTTTTCCGCGTCGGTCGGCGCCGCGATCGGAAACACCTGGCAATGGCGATGATCCCACTTCGTCACCAGGCGTTCGATGATGCCGCCCTTCCCCGCCGCGTCCCAGCCTTCCAGCATCACGACGGCGGGGCGGCCATGGACGATATGCGCGACTTGGATATGTTCGAGCCGCTTCTGCAGCTTTTTCAGGTCGTGCTTGTAACGGCCGTGATACGGCTTGCCATCCTCGAAATCGGTCAGGTCGATCATGCAGGCTCTCCGGGAATGGTGGCGGTCCAACCCCCGCGACGGCGCAGGACGAACCAGTAATAGGCAGCCGATCCGACGATCTGTACCCCCGTCATGATCAGACCGGGGCGCCCCCCTGC
>Ga0206130_10000791_pt1 | contig 49925 bp, 49 predicted proteins | sample Helgoland_Spring_9_FD_148637 | JGI IMG/M metagenome (GOLD analysis project Ga0206130, IMG submission 148637) | Pelagic subsurface seawater microbial communities from Kabeltonne, Helgoland, North Sea - Helgoland_Spring_Bloom_20160512_1 | ecosystem: Environmental > Aquatic > Marine > Epipelagic ...
TAGAAGGTATTACGCTGATGATCTCTAGTAAATCCAATGCTAGTGGTATCTAAAACTATTTTTGATTCAAAAAAAGAGGGTATTGTTTTAACAGTTCCGTTTTCTAAGTAGGCTCCTAACGCATTTCCAAAAATTGGAAATGAACTTGTCTCTGCAGCATAATAATAAGGATAGTCATCCCATGCCCAACCGCTTCCTAAGGGTTTAGGTCCACTTTGAATTTGATGATATTTCCAAGTTTTCTTTTGTTCAAAAAAAGAATCAAGGATAGTGTCTTTATAAAAAGGATGGAATAAAAGAGGATAGCCTGTACTCTTAAAATGAATAATACTGTCACTTTCTTGCTCATAGGCTAAAGTAGGGAGTTTTTCAAACTGCTGGCTTGCACCCAAAAAAGTAAGCAGCTTAGTGTTTGAAGCTGGTGTCATATATTTTGACCCACCATAATCTACAATAACTCCAGTTTCTGCTAACATGGAAATACTGATTCCCACATGCGCTTTTTCAAACACCTCTATTTTCTGAAGTTTCCGCTCAATCCGCTTACGAGATAATTTTTGTCCCCAAAGCATTTTAGCAACAGTAAAAAACAAAACAAAAAATACTATTCGCATGACATAAAGATATAAAAAAGGGGTGCACTCATATTCAAATTAATATGCCTCTATTTCAAAGCTCCATAAATACTTTTTAAATAACCTGAAGATTTGGTTGATTATTTTTAAAACCCAAACGAGATTCCTCCATAGAAATTTCTTCCGGGGGCAGGCTCATAAAATCTTGATCCAAAAGCGTTCAAACGAATATTATCAAAATACATTGTATCAAAAAGATTATGAATTCCTGTAAAAACATCCATTTGTCCCCATGAAAAATTGATCCCTTTTCTGGCTTGAAAACGGACCCTTTGATATGCGTCTATCTCTGTAGTATTTGAAGAGTTTGCATAAAATTTCCCAATATGCTCTATCGTAAGTTGAAACTGCAAGTTATTTAATGTGGAATATTCAAATTGTAGAAATGCTTGAGAATTTGGAATTCCTGGCAAGCGATTACCCTGTAATTCAGAAAAATTATCTTTTTCTAAATCAAAAAGATAAGATGCTTGAGTCAGACTAGCTTGAAGCTTCCATTGATTCCATTGAGCTTCACCAAAGAGCTCAATACCATAGCGAACAGTTGCACCCGAATTTTGATAAAAAGAACGTCCAGGAAAGGCTTCTAACTCATAAGGTAGAATCTCATTAGAACTTTTAATGTAAAAACCTGTTACTTCAAATTTTGTTTGAGAACTGATTGCTTTCCATCCTACTTCATAATTTAATGCTCGTGATGGGTTTAAATCTAAATTTAATCCTTCTGCACCAGAAGGGTTTGCAGAAAGTTCAGATAATGCAGGCGTCTCAAAACTAGTTGAAAAATTAAAAAAAAGATTCTGTTGTTTTGCTACTGCGTAACTAAATCCGATACTTGGATTTAAAACATTATAGTACTGATTCTCGCTTATAGTATCTGCACCCAAACTTTGGTGGTCAAAACGCAAACTTGTTCTGAATAACCATTTATTAAATTGTAGTTCATCCAAAATATAAAACCCTAAACTTGCAAAACGCTCTTCTTGTGAAAATACATTATTCCCTTGGATTCCATTTTGATTTAAAAAGCGATCTCTTTGGTCACTTTGAAGAGCCGTTTCTGAACCTATTTGCCATCTATGGAGAAAGTTTTCTTTTTTGTCTACATAGGTCAACCTACTCCCTAATCCGTAATAATTTCGATATAAATCAATTATTCCACCATTTTCAAAAGGTAATTTTCCATAAAAATCACGAAAAGAATAAAATGCATAGGTGTCTAATTTCCATTGTGAACTTATGATTTGAAGCCAGCGTAATCCCGTTTTAAATTGATTTATTTTCTCATATGTATCATAATCAATATTACGTTGTCTTGCTTGTTTTCGATCTACCAAAACCTCATTCATGGTCAAGCCCCCTGCATCAACAGCCCTAGGACTATTTGTGTAATTCAGCTGCAGTTGAAGACTTGCTTTGGAAGTCAATTCGTGTTTTACTTTAGCATTGAAAACATTTTGCTCTAAACTACTAAAAGCACGAAAGCCATTTGTTTTTGTTCGATTATAATAAAAAAGGGATGTTGTTTTTATTGATTTAAATGAAGCGCTCAGTTGGTATGATTGCAGTCCAAAAGCTCCTAAAGTTGTTCTAAAACGAACAGCTTCTCCTTTCAATGCATCTAAAGTATTCAAGTAAAGTACCCCTCCAGATGCGTTTCCATACAAACTTGATGAAGGTCCCCTGAGCACTTCAATACTTTCTAACAAGCCCACCGGAAGATTGTCCACTTGTCCTTGTCCATCAGGTGTGGTTTCAGGAATTCCGTCTACTATTATTTTGATCCCACGAATTCCAAATGCAGCACGTGAACCAAATCCACGAATCGAAATACGTAAATCTTGTGCATAATTGTTGGCATTAAGTGAAAACAGTCCGGGAACTGCTCCCAAATATTCTTGCAGTGAAAGCTGCTGATGCATAGCTTGTGCCTCAACCAAATTGATGACACTTAGAGAAAAAGGAAGCACATTTCTTGGTGTATCCAACTTTGAGGCCTTTAGTGAAACCTCCTCAAGTGTTACCGTGGTTGTTTGAGTTAAATTCTGTGCTTGTATTCCGCTATAATAAAGTAAAAACAGTACTAAAAAAACAAAACTCCAAATTCGTCTTACAAGACTACCTATCATCACTCCTATTTTTTAAATTTGTACAAAGATACTGATTTATGTACCTCTCTGATTCAGAAGAAATTGTTGCGTTTGTTGTTGCCATTGCTATTGTAATTGGTTTTATAGCAAGTACTTATATGGAGATTAAAAATACTATTGCTGAAGAGAAAGGCAAGTTAGTTGAAAAACAAAAAAATGAAGAAAAAATCAAAACTCTAATTGAATACTTAGATACCAAGAAAAAACTTATTGACGTTGTTGTGACAGCCAATAAAAAACTTGAAGTTGAAAAAAAGAAAAACGATTAGATGAAAAAAATCTTTCATCCTTCTAAAACTAGAGGAGAGGCCAATCATGGCTGGCTTCAAGCTAGACATTCCTTTAGTTTTGCTAATTATTTTAATCCAGAACGGATTCAATTTGGTGCGCTTCGTGTTTTAAATGATGATATTATAGCACCAGGTAAGGGTTTTGGGATGCACCCTCACGACAATATGGAAATAATAACCATCCCTTTAGAGGGAGCGCTGGAACATAAAGACAGTATGAACAATATTGGTGTAATTGAAGCCGATGAAGTTCAGGTGATGAGTGCAGGGACTGGAGTCTATCATAGTGAATACAATAAAAACAGCAATCAATCAGTAAATTTGCTTCAGCTATGGGTCTTGCCTAATCAAAAAAACATAACTCCACGATATGATCAAAAAAATATAAAAGAGTTTAAAAAAATAAATACACTCTATCCAATTATCACTCCCAATTCTGAAGATTCAACTTTATGGATTCACCAGGACGCATGGTTTCATTTGGGAGATTTCAACCAAGAAACGAGAGTCTCTTATCCCTTAAACAAAGATGGAAATGGTGTCTATATTTTTATCATAGAAGGCACCGCAGAAATTGAAGGAGAAAAGCTGCAAAAAAGAGATGCTCTTGGTGTATGGGAAACTAATTCTATTTCCTTAATCGCCAAAGAAAACACTAGAGCCTTGATCATTGAGGTTCCCATGAATTAAATTAAATAAATGAAAGAAGTTACTGCCAAAGAAGTTTTGATACTTTTAGAAAATAAAATTGAAACTGGACAATACAACGATAGTGTTCACAAAATAACACTTATGACCGCCAGAGATGTAATTAAAAAAATATTGGCAACCGAGTTTTAATTTTATTCATAAACTCGAACATAGTCAATGAAGTACTCCTTTGGAAATTGAACCGAGCTTGCCACTGGACCTCCAAAATTTCCGCCAATAGCTAAATTTATAAGCAAGAAAAAAGGCTTGTTAAATGGCCATGTTTCTAGAGTTTGTGTTTGTGCTGCATAGCGATAAACTCTGTTAGAGTCAAGAAAAAAATCTATATAATCCTTAGTCCAATCAATCGCAAAAACGTGAAACCCTTCTTCAATACCAGGAACAGGAGTAATTTGTGTGTTAATTGTGTTCCCATGACTACTTCGTGTGTGGACTGAAGTAAAGATTTGACCAGGATTTTTTCCAACATATTCCATTATATCTATTTCTCCACAATCTGGCCATGAAACAGTATCAATATCTGCACCTAAAGCCCAAAATGCTGGCCAAAGTCCAGCACCTGTGGGGACTTTGACTCGGGTTTCAATTCTCCCATAAGTAAACTCTTGCTTCCCCTTAGTTAAAATTCTAGTAGATGTGTACTCTGCTTCATTATTTGCTGAAATAACTAACATTCCATCCTCTAATCGATGATTACTATCCGTATACGATTGAAGTTCATTATTCCCCCATCCACATAAATTTGGACAACCATCTCCTAATTCAAAACTCCAATTATTCAAATCCAAAGATGTTCCATCAAATTCATCCGACCATACCAAAACTCTTTCTTCTGGTTCGGGTTCAGGAGTCAATTGTGAACTCTCATCATTCTCTTCTTGTTGAACTGTTGATGCGTCCGACTGACATGAATACACCAAAAAGGTGATTGAAAAAAATGTAAAAAAGCTTTTCATGTTTTTTAATTTTAAGGTGCAAAGATAATCGAATTGTTATCTTTAGATTAATAAAATTACTAAATGGATTTAATTCCCAGTGATGGTTTTTCGTTGACTTCTATGTTTAGAGGTATACTAGGTATGGGCATACTACTTCTGATTGCGTTTCTTCTTAGTGTCAATAGAAGACAGATTGCTTGGAAAACAGTAGGTATTGGTCTTTTATCACAAATTATTATTGCCATAGGAGTATTAAAAATCAATTTTATTAAACTTATTTTTGAATCTCTGGGAAGCTTCTTTATCAAAATACTAGAATACACGGGTGAGGGAACTAAAATGTTACTTGGAGAATTTGGGAATGTTGAAACGTATGGGTTTATTTTTGTGTTTCAAGCACTTCCGGTTATCATTTTCTTTTCTGCTCTTAGTTCCATTTTATACTATTTTGGAGTCATTCAAAAAGTAGTAGGGTTTCTCGCATGGGGATTAACCAAACTTTTTAAAATCTCTGGAACTGAAAGTCTCTCGGTTGCAGGAAATATATTTTTAGGTCAGACAGAAGCACCTTTATTAATCAAAGGCTATCTGGAAAAGATGAATCGCTCAGAAGTTTTCCTTTTGATGGTAGGTGGAATGGCTACGGTAGCAGGGAGTGTTTTGGGAGCATATATTGGATTTTTGGGTGGCGATGATCCCGTTCAACGCTTGGAGTTTGCCAAAAGTCTTCTGGCTGCTTCAGTTATGGCTGCGCCTGGAGCAGTAGTCATTGCAAAAATAATTTATCCTCAGACTGAAGAAATTATTACCGATATAAAAGTTTCTCATGATAAAATTGGTGAAAACTTTCTTTCGGCAATCTCTATTGGAACTGGGGAAGGAATTAAAATGGCTGTAAATGTCGCTGCAATGTTATTGGTTTTTATTGCGCTGATCGCATTAATCAATAATATTTTTAGTGGTGTAGGAGATCTTTTAGGTTTGAATGTCTGGGTATCCAACAACACCGTATATAAGAGCTTTTCCGTTGAGTTTTTATTAGGATATATTTTTGCCCCTCTGATGTGGCTTATTGGAGTTGCAAAAGAAGACATGACACTAATGGGCCAACTCCTTGGGATTAAAATAGTAGCCAGTGAGTTTATTGGGTATACACAATTAGTGGATCTAAAAAATAGCACTAGTTCCATACATTTCTCTTATCAGAAATCTGTGGTAATGGCAACTTATATGCTTTGCGGTTTTGCTAATTTTGCTTCCATTGGAATACAAGTAGGTGGTATTGGAATTCTAGCGCCAAAAGCGCGAAAACTTTTAACAGAACTAGGTTTTAAAGCTATGATTGCTGGATCTCTAGTCTCTTTGATGTCAGCAACTATTGCTGGAATCATTTTAGGTTAAAGTACGGTTGCTTTTACCTTTTTCCAGATTTTAACTAAAAAATAGGCTGAAACAATCGCCAACCCTGTTAAGGGGAATGCTAATTGATAGTCCCCATAAATATAATAGCCAGTTGCAAACATAGTGCTGTAAATCATCATACAGCCTAACAACATTGCAATAATCCCTGAAGGCACACTCCAGCCTTCATCGTTATCTATAATTTCGACAGACTCCGCTTTAGCTTCTTGAATAATTTTTGACCATCCTGGTCCCCCTGGTTGTGTCTTTTGATAAAAAGAGCGTAATACACTTTTTTCCTCTGAAGGAGTCATATAGGTGACCACAAGCCAAAGAGTAGTAGTTACAAAAACAACAAAAGGAAATTCTGCCCATGAAGGGAAAACGCCTTCTATACCAAAAAGACTTGCTTTAATAGAGGGTATTGTAAGTAATAAAGAAACTACACCCGAGGCCACCATTGCTGTAATCTCACTCCAAGCATTAATTCGCCACCAAAACCATCTAAGAATGAAAATAAGTCCTGTCCCTGCTCCAAAAACTAATAGTAAATTAAAAAGCTGCATTGCATTTTGAAGTAACAAAGCCAATAGAGTACTTAATACCATGAGTACAACTGTTGAAATTCTCCCAACTGCCACTAAACGTTTTTGAGAAGCCTCTGGATTAATTTGTGTTTTATAAAAATCATAAACGATATAAGAAGAACCCCAATTCAGCTGGGTTGAAATTGTACTCATGTATGCAGAAATAAGAGATGCCAAAACAAGTCCTAATAATCCTGTAGGAAGTTTAGTCAGCATCGCAGGGTATGCTAAATCGTGTCCTAATTTATCTGGAGTGATGTTTGGAAAAGCCGATTGAAGACTTGCCAAATCTGGAAAGACGACCAGAGAAGCTAAAGCCACCAAAATCCATGGCCATGGACGTAAAGCATAATGCATGATGTTAAAAAAGAATGTGGCCCCTATGGCGTGATTTTCATCTTTTGCTGCAAGCATTCTTTGGGCAATATAGCCCCCTCCTCCAGGTTCAGCGCCAGGATACCATGAGCTCCACCACTGTACTGCTAAGGGGATGATGAGTAAGGTGATTAAGGCTTCTCGATTACCAAAATCAGGGAGTATACTTAATTTTCCTGCAACGTTTTCATTGGCCAGTAGGGCTTGCATTCCTCCAACTTCTGGCATATTTACCAAATAATAAGCGGCGCCAATTGCACCTCCCATAGCAACAAAAAATAATATTACATCGGTATAAACTACACCTTTGAAGCCTCCAATTGCACTAAAGGTTACCGTTACTAATCCTGCGGTCAATACAGTTTGCCAGGGTTCAAGTCCTAACATAATTCCTCCAATCTTGATTGCAGCAAGTGTTACAGCTGACATTGTAATCACATTAAAGACAATTCCTAAATAAATAGATCTAAACTGTCGCAAAAAACGAGCCGGTTTTCCTCCATAACGTAATTCATAAAACTCAAGATCTGTGTTTACGTTGGATTTACGCCATAATTTAGCATAAACGAAAACCGTTAATAATCCTGTAATCAAAAATGCCCACCAAACCCAGTTTCCAGAAACACCATTAGTACGAACTATATCGGTAACCAAATTGGGCGTGTCTGTAGAAAAAGTAGTTGCCACCATAGACAATCCTAATAGCCACCAGGGCATACTCCTACCAGACAAGAAAAAATCATTTGCACTTTTTCCGGAGGTTTTAGAAACATAAATCCCAATTCCAAGAGAGACTGCGAAAAATAAAAATATGATTATCCAATCTATTGTGGCTATTTGCATGAGTTAAGTCTTTTGGTTTGCACCTAAAGGTAAATAAAAAACCATTTTATCCTATAATTTGTTGTTAAATACCTTGAGAATGCGCATAATTCCTGCTAGGTTTGTCTTGTGGTTAATAACTATGGATTTATGATCAACATAAAACATCTTGTTTTAATAGTAATGTTCTGCTTACCCTTTTCTAGGGTTTTGGCACAATTACCAAATGAAACCACGAATAAGCCTAAGGTTGTTATTCCACCTCCAGAAAACAAAGGACCAAGTCTCCTTCAACCTAAAGAGAAAAAAGCCTTTCTCTCAGAAGATTTTTTTAATCCTGCTATAGAATTTAAAGATCCAAAAAGTGACCTCAACAATCCGCCTATTAATTTTGGAAATAACGAACAGTTTTTAAACTCTGGAAAACAATATTTAAACCGCCTAAATAGAAGCAAGGAGAAGGAAAAAAATCCCAACCAATTTAAAACCGATCAGTATTTAGGGGATTTCAAAAACAATGGTCGTTTTGTTCAAATTGCGGTTCGAGATCATGAGTCTCCAGACGGGGATTTAATTCGGATTATGGTAAATGATAAAGAAGTGGTTCCTCGTGTGCTTTTAATGGAACGCTTTCGCAGTATTTCTATTGATCTGGTAATGGGTTTTAATAAGATAGATTTTGTTGCACTAAACCAAGGGACTTCTGGACCTAATACAGCTGAAGTTCGCGTTTTTGACGACGAAGGAAAATTAGTAGGCGCTAATCGTTGGAATCTTGCTACTGGCGTTAAAGCTACTTATATTATAGTAAAGGAAAAATAAATCTTAACCCTCATATATTTCCATCATTCCTTTAATAAAGACATCAACCTCTTCTAATGTCCCTGAACTAATTCTGCACCAGTCATAAAAAGGGGGGAAAGGTCTCCCAATTCGTACTCCCTTAGCAAGCATTGCTGGACCTAATTCTCTTATGTCTTTTTTCGCATGAAAGAAAATAAAATTAGTGTGAGACTCTACATAGTCTAACTTTAGGTGATCCAAAAGGGTATATATACGTGCCTTGGCTTCGCTATTTTTTTGTAGCGAAAATTCATAAAACGATTTGTCAGCTAATGCTTCTTTTGCCGCTTCTATGGCTAAAACATTACTCATTGCAACTACATTTTTTCGTATTTGAGTTGCAATTTCAGGTTTGGCAATTAAATAACCAATGCGAAGGCCAGCCATCCCATACACTTTTGAAAAAGTTTTAGAAACAATCACATTATCTCCTCTCTTTACAGCATCTATCATGCTGGGATAATCTGGTGTTTCAATAAAATCATAATACGCTTCGTCTGAAAAAACGATGGCCTTTTTGCTCGCAACTTCACAAAAATCAACAAGCTTCTTGGCTGGAACCAAAGTACCTGTAGGATTATTGGGATTACACAAAAAAATCAATTTTGTTTTTGCTGAAATCCGTTTTTCTATTTCATCCAAATCATAGCCTTTATCTTCTCCAACTGGAACCCAATTTATAGTAGCACCCCATTGTTCAGCATAAGTCATCATTGCTAAAAAAGTAGGCTGCCCAGAAATTATTTCACCTCCATTAGAAGCAAATGTTAGACCAGTGATTCGCAAGCCCTCTGTTGAGCCTCCAGTGATAATAATAGATTCTGGAGCTACTCCATGTTTTTTTGCTAACTGTTCTGCTAAATCATCTGAATAAGCATAAGGATAACGACAGCCATGAACAAAAGACTTTTGAATACGTTCTTGCACTTTTTTAGACGGCCCATATGGATTTTCATTAGAACTCAATCGAATAATGGGTTCTAAACTTCGTGGTTGAAACTCTATTTTTTGTTGTGCTGAAAGTAAACTGGAGGGCGCTAGTAATAATCCCCCTAATCCAACAGAAGACCTTAGCCAATCTCTACGTGTTTGCATTGCTTATAGTTTTCCATAAAGTTTATCAATTTTAAGTGATTAACAAAATTTAATCGCTATTTTTCGCCCATGAATCAATGGATTTCTAGCTTTGAAACAATTTTAAAGATCCTAATTAGCCCTTTAGAATGGATCATGCTTTTTGCTGTTATGGGTGGTGGATTATTTTTACTTTTTCATAGTAAAGGCTACCCTTTTTTGAAGATAAAAACGGCTTTTCAATTATTGTTTTCCAAAGAAGAAAATCATGGGATTTCTAGATTTCAAGCTTTATCGGCAGTCCTAGCCGCAACGGTAGGTTTAGGTAATATTTCTGGAGTAGCAATTGCCATACATCAAGGAGGCCCTGGAGTATTAGTTTGGATGTGGGTAACCGCAGCAATCGGAATGATTATCAAATTTTATTCCTGTACCCTTGCCGTGCAACATAGAGAAACTGATGAACATGGAGATCCTTTAGGAGGTCCCATGTATTACATGAAACTAGGAATGAAAAAATGGGGGAAATCACTTGCTGTTTGGTTTTCAATAGCGGGTCTTTTCGGCGTACTCCCTGCCTTTACTGCCAATCAGCTTACCCTAACTTTTATGAATGTCATCACCCCTGATTCTTTTGTAAACTTGGGAGATTTTCAATGGAAACTAATTGTTGGAATTGTGTTATCCATTGCAAGTGCCTCTGTAATATTTGGGGGTCTTAAATCAATCGTTAAGGTGACTTCAAATCTAGTTCCCGCCATGGTTGGACTCTATTTTCTAATGGGTGTTTATATTTTAGTTGCAAATATTGAGGCTGTTTTACCTGCATTCAATCTTATTTTTTCAGAAGCCTTTAATTTTCAAACTATGGTGACAGGTGGCTTTTGGGGACTGGTAATCCTGGGTGTAAGAAGGGCTATTTTTTCAAATGAAAGTGGAGTTGGTAATGCACCAATGTATCATGGCCAATCTCAAAGTAAAAAAGGAACAGACGAAGGTCTCGTTGCCATGCTTGGCCCTCTTTTAGACACCGTTCTAGTTTGTACCATTACTGGATTAATTGTCATCATAAGTGGTGCTTATCTTGTAAAAGATTTAAACGGGATCGTATTGACATTAGAAGCCTTTAGGCGGTTATTCTTTGGCTTTGGAGATCAATTATTACTCATTATGGTATTTGTATTTGGAATTTCAACCCTTTTCACCTATTCGTATTATGGCGTAAAATGTTTTGGCTTTCTTACCAAAAACAAATGGGGGAACTACTACAATTATTTTTACATCGGAAGCATTATCTTTTCTGCATTAGTTACTGTTGAGGTTGTCATTGGAATTATCGATTTATCCTTTGCTCTAATGTGTATTCCCAACATGATCGCTATTCTATACCTCTCTAAGGGGGTTAAAAAAGAAATGCAAGAACGTAACTGGATCGCTTAATTCTTGCATTACTAAATTATTCTTGCCCTACAGGCGGGGGACCAGAAGGTAGCATTGCTTCATACTGATAGCTTCCTTTACGTGTTTTAAACTCCTCTTTAACGGATTCTAATAAGGTTTTATCTGTAAATAAATCGACCATGGTCATACTCAAAGCTTTCGCAGCATAAACCATTCCTTTGTGCCCTATAGACATTCCTCCACAAGCAACTACGGCCCAAGAGTGCCATGGTGTTCCTTTTGGTGCGGTGGTCACTCCCAATCGAACAACGGGAACTAAAAAACTAACATCACCTACATCGGTAGAGCCGCCCATTGGATGCTCAGCGGTGGCCTTCAACGGACTGATTGATCCGTCTATCCCAATAGTAGGTTTGAATGTTGCTTCTTGAATTTTATATGCAAAACTTTGCTCTTCTTCTGTGTATTCAATTGAACCTAATTGATCTAGGTTTTTCTGAATTGCAGCTCCACCACTTCGGTTGGGTAGTATTTCATGTATCCCAGAAATTAAATTCACCTTATAGTCCACATTTGCTAATATTGCTGCACCTTCAGCCATCTTAACAACTTGTTGATACACCTCATTCATGCCCTCTCTTTTTGTGTCACGTACACGTACCCATAATCTCGAATAATCTGGAACAACATTGACCACTTGACCTCCATCTTGAATGTGGTAATGAATTCTTACGGTGGGTTTTACGTGCTCACGATAGGAATTGATTCCATGTGTGTAAAGCTCCAAGGCATCGGAAGCACTGCGCCCATTCCACGGATCGGCCGAGGCGTGTGCTGTCTGACCAAAAAACTCCACTTTAAAATCAACTAAAGCCAATGAACTTTGTACATCTGCTTCAGTATGATCTGCTGGATGCCAATCTACACAAGCATCTAGATCATCAAATAATCCTGCTCTGGCCATCCATAGCTTTCCGAAAAACTTTTCCTCTGCAGGAGTACCGTAGAATTTTACTGTTCCTTTTAACTTTCCAGAGGCAATTAAATTTTTAATCGCTACTGCAGCTCCTAAACTTGCCGTACCAAAAAGGTTATGACCACATCCATGCCCAGCTGCCCCTTCCTTAAAAGGTGTTTTTTCAGGGACTGTTTTTTGAGAAATTCCTGGCAGTGCATCAAATTCTCCTAAAATCCCAATGACTGGCTTTCCAGAACCATAGGACGCTACAAAAGCTGTAGGTGTCTCTGCAACACCTACTTCAACCTCAAATCCATTTGCCTTAGCATACGTAATTAAAGTTTCTGAAGAGACCGTTTCTTGGAATGCAATTTCTGCAGCTTCCCAAATGGTATCACTAATTTCAATTAATTCCTTTTTTTGATTTTCAACATCTTGGATCACTCCTTTTTTAAGTGTCTTTTTATTTTGTGCTTGTGTTGAAAACAACATAAATAAAGCTAGAATAGTGTAAACTGATTTTTTCATTTTTATTGCTTGTTACGTTTTTTTATTCTTTTTTTTAACTGGAATTGCGATTGAAATCATTAAAAAAACAATTCCTCCTATAGCATAAGGCCAGTCAATAAAAGAAAGTTTAGTGTACATAATTCCCACTACTATACTACATAAAATAGCACAGACAAGAAAGATGATTTTTAAACCCCATTTTATTTTCATTAAGATAGTTTGATTCTAAATTACACAATACAAACCAAAGTTGCTTATTTTTGAATAGGAATCTATTGTTAATCTAAACTTCTATAAACTATGACCAGTTCCGTTGAATATCTTGGAAACCTTAGAACCACTGCTACTCATTTGGCCTCTGAAAAAATAATTATCACCGATGCGCCAGTTGATAATCATGGAAAAGGGGAAGCCTTTTCCCCAACTGATCTTGTGGCTACGGCATTGGCATCTTGTTTGATTACCATTATGGGAATCAAGGCAAGGAATTTAGAAGTAGACATTGATGGAACTAAGGCTGAAGTAACTAAAGTAATGGGGACTGAGCCCCGTAGAATCGTTGAAGTGAAAATAGATGTTTTCTTTCCAAAAAGTTTTGATGACAAAACACAAAAAATCCTCGAAAAAGCAGGTTTGACTTGCCCCATTGCAAACTCCTTAAATTCCAACCTTAATCAAAGAATACGTTTTATTTGGCCTTCCTAAATTGTCGAATCCCAAAGAACAGCAAGCTATAAATCATAATCCCTACTGGGCCTAACATGAACGTACAAAGAAGCGGGAGAATGATTACTAAATGAGAAATTTCATTTTTTCTGCTATGCCGAATTATCCAAGTACCAGCCCAAAAATCAAACGCTAAATAATGTAACCAACCCGCAGCAGCAGATTCAGGGGTTGTGTTTTTAAAAAGACTTACAATTCCCTCTAAACTAGAAAAGTCAGCTTCTACAAGTCCCCCAGAAACAACGATAAAATAGCTGTAAAAAAAACTAATCCCCAAAGGAACCCAAGGATAAGAAATTAGGTTTTCAGAAATTTTCCATCTTGGAAAAAAGAGAACCAAACCCCAAACAAAGAGAATTAGAAGATTACAAACATCAAACAAGATAGTTGTCATAAAAGAATTGATTTTGTTTATACCAAATTACTATATTTAATCAAGTTAATGACAATGCTCTTATTTAAAGACATCCACGGTAATCGAATTGATCCTATAAGCCATACCCTGCAAGTGATTGAAAACTATCCCTATGCAGAAATTCATATTGGTACCGATTCGCAAAACATAAATAAAGAATCGATCTATACTACTGTAATCGCCTACCGACTGGGTTCAAGAGGAGTGCATTATATTTTAAGTAAGAAAACGGTTAGCATAATTCGAGACATGTGGACCCGTCTATGGAAAGAAGCAGAATTAAGCATTGACCTTGCTGAATGGGTCACTCAAAAAATAAGCGTCAAAGTTGAAATTGATATGGACTACAATGAAGATGAAAACTTCAAGTCCAATAAATTAATTTCTGCTGCAAAAGGATGGGCAAATTCACTGGGATATAAAGTCAATGTGAAACCCAACAATCAAATTGCAACACGCGCTGCAGATTATCATTGTAAATGATTAAGGGTTACGAAACACTTGAGTAAAAAAAGCAATGCTGTCTTTTGTAAATGCAATCCCTACACCCAATTGTGAATAGTCTCCAATCATATTGGTGTAATGCCCTGGTGAATTTCTCCACCCTTCCACTACACATGTGGAAATTGTCTCTGCAGATCGGGTATCACCACAACCACTTACATTTTGAAACCATGGAACTTGTCCAATATTTTCTGCAATGCTGGACCAAGAAAAAGCTAAATCATCTGCACGGTTTGAAGGTGTTTTATTTTCGTGATCTACGTGTGCAAAAAAATCATGGGTGACCATGTTTTGACTATGGACGGAGGCTAAAATATCCATTTCACCATTTTGAACTAAATCGGGTTTTCCTTGAGAGCTTCTTATCTCATTTGTTTTCACTAAAATTTTTTCAGCAATAGCTTCAAATAAGACCTGATCTGTCTCTTGAGCTTCTGAATCTTTTGAACAACTTAATGTTGAAAAAACAAGAAGTGTAATGAAAATTTGATTTAAAATAACTTTCATGGTATGGTTTAAATTTTAATAAAAGTACTCAAATTGAAGTATCTTTAAAAATAAAATTTTAAATCAAGTCCTATGCGTTTCGCCATAATAGCTCCGCCTGTACCTACACAAAAATGGAAAGAAGACTTTGAAAAATTAGCTCCGGATATTCCTTTACAAATTGGTTTAGGAACTGATACTCCTGAAGATGTTGAATGTGTAATGGTTTGGAAACAACCCAAGAATGCACTAAAAAAATTTAAAAATCTAAAATTGATTTATTCAATGGGCGCTGGTGTAGACCATGTTTTGTCTGACAATACAGTTCCAAAGCATATTCCCGTATGCCGAGTAGTGGACCCATTGATGGCTTTTTCTATGTCAAATTATATTTTAATGGCGGTTTTAAACCACCAAAGATCTTTTTACGATTTCCAAAAAGCACAACAAAAGAAACATTGGGCTCAATTTGAATTTAATGAGAGAGATTTAAAGATCGGAGTTCTTGGAACAGGTCACTTGGGAATGGATGCAGCAAACAAATTGAACCATATGGGTTTTTCTGTTTTTGGCTATAGTAATTCCCCAAAGCAAACTCCGTTTCCATCTTATAGTGAAGGAGAAATAGACACCTTCCTTTCGAAAATTAATGTCCTTGTTTGTACCGTGCCCTATACTCCTAAAACACATGGCTTATTGAGTGAAAAGCTCTTTAATAAATTAAATGAACCCACCTACCTGATTAATGTTTCAAGAGGGGCAGTCCAAGTAGAAAAAGACATCCTAGCTGCATTAGATTCAAACGTTCTTTCTGGGGCTTTTCTCGATGTTTTTGAACAAGAACCTTTACATCAATCAAGTCCTTTATGGCATCATCCTAAAGTACAAATCACTCCTCATATCGCTAGTCTTACTTATCCGAAAGAAAGTGTGATTCAAGTCTTGGAAAGTTTTGATTTAATTAAAAAAGGACTCAAGCCAAGATTTCAAGTTGATCACGAAAAAATGTACTAAACTGAAAGTAACTTTTCTCCTATTGGATCAATACTATATCGAACAGGGTCCGTAACAACCAAACCTGTTTTTTGTCTTGTCATTTTTAAATATGTTTGAGCGTCTTTTTCAGAGAGCGTGCTAGTATTGGCCGCTATTCCTATAACTTTTGCTGAAGGAAAAGTCCCTACAACTGTGGCTAAAGATTCGTTTAAAGCAATAAAATCATTTAAATCAGGAATATGAATATGTTCAGGACTTCTAAGCGATGTTTTTTCCGCACGGAGACATAAAATAAGATGTGTAGGGCAACTTCCCCGCATCAATGGGAGTGTAGCAGTGCTCCCTGGATGTAATAGAGAACCTTGTCCTTCAACAAGTACTATCTCTTTTTCAGACTGTTCCAAAACAACTTGTTCCACAGCTCCACAAGCATGATCCACCTTAAAGGCATCTAAAGGTATTCCATTGCCCGTGATCGTAATTCCTATTTGCCCCGTAGCCACAAAACCTGTATTCACTTTTTGTTTTTGTAACCAAGAGTATAATTCTAAGCCAGCAGTCATTTTCCCTACCGCCATGTCTGTCCCCACAAAAAGGACTCGTTTATTATTTAGATTCGCTGCTTTACCTGTTGCAATAGGGGGAACAAATTGAGGCACACGAACATCCCAAATCCATTGCTGAGATGGGTTCTTAATTTTACTTCTCCATTTGGGTTGCAACAAGTCATGTAGCCCATTTACAATAGACAATCCGTTTTCTAAAGCTTCTTCAATCACCGCATTCCAAGATTCAGGGATCCGTCCTCCAGAGGGTGCAATACCAAGAACCAATACCTCAGCACCTTTTGAAATGGCTTCTTTTAGAGAGCTTAAAATTGGAACCTGTTTTGTAGTATCTATAAATTCACTCATTTGTCTCCCTGCAAATGCTTGATCAATCACTGCAACTATAGGATTTTTTAAATATCGAACTACACCGGTTCCCATCTTTCCGTAGTCACTATCAATGTGACCTTCCATATAAACGACAATTTTGTGGTGTGAATTAAGCATAAAACTCTTCTTTTAAGTGTGCACCGTGACCAGGAATTTCTGGAGGTAGGGTTACTCCATTGATCATGGGTGCTCCCTCCGAGGGATCTGGAGCCAAGTTATAATGTGAGTCTAAATCTATATGGTCAATTCCTCCTGTCAAGGCAGCAGCAGCAGCGATAGCAACTGAAGATTCGCTCATACAGCCGATCATTGTTTTCAATCCATGGGCTCTTGCTGTGGCTATAATTCTTAAAGCCTCTGTGATTCCACCGCACTTCATTAATTTCATATTTACCCCATCTACATGTGCTGCAAATCCAGGGATATTTTGAGAAAAACGACAGGATTCATCCACATATATGGGTAATGCCCTTCCTTTAAAAAGAGTTTTTAGGCCCTCTTCTTCACCCTCTTTTAAGGGTTGCTCTATATAATCCACTCTCCGTTCTGCAAGCCATTGCATCATGTGTTGTGCTTGAGTGACGTCCCAACCTCCATTCGCATCCACTCTTAATTTTACCTTGTACTTTTTGGTACTTTCAACGACTTGATTAAACATCATTTTATCGGCTTCAATTCCATCTGGAGAACCCAATTTTATTTTTAATGATTGAACTGTGGTTCCGTTTAAAAGTAGAGGTACTCGCTCTTTTACAATTTCTGGTGGATTGATTCCTATGGTAACAGAGGTCGGAGTATGAGGTATAGAAAAACCTAATAGTTCTCGCAAAGGTAGCTGTGCTTTCTTAGCAGTCCAATCCCAAAAAGCAGTATCCAAGGCTACATAGGCACAAGGTGGAATTTGCATTTCCCTTGCGCGGTCATATAACGTTTGAATTGAAAATCCCTCTATTCCAGTCGCAATAAATTTTTCTAAGGCTTCTTGAACCGCTTCAGGAGTTGCTGCTCCTTCAGAATTTCCAGGTGCTGACTCACCCCAGCCTATATGACCATCCTTTTCATAGCTGACAAATAGATTGTAAGAGTCATATCGTACCCCTCTACTAATTGCCAATGGAAATCTTTTCTTTAAACTTACTTTATGGAATGTGAATCTCATTTAATAAAATTGAATCTCGAAGATAGCAAATAATCTATTTCGACACACCCTTGTTAATCATCCTAATTTCCATACTCCTACCTTCAAAAGAACTCAGTTCTTACTGAGCTCTAGAATTTGTAAATCCTCAATTTTAATTGAATTTCCTGTTGTATTCAAACGGAGTGTTTCAAAAGGTGCCTGACTGAAAAAGATCTCTGTCATTACTGTCTCACCTTTGTCATAGAACACTTCCAAAGACATTTTATCCAATATAAATTGTATATCCAAAGCTGTGGATTTTGCTGTTCTAGGAGCTATGGAGGGTTTTATGCTAAAGGTTTCAGAAAAATTAGTTTCTCCTGATTTACTTCGATCTATAAAAAATTGATTCTTTTCTTGGTCAATTCCAAACGAGAGAACCTCTCCCATGGTATTTTCTAATTGGAAAGTGTATTTTTTATTATTGAGATCAACCAAATTTAAACTTACTTGAGCAGCAGATAAATCAACTGACCCTTTCTCCACCAAAAGAGTTTTGTTTTCTGCTGAAATAGATTCTTTTTCAAAAACCTTTGAAGTATAAGCTTCCCATTCTGATGGCGCTTTTGAGCGTAATCGAAAACCATTTTGATTTTCAACCAATTCAAGTTCACGAGCTAAAGTCATGGCACTCCTCCATTTGGTAGTGGGAACCACGTTGGCATACTCCCAATTTGACATCCAACCTAGATATAAAACTCCCTTCTCTTCATTAGACCAATTTGAAAAGGTTACTCCTGCATAATTATCTTTTCCAAAATCTAACCAATAGGAATGTTCTTCTTCCATTGCACTTTGAAATTCAGGATCAACTTTAAATTCTTTTCCATCAAAATCGCCTACAAAATATTGAGTTGCACTTCCTCCATTGGGTCCTCCAGGATTAATACTAACTAATTGAACCCACTTAGTTGTATCATCCCCCTGAACGGGCAATAGAAATAGATCCGGACATTCCCAAACTCCTTCGTGATTTCCAATACCTTCTCCAAAAGAAGACAAATATGACCATGACAATAAGTTTTTAGATTCAAAAAACTGTATCTCTTGTCCTGCTGCCAAGCTCATAATCCATTTTTGATCGGTTTCATACCAAAATACTTTTGGATCTCTAAAGTCAAGAATTCCTGGATTTTTAACTACAGGGTTTTCTGCATATTTTGTCCAAGTAAATCCCTCGTCTAAGGAGTAGGCGATACTCTGTGTTTGAAAATCGATAGCCTCGCCCTTATCAGCTTTTTCACTATCGTGATTCGTATAAATGGCAATAATTGCTGGATTTTCTGAAGATCCTAATCCAGAGGTGTTTTTGTGATCCACTACAGCACTTCCCGAAAAGATAGTCCCTAATTCATCTGGAAACAAAGCAATGGGCCGTTCTTCCCAGTGTTTCAAATCTTTACTGGTGGCATGTCCCCAATGCATCGGTCCCCAAACACTAGCGCCAGGGTTATGCTGAAAATATAAATGATATACCCCCTTATAAAAAAACATCCCATTGGGATCGTTCATCCAATGTTGGCTCGGTGTAAAGTGAAATAAAGGACGATGTTTTTCTTCGTCGGCAGTAAATTTACTCATGCTATTCGTGTTACTGTTTTTACAAGCATTAAAGCTTAAAAATATTATTAGTGCAAAGAAAAAGCTGTGTTTAATTGTACTCATTCTTTTGAATTGCTTTTATCAGAAATTAATTTATTACTCAACTCTTCCAAAGAAATTCCTTTGGTCTCAGGCATCATAAAGTGAACAAATAAAAGTTGTAAAACCATAAAAAACGCAAAGATAGAAAAGACAACTCCTGCACCTATGGAACCAAAAAGCAAGGGAACAAACGAGGGAATAATTGCAGCCAAAACCCAGTGAACACTTGTCCCAAAAGATTGCCCAGAATTTCTTAAATGATTGGGGAATATTTCGGAAATATACACCCAAATAATCGCTCCCTGACCTATAGCATGTGAAGCAATAAAAAGAAATAAGAAGATAGGAATCATCAATCCTCCCCATTGAAAGAAAAACGCACACGCAACTAAACTTAAAGAAATTATATATCCAAAAGAACCATAATACATTAAACTTCTTCTCCCTTTTTTATCAATTAACGAAATTCCTATGTAAGTAAAAATTAAGTTGGTCACTCCTATCCCAACACTGCTTAAAAGGGAGGTGCTTTCGCCCAATCCTCCTTCTTCGAAAATTCGAGGAGCATAATATAAAAACGCATTAATCCCTGAGAGTTGATTGAAAAAGGCAACCAAAAAAGCTAATTTTAGTGGAAAACGGTATTTCTTACTAAAAATAGATTCTGTTTTATTTTCGGAGGAGGTACTGTTATTAATTTCTCGAACCAATCCATCAAAAGAACCCTCGGGATCAACTCGAGCATAAATTGCTTTTGCTTCTTCTGTCGCTCCAAGTGTAATGAGCCATCGTGGACTCTTAGGAATGGTCAAGCAAAGAAAAGTAAATATTATCGCTGGAAAAGCTTCCACCCCCATCATCCATCTCCATGCGTTTTCTCCAATGTCACTCAACATATAATTTGACAGAAAGGCTAATAAGATTCCAAAAACTAAATTGAACTGGTATAAACCAACTAAACGGCCTCTATCTTTTGGTGGAGCAATTTCGGAGATATACGCTGGTGCAGCAATCGTGGAAATTCCTACCCCCAAGCCTCCTACAAATCGAAACATCGCAAAAACAATAGGGTCATTTGCAAAAGCAGAACCCACAGCAGAGACAGTATAAAGAACCCCTATCCAAAAAAGAGTTGTTTTTCGTCCAAAACGACGGGTAGGAAAAGCTCCCAATAGCGCTCCCATTACCGTACCCCAGAGTGCCATTCCCATTACAACAATACCGTGAAACGAGTCGGAAGATTCCCATAAAGTTTGTAATTTTTTATCTGCACCTGAAATCACAACAGTATCAAATCCAAACAACAGTCCAGCTAAGGCGGCTACAAGAGACCAATAGAAAACATTTTTCATTTATCTAATAATTAAATTTTTAGTTTCATTTTTAAATAGAATTAAAAGATAAAGAAAAAACCATACCCCATGGAATAATCTCACATTAAAAAAGATTGAAAGAAAGTTCTTTATATTTAATAAAAAATATTTTCATGTTATCGCTCTTAAAAAAACTCTTTCTAGTATTCATTGTACTTTTTGTTGGACAAAGTTGTCAATCTATCAATTCAAAAAAAGAAGACAACAAACCTAAAATTGCCATTGCTGGTTTAGCGATAGAATCCAGTACTTTCTCTCCTGCTAAATCTGGAGTCGACGCTTTTTTAGCGCGTGAAGGAAGTGATGTTTTAAATTATTATCCCTTTTTACAAACATCTACTCCCCAAAGAGAAGCTGCAAACTGGATTCCCACCTTAAGAGGTCATGCACTTCCAGGAGGTATTGTTACACGAAAAGCATATGACTCTTTAGTGGGTAAAACCCTTGCTCTTCTTGAAAAAGGAATGCCTTATGATGGCCTATTTTTTGACATTCATGGTGCTATGAGCGTACAAGGTTTGGACGATCCAGAAGGAGATTTTATAGAAAAAATTCGAGCTTTAATTGGGAATGAAACTCTTATATCAACTTCCATGGACTTGCATGGGAATGTTTCGGAACGCCTTGCTCACCACTCAGACTTGATTACTTGTTATCGTATGGCACCTCACGAGGATGCGCTAGAATCCAAACAAAGAGCCGTTGACAATTTATTGGACCGTCTTAAATCTGGAAAAGGAAAACCAAAGTACAAAGCTTGGATTCCTGTACCTATTTTACTCCCTGGAGAAAAAACAAGTACACGGATTGAACCTGGAAAAAGTCTTTATGCTAAAGTAGATCCTATGACCAAAAAAGAAGGGGTCATTGATGCTGCAATTTGGATTGGTTATGCATGGGCTGATGAACCTAGAAATCATGCTGCAGTAGTCGTCACTGGAGATGATAAACAAGCTGTTACTGAAGGTGCTGAAGAGTTAGCTCAAGCTTTTTGGGATGTGCGAAATGAATTCGAATTTGTGGCACCCACAGCCACTCTTAAAGAAAGTGTTGCCCTTGCTTTAAAGTCAATTAAAAAACCTTATATAATTAGTGACATGGGAGATAATCCTACTGCGGGAGGCGCAGGAGATGTCACATGGACTCTAAGAGAACTCTTATCAAATAAAGCATTTAAGTCTGATAAAGGACCCTCTTTAATTTATGCATCTATCCCTGGCCCAGAAATGATCTTAGCTGCCGAAAAGGTGGGGGTTGGTGGCAACGTTTCTGCAAAAGTGGGTGCAATGGTTGATGATCGTTTTTCCCCTCCGTTACTTTTGAATGGAACAGTAGAAGCTATTCATAAAGGAGATATTCATGCAGAAACTGAAGTAGTTATTAAAGTAGGGAGTGTCCGAGTAATTGTTACAAAAAAAAGGAAGCCTTATCATCATGAAAAAGATTTTACCAATCTTGGACTAAATCCCAGAAAAGCTGATATAGTTGTTGTAAAAATAGGATATTTAGTACCCGAATTATATGACATGAGAGGAGATTGGATTATGGCGCTTACTCCTGGAGGGGTTGATCAAGACCTAGAACGATTGGGTTACAAAAGAATCAAACGCCCCATGTTCCCTTTAGATAAAGACATGAATACGGTTAATTTAAAAGCGCGCTTAATTCCTGCAGCTGATACTAAATAAAAAATTATGAGACTTTTTTTAATCCTTTTTCTTTCCTTATTTATATTTAGTTGTTCACCCTCAACTAATGGCCTTTTAAACGAAGAAAAAAAAGTAAGTGCTTTATTAGAACCTGTAGAAATTCTTCGTGACAAGTGGGGAATCAATCATATTTATGCAAAAAATCAACATGATTTATTTTTCTCTCAAGGATATGCTGCTGCAAAAGATCGTTTGTTTCAATTTGAAATTTGGAGAAGACAGGCCACTGGAACCATTGCAGAAATTTTAGGTCCTGATGAATTAGAACGTGATATAGGTACTCGTCTTTTTAAATATAGAGGAGACATGACCACAGAATTAAATCATTACCATCCTGAGGGAAAGGCAATCATAGAAGCATATGTTGAAGGAGTGAACCATTACATCACAGAAGCTTTACAAGCTCCAGACCAACTTCCTTTACCCTTTAAAATGTTAGAAATTGAACCTCAGCTTTGGACACCTGAAGTAGTAATTTCCAGACATCAAGGCTTATTGGGAAATATCGGTCAAGAATTACAAATTGGGCGTGCCGTTGCCCTTATTGGAGCAAAAAAAGTAAAAGAATTATTGTGGTTTCACCCAAAGGATCCAGAGATTAAGTTAGATAAGAACATAGAAACTCGCCTTTTATTTGAAGATATACTAGCACCTTATTTTGCCTTTAGAAAAAAAGTACGCTTTAAGAAAGAGCATCTTAAAAAGTCTTATCAAAAAACAGAAGCAATGGCTTTTCTAAACCGATACAATGAGCTATCAAATGACTCACTAGATTTAGGAAGCAATAATTGGGTTGTTGCAGGTTCTAAAACTGAAAATGGAGCCACCTATATGGCCAATGATCCTCATCGAACACTAGCTGTTCCGTCATTACGATATATGGCTCATCTTGTGGCGCCAGGTTGGAATGTCATTGGAGGGGGGGAACCTGAAATTCCTGGGATATCCATTGGACATAATGAATTTGGTAGTTGGGGATTAACTGTTTTTAGAACAGATGGAGAGGATCTTTATCAATATGAACTCAATCCAATGAACCCTTTACAGTACAAACACAATGGGAAGTGGAAAGCGTTTACTGTCATTGAAGAAACTATTGCTATAAAAGGTAATGCTCCAAAAAAAGTGTCGCTTTACTACAGTCATCATGGACCCATTACTTATCATGATACAAAGAAAAATATTGCCTTTGGTGTTCGTTGTGCATGGCTTGAGCCGGGAGGTTCGCCTTACTTAGCTTCGTTACGAATGGATCAAGCACAAAGTTGGGAAGCCTTCAAAGAGGCCTGTGCATATAGTCATATTCCGGGTGAAAACATGATTTGGGCAGATACTAATGGTAATATTGGATGGCAAGCTGTAGGGATTGCACCTGTTCGTAATAATTTTAGTGGCCTAGTTCCTGTTCTAGGAGATGGTACCTATGAATGGGAACGTTACCTTCCCATTTTACAAAAGCCAAATGATTTCAATCCCGAAAAAGGGTATATCGCAACCGCCAATCAAAATATTACTCCTCCTGACTATGAACATTGGAATGCGATTGGATATTCATGGTCTGATCCGTACAGAGGGGATCGAGTCAATCAAGTCCTTGAACAGAATAATACTTTAAAGATGGACGATATGAAGGCACTTCAAGTGGATGTAACCTCGCTTCCTGCAAAAACACTTGTTCCTTTTCTCAAAAAACTCTCATTTGATTCATTTGAGACCGCACAAAAAAAGCGTCTCCTAAATTGGGACTTTCGTTTAAACCCAACCGCTATAGAAGCTGCTATTTATGTAAGTTGGGAAAATGAAATTAAGAAAATGGCTTTTGAGACCTTTGTTCCAGAAAAAGTAAAGCCTTATATCACATCCCTTCAGCTTAAACTCATCATCGACTGGATTGAAACTCCAAAGACTTCTTTTTTTGGTTCTGAAAAAAAACGTGATGCTTTCTTAAAAGAATCCTTTTTTGTTTCCCTAACCAAACTCAAAGAAAGACTAGGTGAAAATCCGGAAAATTGGGATTATGGACAAACAAAATTCAAGCATAGTTATATGGAGCACGCTTTGGGAACGCTAAGTAATGACACAATTGCTTCAAAATTAAATTTGGGTCCTTTACCTAGAGGAGGAAATGGGTATACTCCTGGATCTACAGGGGGGAATGACCGTCAAAGTAGTGGTGCAACTTTTAGGATGATTGTCAATACAGGTGACTGGGATACTGCAATAGGGACCAATGCTCCTGGACAGTCTGGAAATCCCGAAAGTCCTTTTTATAACAACCTTTTTAAAGATTGGGCTGAAGACCGTTATTTTCCTATCTATTTTTCAAGAGAGAAAATACAAGCTGTTACTTACAAGAAAACCTTATTAGTTCCCTAGTGATCAAACTCCTTTTCAGTATTGTTTGATTGTTCTTTTGGCACACCGATATAATTCCCCAAAAAGAGAGCATTTAAAAACATTCGGTTAGCACCATAGCTTGTACCTCTAAAGTTTGGGTTTTCTGAAAATAAAATAACCCTACCTTTTCCAGTAGCACTCACAACAACAGGTGCTGCTTTTGGTAAGTACTTTGATCGAATGTTTTTTGATATATAACCATCTATATGCGGATTTTTATCGTAAACAACAGGGGTGCCATAGCTGCTTTTACTTGGCTCAAGCCAAACCAAATTGTTCTTATATAAACTCACGTTATCTTGAGTATAACCAAATCCTAAAGGATGAGTTAAATCAATGTTCCCTTTTAGAAAAACCCCACCTAATTTTTCACGTCCTAGGTTTTCAGAGGCGTCTACATAAGGCTTTAAAGTTGCAGTTGCAGTAGAATCCTTTTTGATAGTAATGCGTTTTTCATTTACAATTTTATGCTTGATTAAAGCATTGTTAGCCGTTCCAATAGCAATTAACGTATTACCGTTACTTACCCAATCCTTAATTTTTTTGGTAGTTTTCTCATCCCATTTATAGTTTCCTGAAACTAAAACCAACGTATTGTATTCTTTCAATGCCACTCGATCAAAATAATCTTGTCTCACTTTTGTGATGGGCATCCCAACTCGAGTATCTAATAAATGCCAAACTTCACCTGCTTCATAGGAACGAATGCCGTCACCAATAAGCATTAAAGCTTTGGGTTGGTCTAAAGGTCTAATGGCTCTACTCCCAAGATCAACTCCTTTTGTACTAAACCCAGTAGAAATTCTATGAACTTGAATTCCGTGTTTAGCCTGTAGTTTTTTTAAAGTCGTAAATAATTCTTTTTCAGAAAGCTTTTGAGAAGCCACAGGAATCATTACTGATCCATAAGAAAAAGAAGTGTTGTTTTTTGCGCTAAATGGTTTAAATGCTGCCGCAACTACAATTTTATGTTGTTGTGCGTCGTATATAAAAGCAAGAAGATTATAGTCTTTGGCATCTACTGCGTAGGCATAAGAAGAAGATATTAGCGGCTCTAATTCTATAAGCTCCTCTTTTGAGATTACCGGAGTTCCTTGAATCGCTTTGGTTGACGTCTTATATTTGATATTGTAAAAGTTTGCCACAGACCAGGCTGATGCATCATAATATACACTGTCACGATACGTCTCATAGGTTTCAAAAAACGTTTGTACCATCCGGTATTGTGGTTGTTGTGTAGGAACAGAAAAAGTGTTTTTTCCGGTTTTCAGGACTTTAACTTTATGTCGTAATAATTTATCAATAAACGCTTTGTTTCTGTTTTGGTCTAACTCAGTAAAAGTATAAGCCTTGATCTTGCTTTTAGCACTTTTTTCTATTGCACTTTTGAAAAAATCTTGCTGATACTTTCGCAAAAGACGCTTATTTTCTACTGCTGCTTGAACAGTGGCAATACTTGAAATAAACTGATTTCGAATAGTGAATGGAAACGTTATGTATCCATATTTTGTTTTTTGCTTTAAGCCTCTAGAACTTGCTTGTTCAAAAAGAAGACCTAAACCTCCTTGTAAGTCAGGATAAGAAGATCCATAGCCTGGATAAGTACCATCAAAGGCTTCTTTTGTAAAATACAACGAACCGATACTGTCTAATCCTTTAGCGAAATACGTAGCAAATAAATCATTGAGTTTCACATAATTATCTTTTGGCATAATAGGGTCAAGGGAGCCGTTAGGTTTCATCGGTTCAAAGAAATAAGTACTCTGTGATCCCATTTCATGAAAATCGGTAACCACATTGGGATACCATTGATGGTACCAGGCTAATTTTCCTTGACTCTCTGGATTTATAGCCAATAACCAATCTCTATTTAAATCAAACCAATAATGGTTTGTTCTTCCACGGGGCCATGCCTCATTATGCTCAGCATCCATAGGATCAGCAACTAGGGGTGTACCCTTATACATATTGGCCCATTGCGTATGGCGATCGCGTCCATCAGGATTGATAGTAGGGTCAATAAATATGATTGCGTTTTCTCTAAAAGATTTAATCTGATCCTCTTGTGAAGCTGATAGTGTATAGGCTGCCAATAGCGCCGCTTCTGAACTAGAGGGTTCATTACCGTGAACGTTATAAGCTAAATTGATAATTAATGGAATATTAGGTTCCTCAGAAATTCGCCCTTGTGCATAGGCCAAATGAGCTTTTTGTATTGTCTCTAATTGACTTAAATTTTCTTGGGAACTAATGATTAACAAAGGTAATTTTCTTCCCTCATGAGTCTTACCATAATATACAATCTTTGCTTGTGAAGACAAAGAAGCGATCTGCTCTAAATAGGAAATAATTTGATCATGTCGTGTGTGTTGTGACCCGATTTCGTATTCTAAAAAATCTTTAGGAGCAGGAATAGTTGTATCAAAGGGTTGGTATCGCTCTGTAAAGTAATCTTGACCAAAAAGACTTGTTACTGAAAAAAGTAAACCTAATAGATATCGCATAATTAAAGTGATTTATATCAAAATTACTGAATTTATAACAAGAATAAATCATGTTTTTTGTAAATAAAAAATGGGCCTAAATATTATTTATAATTATTCTAAATAGCTTGTTTTTTAAAACAAGAGATAGTACATTTGTCCAATCATTATTTAGACTTAATAAAAATAGTAAAATGCATAAAACCCTTTCACTTGTTCTAATAGGATTGACTCTCTGTACTTATGGTCAAAATACCAGTGTTCAAGACACTCTTCAAATAAGTTCCAATCAAAGAATTCTGAATAACCTTGCGGGGATTCCTCGGGGGATTACATTGGGGGGCTACGGTGAAGTTTTGTACAACAAACCAGAAAATTTAAATGCAGAAATAGACATACAACGTTTGGTATTACTCTTCGGGTATAAGTTTGATGAACGCGTTCAGTTTGTTACAGAAATCGAGTTTGAGCACGTTAAAGAGGTATATGTGGAACAAGCTTTTGTTAATTATAATTTAACTTCAGGTCTCAACATACGTGCAGGGTTAATGTTAGTCCCAATGGGAATCATTAATGAATTTCATGAACCCACGATCTTTAATGGGGTAGAGCGTCCTAGTCTAGATAAATACATTATTCCAACTACCTGGCGTGAAATTGGAATTGGATTGTCGGGACGTCTCAATTCCATAAGTGCGCGATACCAAGCCTATTTATTTAATGGCTTTTTATCTCATAACGGAGAAAGTGGTCTTCTAAAAGGAAGTAATGGCTTGCGTAGTGGTCGTCAAAAAGGTGCCGAATCTACGATGAGCAATGTAAATTTTGCTGGAAAGTTTGATTTTTATGGGATTCGAGGCTTACGTCTTGGTCTCTCTAGTTATCATGGAAAAACACAAGCTGTGGATGGCCAAAATCAAATCCCTGGGAGCCAAGTTGGTCTTTCAATGTTAGGTTTAGATGGACGATATACATTAAAAAAATTCTCTGCTCGAGGGCAATATACAATTGCTTCTTTAAGCGATTCAGACCTATATAACGAATTAACGGGGCGCGATTTAGGGAGCAAGCTCATGGGCTATTACCTAGAGGCGGCCTATAATGTTCTTCCTTTTACAAACAAACAACGTCTGGTAGGGTTTGTCCGATATGAAAATTATAACACTCATCATGCCGTTGGGGAGTTTATTTCCAAAAACGAGGCGTTCCATAGAAAAGAATGGACACTCGGGTTCTCTTACCATATCGCTCCCGGAGCAGTATACAAAATGGACTATCAAACAAAATCAACTGCAATTGCAAATACTACAAAAGGTCAATTTAATATGGGCGTAGGTATTTGGTTTTAATTACTTTTACACATGAAAAAAATTCTTTTTCTTTTTATTCTCAGTTTAAGTCTTTCTGCATGGACACCAGCGTCTAGATCAGAAAGAGAATCAAAATACATTCTAAAGGAAACCAAAAAAGCGATTTCTTCTACCTTTAAGATAGAACGCTTTTTGCTAGAACAAGAAAATATTTTGCTTACTTCCAGTGCCTTTTTAACGGAACATTCTATTTTCAAAATCAATACTGAAACAGACTCCATAGGCTATGCAATTGTTGTTTCAGCCCCTAGTAAAACGGATAGTTTTGAATACTTATTACTCCTTGATTCAAGTTTATCTCTAAAAAAAGTAAAAGTTTTGATTTACAGAGAAGATTACGGTGGCGAAATTTCTAGCAAAAGGTGGTTGTCACAATTTCTTAAAAGTGCAAATGACGACACCTATGTTTATGGCGACAATATCAGTGCTATTTCGGGAGCAACTATCTCAGTAAAATCAATCACCGCTTCTATAAATGATGTAATGGACTCATTACGAACCCTCCAATCTCAAAACAAAATCTGATGAAATTCCAGTATTCCCTAAGAAACTTCTCAAAACCGTTTAAACGTTTTATTGCGGCATTTGTAATCGTTCTTGGAATTGGTTATTTTACTGGTCTTTTATTTGTAAATCAAACAGAAAGTACCTCTCCTAGTGGTGTAGTGGAAAATTATAATGGAAATGAGGATGTGGCAGAGGTTAAGGTCATGAAATTCAAAAAAGGAGAACGTGAAATGCTTACTATAATTCACACTCATGTTCTTTCTCTTTCCTTTATTTTCTTTCTTTTAGGTGTCCTAGTTTGGGGAACAGATATTCCAGTCCAATGGAAAAGTTTTCTTAGCATTGAGCCTTTCCTTTCTGTTTTAACCACCTTCGGAGGGATTTATTTGATTTGGCTGGAAATCCCTTATGTTTCTTATTTGGTGATTCTTTCAGGAACACTCATGACATTCAGCTTTATTGCGGGTGCTTTCTTTGTGTTTAAATCTCTACTTAAAACTCCTTTGAAAAACTAAATCAATGGCTCAAAAAACGATTCTTGTTTTTTATGATGCCACTTGTGTTCTTTGTAATCGTTCGATTCTTTGGTTAATCAAAAATGATGTTGAAGATATTTTTCGTTTTTCACATGTTTCAAGTACACTTGCTCGAGCACAAGAATTTAAAGTTTCTTCAGACGCAATCTCCATACTAACAGAAAAAGGACACTATTTAAAAAGTAGTGCAGCTGTACTTTATTTGCTTCAAAAAACCAAGCGCTACCGAATTTTGTGTCGTTTTTTAAAGATCCTTCCACTAAAAAGCTTAGATGTGCTTTACAACATCATCGCTAGAAATAGGTATAAGTGGTTTGGAAATTATTCTGAGTGTAAAATTCCTGATCGTCAATTAAAATCCAAGTTTTTGGATTTTTGATTTTTTAAAAAATGAGTGAAATCAGTGTATTTTGTTTGAAAAACGACTAAAAAGAACAGAAATTGATCAAAAAAAAGGCTTTTTTGAGAAAATCATTTAGCGAACACTAGTCCGCTCTTATTTTTTCCCCCTTTGAAAAGTAGGAAACTTCTTTCCCTTCTTTAAATTCCTTTACTGCTTGAACAGTACCGTCATTAGAATAGTAGAACCATTTCCCTACAGGGATTCCTTCATTATAACTTTCTTCCCAGCCTATTTGACCATTTTGATGATACCAAAACACCTTCCCGTGGGCTTTTCCTTCTTTGTAATTCTGTTCTATTCTTTTTTCCCCGGTCTCAAAATAAAAAACGGTTTTTCCATGTTGAATACCTTCTTTAAAAGACTTAATACACTTTAATTTTCCGCTATCAAAGAATTCTTTTTCAATCTCAAGTTTAGAATCCAATACAAATTGACTGAAACACATGGAGTGTATAAAGAAAAGATAAAAGGGCAAGAATTTCATGAGTTAAATTTTTAAATATAAAAACTATTTTTTGAAGTGATTTAAAAGATTTATTAATTCTTGAGGAGCGACAACAGAATGTTTTGCCACCGATTTCTTATTTCCTACTTTAATTGAAATAACCTCATCGGGTAACTGTGTAAACATATTTTCATCGGTTACATCGTCTCCTGCAACTAAAACAAAATCATAGGGCTCTTTGGCATAGTGATCATAGGATGCAATTCCTTTATTCGTTGTGGACGTTGTAACTTCAATTATCTTATCTCCCTCCATCAAACTGATATCGTTAGACAACATACTGGACAATACCGTTTTTAATTCCTGTGATTTTATTACTCCTAATTCTGGATCAGTTTTTCTAAAATGCCAAACCAAGGAATTTCTTTTCTGTTCAATAAAAGTTCCGGGAGTATTGTCAGTAAACTGTTGTAAAATTGGATAAATATGGTTCATCCAGCTTGAACTTGACGCATTCTTTTCTATCCATTCCTTTTGCGGTTCTTTTTCAAAATGACCGTGCTCTGCAATCATTGTTAAGTTTAAATCTTTAAATATCTGATCTAAAAACTCTGGGGGTCTCCCACTAATTATGATGACTTTATTTTTAGGGTCTTGATTTAATTCTTTTAAAAGGTTTATGACCGTGGGTGAGGGTAATGCTTTTTTATGATTCTTATGAAATGAAACTAAAGTACCATCATAATCAAGAAGGAAAAGGCGTTTATTCGCTAGAGCATATTGTACCTCAAATTTAGAAATTGTATTTGGAGTGATTCTTTTTGTTTTATGGATTGGAATCCTTTTTGAAATTCTATCCAATTCCTTCAAAAACGTCTCTGACCAGAACTTAATATTGTAGCGTTTTACTCGTTCACGCAATTCGGTATTCCGTTCAACTTGTTCTGAAAGGGGCATATTTAATGCCTCGTGTATGGTGTTTGATAAAGCGGTAATGTCAAAAGGGTTTACAATAAGAGACTGATGTAACTCTTTGGAAGCCCCAGCCAGTTCACTTAAAATCAAAACCCCATCATTCTGAATACGAGTTGCTAAATATTCTTTAGCTACCAGGTTCATACCATCTCTAAGGGGGGTAACCATGGCAACATCAGAAAGGCGGTATAAATTAATTAAATCGTCAAAATCAAATGATCTGTAATAATACCATATCGGCGTCCAATTTACAGTTGCAAAATTTCCATTAACCCTACCTATAATTTCATCTGTTTCTCTTTTGAGTTCTTTATAATGAGAAACGTTTGCTCTTGATGGCACTAAGACCATGAGCATTCGAACTTTCTCTTTGTATTCTGGATATTGGGTTAGAAATAATTCGAATGACTTCACACGATTGATTACTCCTTTGGTATAATCTAATCGATCAATAGAAAGAATGATTTTCCCCTGATTAAGCTCTTTGTGTTTTTCAAGTTCTATTCTTAATGGAGAGAAGCTTTCTTTTTCACTTTTGGTATGATCATATGCTGTTTTTTCAAACTTTTCATAATCAATTCCCATTGGAAATGTATTGACTACAATTTCTCTATCTCCTTTTTGAATTAGGTTAAAATTTACATTTAAATGCAGGATTCTTCTTACAGAACTCAAAAAATGGCGTTTATAATCATAGGTGTGAAATCCAATCAGGTCAGAACCAAGCATTCCTTTTAATAGCTCTTCTCTTTTTGGGAAAATTCTAAAAATTTCAAAAGAAGGAAAAGGAATATGGAGGAAAAATCCAATGGTTACGTCTTTTCTGATTGATTTGATCATTTCAGGCACTAATAATAATTGATAGTCATGAACCCATACTTGATCCCCTTCTTCAATTTCTTCAAGAATGGCATTTGCAAATTTTTGATTCACTTTCACATAGGCATCCCACTGCTGTTCATCAAACTGAAAGTGTTGTTTAAAGTAATGAAATAGTGGCCAAATACATTTGTTTGATAGCCCTAAATAAAAATCATCTATCTCTTCATTAGACAGGGATATCGGTTTGAATTTTTTTTCGAATAACCCTTTGGATAAGGTTTCATATTCCTTGTCATCAATCTCATTTGAGCTAATCCCTGGCCATCCAATCCACAAAGATTTGCCATTTTCGTGAACAGACTTCAATCCTGTTGCCAATCCTCCAGAAGTTGGACTAAAAATCCACTGATTCTGTTGTTTTTCAATTTTAATGGGAAGTCTATTTGAAACAATGATAAATTTTGACATACTTTGCTAAACTTAAGTTTTCTTTGATTAATAAACTAAATGTATGTATAAATAAAACCCTTTTCAATGAATGGTAATTTAAATTATGGCATAATTGGAAATTGCAAATCTGCAGCCCTAATAAATGAGGACTCTTCAATAGATTGGCTCTGTCTTCCACAATTTGATTCTGCATCCGTATTTGCCAAAATACTTGATCACGAAAAAGGAGGGCATTTTAAAATCAATAATGCCGACTATACCCTCTCACAATCCTATCTTGAAAACAGTTGTATTTTAAGAACTGTTTTTGAAAATAAAAGCTCCGCTTTTGAAGTGTTGGATTTCATGCCTCGATATAAAAATGAGGTCCAATCTTTCTATACTCCTAGAGAAGTAATAAGATTGATAAGGCCTATAAAAGGAGTTCCGAAAATTTCTTTAGATTACAAGCCTAAATTAGAATATGCAGCGGCAGAAACGACCACCTATATCAAAGATGATTTTATTGTAAGTGTTTATGATCACGATACCTACGACTCTTTATATTTATATTCTAATATTAGTTCTCAAGCCATTTTATCGGGTACAGAGATAGCATTAAAAGAAACTGCGTTTTTTTCAATTGCTTATAATGAGAAAATGAAACTGCCAACTGTAGAACAATGCCTTTTGAATTTTGAAAGAACCAAAGTGTATTGGCTCAACTGGTGTGATAAAACACCCCATTACACTAATTATAACGAGGTTATTTTAAGAAGTGCAATGACCTTAAAGCTTCTAAGTTTTGATAAAACAGGGGCTATATTGGCAGCAGCAACTACTTCATTACCAGAATCAATTGGGGAGGTTCGGAATTGGGACTATCGCTTCTCATGGATTCGAGATTCTTCTATGGTTATCCGTGTAATTTCTAAACTCGGTCATCGAAAAATCGTTAAAGATTTTATTGACTACATCATAGATCTTGTCCCTGAAAAAGATGAAAAATTCCAAATTATGTATGGAATTAACAAAGAAAAAGTGCTTACTGAAAAAGTGTTAAGTCACTTGAGTGGCTATGAAAATTCTGCTCCTGTTAGAATTGGAAATGCCGCATATGAACAAAAACAAAATGATATTTATGGGATACTAATTGACGCAATTCATGTTGAATTATCTGAGTTTCCTTTAGTTTATGAAAAAAAAGAAGAGCTCTGGTCTATTGTAAAAAATATCGTCTGGATTGTAAAAAATAACTGGAGGTATCCAGACAAAGGAATCTGGGAATTCCGAGATGAGGACAAACACTTTACCTTTTCAAAAGTCTTATGTTGGGTTGCTATGGATCGTGCCATAAAAATTGCAAGCCTACTTGGTAAGGAAAAACCTTTATGGAATGAAATTCAATCCGAAATTAAAAAGGATATCCACGAAAAAGCTTGGAATGAAAAAGTAGGCTCTTATACCCAATATTATGGCTCTGATGCATTAGATGCTTCTGTCCTTTTAATGGAACAATACGGGTTTATAGACGCTCATGATGAACGCTTTGTCAAAACCGTTCATGCAATAGAAAAAGAACTCTCTTATGAAGGCTTGTTGTTCCGATATAAAAACACAGATGACTTTGGTGTACCCTCCTCCTCTTTCACTATTTGTACGTTTTGGTTCATCAACAGTTTGTATAAAATTGGAGAAGTAGAAAAATCAAGAAAACTCTTTGATCAAATCTTAGAATACAGTAACCACCTAGGATTATTTAGTGAAGACTTAGACTTTAAGACCAAGCGTCTTTTGGGTAATTTTCCTCAGGCCTACTCTCATCTCGCTTTAATTGATGTGGCCTTGAATTTCAATTAGTAATAAAGCGTTTTTAATTCCTCAAGGTTTTTAGGGATACTATTTTTCATCAATTAAAAAAATATCCTAGTTTTACATCACTTTAAAAAATAGATGATGAAAAAACTACTAATACTGTTTCTTATTGTTTCTGGAAATCTTGCTATGAGTCAAGAAAAGAAAAAAGAAGAAAGTGACAAGAAAGATGAAAAAACTATAGCAGACCTAACGAAATCAAGCAAGAAAATAGAAGGCCTTTTTACTATTTTTCAAGATACCTTAACAGGAGATGTCAAAATGGTTTTAAAGGAAAATCAACTAAACGAAGATTTTATTTATTTTTCTCAAATCGCTGATGGTGTAACTGAAGCAGGCACATTTAGAGGCTCTTATCGTGGGTCTACAATTATCAATATTAAAAAGTATTTCAATAAAATTGAAATCGTAGCTCCCAATACTAATTTTTATTTTGATCCTGAAAACCCTCTCTCAAAAGCAGAGGGAGCAAATACATCAGATGCTGTAATTTCTAGTAATAAGGTTTTAGTTCATGAAAAAGAAAATGGACTCTATTTAATTGATGCCAATTCGCTGTTTTTGTCAGAAACTTTAACCCGTATTAAATATCCTAAAAGACCAGGAGCTTCTCCCATGGCCTTTAGTCTTGGAAGTTTAGACAAAGGGAAATCAAAAATTGAATCCATCAAAAATTATCCAGAAAATACCAATATCAAAACGGAATATGTCTATAAAAACCCTTCTGTTATGAATGGAGGATCAGAGGCAATTAAAGATGGAAGAAACGTTTCTATCAAAGTCTTTCACTCTTTTTTAAGTATGCCTGAAGAAGGATATATACCGCATTATGATGATCCAAGAGTAGGGTTTTTCATTACTCAGATGAATGACATGACATCTGAAAAAACAACGAACTACAAAGATCTAGTGCATCGATGGAGATTAATTAAAAAAGATCCTACTCAGGCCGTTTCTGAACCTGTTAAACCGATTAGGTGGTGGATAGAAAACAGTACCCCTTTTGAATGGAGAGAAACCATAAAAGAAGGAGTGTTAGCATGGAATAAAGCTTTTGAAAAAGCAGGGTTTAAAAATGCGATGGAAGTAAAGATACAACCAGACGATGCAGACTGGGATGCAGGAGATGTTCGATATAATGTTCTCCGCTGGACTTCCTCTCCAAACCCACCATTTGGTGGTTACGGTCCCAGTATGACAAATCCTAGAACAGGAGAAATTATTGGAGCAGACATTATGTTAGAGTTTGTTCACTTTACCAATCGTGTCTTTTATGATAAATTATTTACCTCTGCATCTTCAAATATGGCCCTTGAAAGTGAGGAAACTATAGAACAAGGTCAAATGCGAGACTCTGAATTATTTTGTTCTATGGGACATATAATGCATGAAAACATGTTGTTTGGTAAAACTTTAGCTCAAGTAGCCGGCGCTTCAGATTCTGATTTAAAACAAATCATTGAAGAAGGAATGAAATCCCTTGTTATGCATGAAGTAGGACATACTTTAGGACTAAACCACAATATGAAAGCTAGTGTAATTTATTCCCCAAGCCAATTGGCAGATCCTGACTTTATTGAAGGCAAAGCTTTGACTGGTTCGGTAATGGATTATGCGGGGATCAATCTTACATTAGACAAAGAAAAGCAAGGGCAATTCTTTGATATGGCAGTAGGTCCTTATGATATTTGGGCTATACAATTTGGATATACTCAATTTGAAAACCAAGAAGAGCTAAATGCGGTACTCGCACGTTCTACCGAGCCACAATTAATTTTTGGTAACGATGCAGATGACATGCGTTCTCCTGGAAAAGGAATTGACCCAAGAGTCATGACCGGCGACTTATCAGGAGATCAAATTTCTTACTCAATAAACCGTTTCAAAATTGTTAATGCTGCGATGAAGGAGATCAAAACAAAAATGAATAAAAATGGGGAAACTTATGAAGATTTAAGAAGAGCCTACTACACCCTCAATGGACAAGCCGCTCGTGCTGGTGACGTACTCTCTAGGTTTATTGGTGGAATTTATGTAGATCGCGCAATGATAGGACAAGAGGGCGGAAATGTGCCTTATACGCCTGTAAGTTTAAATGACCAAAAAAGAGCATTGGATGCAATTGAAGCTTATATATTTGCTCCCAACGCCTTTGCCGCATCGGGAAGTATCTATAATTCTTTAGCAAAACAACGTCGTGGCTTCGGTTTCTTTAGTGGTCCTGAAGATCCAAAAATTCATGATAGAATTTTAGGGTATCAAACACGCGTCTTGTCACATTTGATGCACCCTAATACGCTACAGCGTATTATGGATTCGCAACTTTATGGAAATCAGTACCGTTTAGATGCTTTTATGTCAGATTTGAATGACGCTATCTTTGAAGCAGATATTAAGGGAAATGTCAATACATTCCGTCAAAATTTACAAGCTGTTTATGTCACACGATTAATTAATATGGTCACTGGAAAAGCCAGCTCAAGATTTAAAGTCCCTGCTAAATCTTTAGCAATTTACAATTTGAATCAAATTGCAAAGCGCACCAAAAATCCGAAAGGTGATATTAGCAGCATCGCTCATAAAAACCACTTAAATACACTTATTAATAACGCACTTAAAGAAATAAAATAGTGCTAAAAAAGCTAAATTAATGACTTTAAAACCCTCCTTTTTGGAGGGTTTTTTGTTGCTAATAATCTAAGTTATGCCGTTTCATCGCTCGCCGATAATGCATGGCGACAGTATCAAATTTTAGGTGTAATTCTTCCGTCAAGTCAAAAGGAACTTGTCGTGGTCGTTGAGACTCAACAATCCGTTTGTCTTGATCAAAAATAACTTGTTCAAAATTTTGTAAAACTGTATCCGCTTCATCCAAATTATAGTTTCGTCCAATGATACAATAGCCTCTCGATTCGTTTTGAGAAATGGGTTGGGAAACAAAAAGATACAACATTCCTTTGGCTCCTCCCCATCCTAAACGAAGGACTATAGTATAGGGAAGATGCAATTCATAAACGCTTCTTCGTTCCGGTTTTACTATATCATCATTAGCAAAAACGGGGAAGTCTTCTGTGTTGGTCGCTTCTGGTCTTACAATCTCGTAATGCAATACTCTATCTTTCACCATAACTTTACACTCTGGGACTTCTGGACGTTTAGGATCGCCTAATAATCCCGGGTGAACCCAAGGGAAATGTCCTAAATCCGTAAAGTTTTCTAATTGCCTTGAGCTTGCACTCTTCCAATCAAATGGGCCCGTATTTACAAACTTCCATTCCTTATCATTATATTCTGGAATTTCAGGAAGTTGGTATAAGGGCTTTTCAAGAGCTACCCATACTAAGCCATATTTTTCTACACAATAATATGTCGGTGTTTTTGCCTTCTTTGGAATGTCAATATCTGGAGCCTGGGGTATGAATACACATGCTCCTTTATTATTATACTCCCAGGCGTGATAGGGACATACCAAACAATCGTCTTTAATCCACCCCAGAGATAATGCAGTTCCTCGGTGAATACAAATATCTCGCATTGCATGAACACTTCCGTCTGATGTTCTCCATATTACAAGTGCTTCGTCTAAAAGGAACGTCCCTAGAGGTTTTTCTTTTTTTATTTCAATACTGTAAGATACTGGGTGCCAACAGGCTTTTAGTTTTTCTGGAAAATTTTGCTGTGCATCATTCATATTAACTCTTGATCGTTCTATATTATTTTCTTTAAATGTAAACTATTGTAACAGATACGTTTTATTAAATGTAATAATCCATAATAAATCCCGTTTTGAATAATACTATATTAACAACATTAATGAAAAAAGCCATTATATCTACCCTCAATTATAGGGTTTTAATCATTCTTATTGAAACCTTTATTATTTTTCTCGTTTACAAGAACTATCAAGTCAATGTAGATGTCGACTTTTTTATTTTCAGTATTGCGATCGTCTTTCCCTTGGTATTTTCCATCACAAGTGCATATCAAAGAAGGCAAGATTCAATAATTGAATTTTCCAAATTTAGAAATAAAATCATAGACATTTCAAACTTAATGTATGCTGTTAATGGTTTTAAAAAAAACGATTACAACAGGATTTTTTCTCATTTATTAACGATTCAAGAAAGCTTTTTAGCCTATCTTATTGATGGGAATGATCCAGCAGTTTTTAAAAAAATACGACTACAAAGGAAAGGACTTTTTAAAGAGATCATTTCCTATAAAGAGCTTTTTAACGAAAGAGAAAAAGACAGTATTATCAGTGTGAAAAATGAAATGTTTCTTTCTATGGAAAAACTGAACGGACTAAAACTTCACAACACACCTATTTCACTGAGAAGATACTGTTTGATTTTTATTTATATTTCTCCTCTTTTGTTTAATACTAAACTCATTTCAGAACATCAATTTCAAATTTTCATTGGATTTGATCTTCCTGTTTCTGTACTCTTTTCTATGCTGATCAGCTTTATTCTCATGGCACTCTACAACATACAAGATTACATTGAAAATCCATTTGATCAAAAAGGCTTGGACGATTTAAAAATTGATGCCTTAAAGATTAATGAAACAGAAAATCTTTATCAATAAATCAGATTTGCTTTATTTCACTTTATAAAGTGGTTTTCTTTATTAATTTGCCTTTGTAGTCTATTTCTTACTTCTAAGATCGGTTGATGTTTTCTCTTTTAAATAGAGATCTCTTTTGTGTTTTCGGTAAATGGCTTTACCACTTTTTAAAACATTGTTCACCAACATAATAGACTTAATCTCTTGAGTAAAAATGTGGTTGCAACTTTCAAAATCTAAATTTTCGGATTTTTCAGTAAAGATGGAGTCAAGAATCTAAATCAATTGGGAAACACTGACATAGTGTTCAATTAGTTATTTTATAAACTTGTTTACCTCCTACATAAGTTGATAAAACTTTCACATCCTTAATTTTATCTGAATTTATTTTAGTTAGATCGTCACTCAGTATTACAAAATCTGCCAATTTACCAATATCTAAAGACCCTAAATTATCTTCATCATAAGAGCTGTATGCTGCATCTTTTGTATAGGCGTATAAACTTTGTTCAATACTAATTTTTTGTTCAGGAACCCAACCATACGGATTTAAACCATCGAGTGTTTTTCGTGTAACTGCTGCATACATACCAAGGATTGGTGATGCAGGGGCGACTGGCCAGTCACTTCCAAACACAAGTTTTGTATTTACATCCAATAGGGATTTGAATGCATAAGTAGTTTTTATTCTTTTTGGTCCTATTAACTTTTCAGCCCATCTCCCATCGTCAATTGCATGATAAGGTTGCATACTTGCAATAACATTTAAATTTGAAAAACGTTTAATATCACTTTTCCTTAAATGTTGAGCATGCTCAATCCTAAACCTTAAATCCTCCATTTTATTAGCATCAATAATCTCTTCATAAATATTTAACAGTTGATGATTTGCCTCGTCTCCAATGGCATGAACAGTTACTTGAAAATCATTAAGAGCCGCATGTCTTATCCATGAAAGTATACTGTCTCGTTTAGCTATCATCAATCCTTTATCATCTAATCTATCAGCATATGACTCTGAGAATGCGGCGGTGTGTGACCCTAAAGAACCGTCCATAAACCCCTTGAGTAATCCATTTTTTAGATACTTATTATCTAACCTTTCATTTTTTGCGGAGATGCTCCAATCGTGTAATGGATCTGCTGAATAAACCCGAATATTTAGCGTATTAATTTCATGCATTTTTTTCAACACCTCCAATCCACCAAGACTATCGACATCGTGAATCGAAGTCACTCCATTAGAAAGCAAATATTGTTGTGCTTTATTAATAGCATCATTTTTTTGTAAGGCGTTTAACTCTGGAATTTTGTTCAACACCAAGTTCATCGCTTCACTTTTAAGAATCCCTGTAGGTTCTCCGTTTTTATCTCTTACTATTTCTCCGTTTTCTATTTCAGATGTGTTTTTATCAATACCTGCTATTTTTAGTGCCGCAGAATTCGCCAAGATCATATGACCATCCATTCTGTAAACGGCAGTTGGATTTTCATTTGTAAATTCATCAATCCATTCTTTTGAAGGAAGCTCACCCCCCCAAAGAGTATGATCCCAATTGCCTTCTAAAATCCATTGTTCAGGTTTAAGTGTGATTGCATGTTCTTTTATTCTCTTAATGAACTCTTTTTTGGTATCTGCATTTCGCAGTTGAACACTTAGCAGGCTATTACCACCCATCAACAAATGAACATGTGTGTCAATAAATCCAGGTGTTACAAATTTGTTTTTAAGGTCAATGATTTGAGTAGAACTTCCTTTTAAGATCTGAATTTTCATTGAATCTCCAATAGCCATTATTGTATCAGAATGTATAGCCATAGCTTCTGCTACTGGAAATTCTTGATTCGCTGTCCATATTATACCATTTATGAAAATAGTATCAGCCACTTTATCATTTTTACATGAAAAAAAGACAAGTAAAGTCATAATTGAAGTTAGTCGTGGTTTTAGCATTATTTTTATGAGATAAGACATTGAATTAGCATTGTTTAACGTATAATATTAAAGTAAATTAAATGTTTTTATTGAGCTAGACTTTAAAGTGGCAAATATGGAATAACCCTAAGATTATCCATCAGTGACATTACTTGACTCTCTGTAAGGATCATAATCTTTTTCTTGGATTTCATAAGATCTGTTTAATAATAAATATTCCTTCAAAGGATGAAGTTATGCTGCATCTTTGAATAATAGGGGGAGCAACTTATAATGATATAACCGTTATACTTTTATAGTGAAGAGGTTTTTAATATCCTTCAAATCATACCCCACAAAACTCCTACCTAACTTATCACAAACTCCTCCTGTTGTTCCACTACCCATAAAAGTGTCTAATACCAATTCAAACTCTTTAGAAGTTTGAAGAATGGGTAAGGTGATTATTTTTTCAGGGAAAGGAGCGGGGTGTTCTCCTTCAATATCTAACTTTTGATTTGCAACCGATGTTCTCACAATATCCTCATTCCAATAATCACCCATGTTTTTCCCTTTAATGTTTGGTAAGTAGGGTGAAATAGAATTGGAATACTTACCATTTATATTTCTGTGTCGAGGTGGAAGAGAAGGTTTTGTTTTATCAGAGAGTTTGGTAAGTGTTGGGTAATAGTCATACACCATTGATTTGGTAAGATGAAAGATAAACTCATAAGAAGGAGTAAGATTAGATTTTGAAGAGGATATGCCTATGATTTAACTAAGTTTTTCAGATTTTTAACTCTCCCTTTTGTGATACATAATACAGCCCGATAACTGGAATTAAAGTTAGTATCATAATTATAATTGGCGGATGGGATGCACTGCCACTTAATAAAGAAACAAAATCTGGTAAAGTCCAAAATAAGTGAACGATAAATAACACAAAAGTTGCTGATTTTAATCCTTCAAGTGTTTTTAATCTAAGAGTATAGATAACAGAGAGTACAGTTCCCAGATAAATGAATCCAAAAATATATAACATAATATCCAAAACTTCTAGGGCAGGTGCACTATTTGCTAATCCTTCGATATTAAAGTCGCTTATCATTTGATTTTTCATTTCACCCCCAATTTTTGCTAGTACTAAAGGTATAAATTGAATAACATCAAGAATTAATGTCACTATCAAGATAATTTTAAAGTTCTTCATTTTAATTGATTTATAGTTAGTAGCCTATAATATATAAATTATGCCTGAGCTTAATGTAGAGGATATGTCTAAAATCTAGGTGGTTTTCTTAAAGGCTGTATAGAACGCAAGAATACTGATTAAGGTAATTAATCCAATTGCTGGCATAGGAACATTTACAGGGGTTGTAAAGTGTTGTAAAAGACCATTAATCAGAAAAAATAAATAAGCTATACCGATGCTTAATAATACTTTTTTAGCATCTTTTATTTCCAAACCTCTTGTTGATAGAATAACGATACCAATAACAATACAAGCTACTGATAAAGGCCAATGCATAGCAGTGCCAACAACTAATCCACCTCCTTCTAATAATTCAGCAGGGAAAGATTGTACTGTTAATGTTTCAGCTCCTATAAAGAATCCTACACCTTGAAGTATATTAAGAACTCCTATTGCCGTAAGTATATTTTTAGAATTCATTTTATGATTTATTAATAATATTCTACAATATACATAACTCCCTGAACTTAATGAAGAGGATATACCGATGATTTAAAACAATCCATTCGATTTTATTTCATTTATTATTTCCTCAAGAAATTTAAAATTTCTATTTACTCCACTTAACTTATATACTTCATTCCTTCTCCTTAATGTAAGAAATTGATACAACTCAAAATCTTTATACTTATTAAAAATTAAGTCGTTATTTAAGGATTCTTCTTTTTTTGAATATTTGATAAACCAATCTTTTATGTTGTTTTCAATAACTTCATTTGATTGCAGATAATCCCCACTAACTAATAAATTAACTGATTCAATTTGGTTTCTTACAGCAGAACTCTTAATTTTTAAAATCAGTCCTGAATTTATTAATGAATTTAAATACATATTTTTTGGAGTTAACCCATATGAATTTGACAATATATATTCAATTCTTTCATTAACGTCATATAGATTCTCGCTGTGGAACATTTTTACTTTAATTGAGCTAATATTGTTCCAACTGGCAGTTACACTGTCAGAAACTTCAATAACAGAATTTAAAGTACCTCTTAATGAAAGGAGTGAATAGAAATTTTGTTCTAACTCGTGTAATAAGTTAGTTTCTAAAATTTTAATTTCATTTTGTTCTTTTCTATACTCAATAAGTCTTTCTACACCAAAAGAACCAACTATTGAAATAAAAATAGCTAAAGCATTAAAAAGGTATTCTTTTTTCATAAATATGAAATCATTTTAATTTAAGAAGAAATCCCTGAACTTAATGAAGAGGATATGCCGATGATTTAGTCCCTGTTACTTGGCTTGGAGAATTGATTCGTATAATTAATTTTTCCGTCTTTAAACCTGAAAGTTTTCATCCAGTTAAAACGTTTTGATGCTCCATCTTTTGAAACAATGTTCGCTGAATCCCATAAAAGCACCCATTCATCTCCATTTTCATCTACAACTGCAAGGTTTACTGCAATCTGATAATCAACAATTTCTATTGAAGAATAGCCGTCAATCATAAACTTCATACAAGCTTCTTTGCCTTCTAAAGTCGTACCATCTTCAAGAGCAAAAACAACATTATCTGAAAGATAACTGCCAACCTTTTTATAATCCTTATTGATTATGGATTGATGCATTTCTTGAACTTCCACTACTAGTTCTGGGTTGCCAATTTTAAAGTCATCAAGATAAGTCGCTTCATAAATGTATTTTATATTTTTAATTGCTTCTTGAGGCTTATTTTTTTTAAACTGGCTACAGGAGAAAAACAATACAGTTATTGATAACAGTAGTGTTGAACAAATTTTTTTCATTTTAATTAATTTTTTGGTTAATAAAACAATATAAAAGTTACCCCTAAGCTTAATGAAGAGGATATTCAGATGATTTAGGTCTATGTAAATTTGTTTTTACCATTTACCCAAACTCTGATAACTTCAAAGAATATGATTTATTGTCTAATAGAGTTAGGATTTAACAATAAGTTTAAGTGTTATTATAAGGGAAAGCTATTTCCTAAAAAATAACCCAAAACCAAACCAAGCACTAACATTATTAGTCCTTTAGCATTAAAAAACCAACCGAATTTTTCTTCCCAAGAATCAGGTATAAAATTTCCGTCAGCATCCTCTACTTTTCCAGTTCTTGTTAAATATCCCGCATAAAAATAAACTCCAGAAACAAGTAAAACAATAAAAATTAATGTCACGATAAATTCATTCATCTCTTTGTTTTTAAGTAAGTTACAAATTTAATTTGACTTATTGCTGATTTATTTAAATTTACTGAATCTATCACACAAACAAAGGCGAGTCATAACTTACTTCATTAGGAGATTGTTTCATTCTTGGTATAGTGGAATGTAGAACTTACTGAAGATGATATGCCAATTATTTGATTTATTGCTTATCTATACTTTTTAGTGTAGTTTTCTTTTTTATCTTCCATTTTCCAATATTTTTTCCATTCAAAACTTTGATTGCTTCAGCAGTAAATGGAATGTGTTCGTGTGAAGGAATATCAGGAAATAGTTCAGCACAAAAAGCACCTAAATTTAAACCATATTCAAAATCAAAACTTGCCTCATTTTCATTTTGAATGAAGTTGTAAATATTGACAATATTATCTCCTATGAAATAATTTATATTTTGAGTTGCATAAGAATGTTTTGCAGTAAATGAATCACTAATACCATCAACAATAACATCAAACTTTACATTAGCATTTACATCTGATATAAATTCTACATAGTCAACTGTACATATAAATTGGGTTTCAACTACTTCGTCGTTTTCTTTTGAACAGCTGTAAACAAGTGCAAATGATAAAATACAAATAGGTAAAAGGGGAAAATAAAACTTCATTTGAATGGTCAAAAATTATAATCTTCGATAAAAATAGAGCTAAAAAACCAAGTAATCCTAATCCAACAAAATATATATAAGAAATTTCGTGTTTTTAACATAAATAAAATAGGAAGAAAAGCAGGAACACAAATTAAATAACTTCAGAGGTAAGGAGTTAGGTCTTTAATCTCCACCCCAACTATCTTGAAAAAAGATACCAACACCTAACTCTGCCCACAGATAAAGAAAGAATAAAATGATTATAATTATTAATATATGGTGTTTTTTCATTTATTATTATTATCGTTTCTGACTTTAATTATTGCGTAAATTGAAAATCCAATAAAAATAATCAAAGGGATTCCAAGTTGAACTATATTTTCCCACCAAATATTCATTCTTAATTCAAACATTTGTTAGATATTTTTTGAATAACTCAAATGTACTAATTCCATTACAAAGTTTTAGGAAGGGATGTTAGTAGATAGACTTTTTGTTAGGTTTTAATCTCTACAGTAGGTATCTCCAACTTCATATTGATTATAAACTTCTTCGGTTACAGCGCCAGAAGGAATCGCACCATATTCATCAACCGTAGATTGATACCTATTTATACCGTCGTCAAAAAAGAATAAAAAGTTAATCCCTGTTTTTTCCTTTCGGGTAATTACAACACAATTATCAACTTCACAGCTATTTAAAGGGATTAGAAATAGGATTAAAAGAATGTTTTTCATATCCACTAAAGTAATAATTCTATCGCAAAGTTTTAGTGAATCCTTAATACTGTTATTACCTGAACTTAATGAAGAGAATATCCCTGAGGTTTAAAAGAAAACGCCACTAAAGTTAATTAGAGGCGTTAATAGTTATAGAATTAATTGTTCTTTAAAAAGAGAAGTTATTTAACTTATTCTTCAGAATCTGGCTGAACAGACATTACCATTCCGGTAGCATCAAAAAAGTCACCAGATTGAACAATCTTCCCTTCTTTTATTACAAAATAGTGATAAGCATCAACCGAAAAACTTTTCCCTGAAGCATTACTAACCCCTTTCCAAGTACCGTAAACTCGAACGCTACCATCTGCCTTAAGGGTTTCTTCATTAACACCCGGAAGCCATCTCGTGTCATTAAAAGAAACATCCGAAAAGTTTGACATATAGAAATTTCCCTGTTCTAAAACTTTTTCATAACCAACGATTCCAGCTCCATACATTGGAGATTGATGCTCAATTTTTTCGTCGGTCATAAAAACAAAATTTTCGAAGTCTGTTGGCGATTCATATGAGGCAAGATATATTTTAGCTATTTCTTTATTCTCTTTAAATAATGACATATCGGTATTTGTGTTACAAGAAATAAGTATTGTCATTACTAATGCAATAATTAAATATTTTTTCATTTTAATTGATTTATAGTTAATAAACTTCAGTATACAAATTACTACCTGAACTTAACGAAGAGTATATGCCGATAGTTTAAATAGTTCCTTTCCTTGAGCCGTAATAAAATAAGCCAAGACCAATTAACCCTAAAACAATTACTGGCAGAGGAGCTGTTGGTTCGCCTTTGATGGCGCTTATTAAGTCAGGTAGTGCAAAAAATCCTACGAGTGCAAAATAAAGTAGTGATAATCTTTTTAATACGTTTATGTCATTAAATGACAGTGAGCCATAGATTAATGCTATTATTCCAATAATAACTAGACCTAAAACTAGAGCAAATTGGTCAAACATCACTATAGCATCGTCAGAAGGATTATTTCCAAAGACATCCCCTAATAACATCATTTTAAATTCTGATGAGAACAAAGAAATAAATAAGGGAAGACCCTGTAAGAATATTAGAGCAATATTAATTTTAAAAATAGTTTTGATTTTCATCTTAATTGATTTATGATTAATAATGTCAATATACAAATTATTGTCTAAACTTAATGAAGAGGATATGCCGATGATTTAAAAGAAATATCTTATAAATTTATAGTATGAAAAAATATTTAGTAAGGTATATTCTTGAGTTTATTGTAATAGTAACAGGCATATCAATTTCTTTTTATGTAGAAAAACAAAATGCAATTAATTACAAAGAAGAATTAAAAGTAGAATCATTAAAAAAGTTGAAAGAAAATTTATTAAAAGAGTTAGATGGCTTTCATTATGATTATGATGTACACTCTAGAGCTAGTAATTATTCAGATATAATATATAACAAGGGTTATAATCTTTATAGAAATGATAAGGATTCATTGGGGTTTTATCTATCGTTCCTTAAAGATGCAGGTACAATTTTCGTTGAGAACGATGAGGAATATTCTGCGTTAAATAATTCTGGTCTTATTGAATTGATTGAAAACAGGGAATTAGTTGTCCTTCTTCAAAAAAAATACTCTGACCAAACTTGGTATAGAAAAAATAATGATTTATTACTAGAAATGTATTTAAGGGATGATTCATTTGATAAATTCTTTGAGTCTGAAAACAGAAAAAGTCATAAAGGTATTATTGGATATTGGACATCATATAAATCCAAAATGAGATATCTTAATGATGAAGAAATAAATAAAGTTTCCAAAGCAGGTAGGGCACATTTTTTTTATGCCAAATTAATCGGTAGTGCTATTAAACAAGATTCAATACTTATTATTGAAATTGAAAAGGAGTTGGAACCTAAGCCTCATTGAACTTAATGAAGAGGATATGCCGATCATTTAGTTTAAAAACAAAGTGTCTAATGTTGCAATCTAGATATTAATAATTAATATCTAGATTTTATATTTGCTGTTGGCTTATACAATCGAAGTTTTCCAAATAATTCCTTATATCCAGTACCATTTAATTTTAATCTTATTTTGATATTATATTTGTCATTTTGATAGTTTATCCAGGAAACATCTTGTACATCTAAAAGATTAATGTCATTTAATTTTTTTTCTAGCAATTTATTATCATATAATCTGGGTAAATTATTAAGTATAAATGCTAATTTTTCATTCTTTGCTTTTAAAACTTTAATTGTTCGATTTAAATATTGAATTAAGTTTATTTTATCAATAGCATTAGATGAACCTTTTAATGAATAATTATTGGTTTGATTAAACTCACAGGTGTCTAGAAAAGTTGCATAAATAAAATTTCTCTTTTTTATAAATAATGAAAACCTTTCTAGATTTTCCAGACCATCTACTCGGTCGTATAAAATTTCAAGTCTGTTTTTGATTTGTTTAGTGGAGAACTTTACTGTGTTTTTTAATCCATCAAATTTGAATATAATTTGATTTATTTTACATTCTTCTTCTTCATCTAATTCAATGAAAAACTTCACAGAACCTTGCTTTGATTTTTCAATTACAAATGCAGACTTTTCTTTCGAATCAAGCACAAATATTTTTTCATTTTTATCGCTGCTATACTCATATTTCCATTGTGAAAAAGTATAATTGACTAACAAAAAAAGTATAATTAAAAATCCATTTTTATTAAACATAAAATATTTTTTTTCTAAAATATTAATTTATTTATTTAGTTGATGATTTTATTATTCTTGAAGTAAAATTGCAGTATAACTTTTAAATTATTTTCTGTCTACAGCAATATAAATCTGTTACTCGTTATTAAAACTAAACTTAAGTGTAATAAGATTAAAGTACTGACACTAACTAAGAAAATACAAACTATGAGTAAAGATTTTTATAAAACTTATATTTTTCCTAATAGGATAATTATCAAAATTTGTAAAGCTTATTCTAATTCTCAAGAGGATTACGAAGATTATTACCAAGAAAAGAATATGATTTCTCAATTAATTTAGACGAGCGTCTCGTATACTAAACCACCGTGTCTCGAGAGGATCGGTTGCTACGCAAAGCGTTCTTGATACAATACAAAGATAAGAAATGAATTACTCCCCCCAATCCCTCTAAATCATCTATTCCCTATAAAATCACTTTCAGAAAAAAGTAAATCGTAAGTAATTCAGAAACACTAACGTATCGATAAACTAAGTGAAGAAAATTACATCACTCGCTAAAATGAAAAAAGACCTTTTTTTGTCACTTTTTGGCCATTTTTTATCGATTTTGACTCTTTTTTGGCCTTTTTTAGCTATTTTTGACACTTTTTGAATTTGGGTTATATCTAAATATACACCCAATTAACTCTAAGAAAAAACCATTCTACAAAACCCACCCCACCGTCAGGTAATCAGATAGGTTAGAAAGTTTTTAGATTTTTTAATTATACGCTTTAGTCAATAATAAAAACCCTCCGATTAGGAGGGTTAATAAAATACTTACGTTAACGTAAAGGTTATGCATACAACCTAATCAATCGCTTTTCTTGAGCCGTATAATCCTAATGCTGTAGCTGATACTATGAGAATTAAAATAGGAATCGGTGGCCCCCCACCTCTAAATAGGTGATTAAAAAGAGCCACTAGTAAGACTGTGCCTGCAAATACAGAATAAGCCAAGAATATTTTTTTGTTTGACTCATTA
>Ga0206130_10000795_pt1 | contig 49893 bp, 37 predicted proteins | sample Helgoland_Spring_9_FD_148637 | JGI IMG/M metagenome (GOLD analysis project Ga0206130, IMG submission 148637) | Pelagic subsurface seawater microbial communities from Kabeltonne, Helgoland, North Sea - Helgoland_Spring_Bloom_20160512_1 | ecosystem: Environmental > Aquatic > Marine > Epipelagic ...
CTTGCCGTCGTCCTTGTCCTTGGTGCAGCGCTTGTCTGGCTGAAGGCAAAGTCTCGTGCGTAAAGAAAGGAATGAAATTCATTACCAAATAGCCCCATGAAGAGTTTATTGATTATACTTTATGTTATAAGTTTGATGGGAAGTTTCCTTAATGCTCAAGTTGATGAAAAGTTGATTCGTAAAGTAGAAAAAGAAACCTTAGAAAAGGTTCAAAGTCTACTCCCTCGTTATGAGGAAATGGCATCCAATCTGAAGGATTACTCAACGGATGAAATCAATGCTATGTCGGCTGAGTTACAGGAGTTAAGTTCTTTAATTAATGAACTGATTTACAATGGGACACCATCACAGGGAGTTCGACCAACAGCCGAAAGGTTAGCGGTTATCAAGTATTGGGGGGAGCAGATACAGCCATACAACGAAGTCTTAGCAGACACAGCACTCCAATATAATCGAAGCTATCCTTATGAAAGTTTCATTGCCCGTTCAGAGCACTTGTTGAACTACACCTTATCCGATGAGAAGCTGGAACAAACAGCGAGAAAAGTTCTCAATGCAGAAACAAGTAACCTTGTTCAAAGCAGGAAAGCAGCACGTTTGTTGGTGGAGCATCGACAATTTGAAGATAGTGACAAAATACTTCTTACGAAAAAGCGAAATGGATTAACTGAGAAAGGAGAAATAAGATGGGCTCAGATTGTTGCAGAATTAGGAATGACGGAAGCTTTGCCCATTGTAGAGAGGGTTTTGGCTACTCCATTACCTGATGATGCCAAAACAAAAGAGGATGTTCTTAACCATCTCAAAATACTAAACTAAGTCTCTGGAGTAGGGTCTGTTTTTGGAGAAGAAGCATCTCACTTAGTCCCTGTTTTAGAACTTCGATGGCAAGAAATTAAAAGAATATGGCCTGATTTCGAAGGCAATTTTCCTGAGCAAATAGCGGCTTTAAAAGGTCAAAAAGATAAATATAAAAAACGAGCGGTTAATGGGTCTGGTTACTTGGATGAACCGATTGATTGGGATGCGGTGGGCACGGTTCAAAATGTGGAGCGACCGAAATCTTCGAATGGGCAGAAATCACTCTTGACGAACAAAAATGAAGGAGATTCGCGTTTGCCAGTGAGAGAAGTTTCAGAAGCTGAACAATCTCCAAGCCGTCTTCCATGGATCATTGCTGGAGTTATTTTGTTAGGAATCCTCGCACTCCTCTTCAAAACCTTCAAAGGCAAGTCCACGTCTTGAGGCTGTCGCCGTATCGGAGTGCGAAACCCAAAGGCTGTCCGGCAAACCCGTTTTGATGTTCGCCGCCTCACGGCTCACTCCCTTTGGGCATGGTCACTGCGTTCCCTGTCCATGGCTTCCAGCCATTGTTACGCTATCTGCTGATGGGTGCCTGCTTGTTTCGCTTTGCTCGAAGTGGAAAGAAAAAGGCACCCGTAGGCATCGCGCCGTCACTCCCCGCGTTGGTAGTTCGAGGGGCGTTTCGCCGGGCTGTATGATCCTAGTAGAATGCAAATTACTGTGTACAATAAAGCTAGATATTAAATGAACCACTCATCTGACATCGTATCCAAAGCTCTTTTTCGGAGTCTTATAGAGCAACCACCACTGATAGGCGATTTGCCGGAGGCAATGAGCTTTCCGTGCCAATCACTGGTTTTCCCGAGGCAATCACGCACCTTGAATCTGCAGCAAAAGCTCGGGCACTTGTACGAGGATGCGCTGGCGGTGCTGCTTGAATCTACTCCACGGTATGATGTTTTAGCGCAGAGCTTGCCGATCCGTAAAGACGCGGGGCACACGCTTGGGGAGCTTGATTATCTGCTGAGAGATGTTGTCTCAGATCGCACGATCCACCTTGAGCTGGCTGTGAAATTCTATCTTGCTGTGGAGACGGATAGTGGGCTGCAGCTGCCAGGACCAGATGCCAGAGATCATTATTTTCGCAAGCTTGAGAAGATGCGATCTCATCAATTAGTGTTGGTGGAAAAATTTCGAGATCTGCTAGCAGAGCCATTTCGTGAGCAGGAGATTGATGTGCAACAGTTAGTTCACGGGTGTATTTTTAATCATGTGCAGGCAATCGCCCCAGTGCAGGCGGAGTTTCTTAATCCGAATGGGCGTCGTGGCAAGTGGTTATATGTAGGGGAGTGTGCTGAGTATTTTGGGGAGAATAACTCGCTCAAAATCATCCCGAAGCCTCTCTGGCCCGCTCCTTTGGAAATTCTAGCAGGTTTAGAATTGAAGCCATTGATTCCTGATGAAGTCATGGATCGCTGTGTGATGGTGCTGGCAGAGAAGGATGCTGGTGCATATTTCATCGCGCCGAATAATTATCCATCGAATCACAAAGAATAACTCTATCTGGGTGTCAAAGTAAGGCGCGTACAACCTAGCGGTATTACCCAGACTTCATGGATCTGGCATTTAAAAAGTAAACCCCACCTTGATCGTTTCCCCAGTGTCTGTAAACTAGTCAACAAGCCATTCATCTATTACATAACATCATGACCACCCAAGATACCTGCTGCACGATCGCTCCTTATTTTACTGTTCAGGACGGGCAGCTGGATAACTTCAAATCGCTCTGCGCTCGTTTTATTGAACAAACTCAGAAAGAATCAGATTGTCTTTATTATGGTTTTACCTTCGCTGGGAATACGATCCACTGCCGCGAGGGTTATGTGAATGCTGATGCGCTTCTTATACATGTTCAGGCTGTCGGCTCCATTATTGAGGAAGCACTCAAAATATCTGATATCACACGCTTGGAAGTTCACGGGCCAGAGGCAGAACTCGCAAAGCTTAGAGAGCCTCTCGCTGGCTTGAATCCAGAGTATTTTACTTTGGAATGTGGTTTCCGCAACTAGCCTTCAAAAATCGTATCCAAGCATAGTTGACGGGTCTGTCTCTTGGTGAGGAAATTGGTAGGTGATATTTCGTTTGCCTGCGGCTTGCACACACAGTAGGTATCGGCATGTCCACAGGCAAGGGAACCATCAAACTCGGCGTGCTCGGATCAGGTTCTGGCTCGAATATGCAAGCGATTCTCGATGCGATTGAGGACGGCTCGCTGGATGCTGAGATTGTGCTGGTGATGTCTGATCATCCAGATGCCTACATCCTAGAACGTGCACGCGAGGCGGGCATTACAGCAGAGGTGATTGATTGTGGTGGCTTTAAGACTAAGTTTCCCGATGAATCACAGTCAGCAGTGGCGGAGAAGCTGAAGTCGCACGGTGTGGATATTGTCTGCTTGGCGGGGTTCATGCGGCTGGTGAAGCAGCCGATGTTGGATATTTTTCCGGAGCGTATTCTTAACATTCACCCGTCCTTGCTTCCCGCTTATCCTGGGTTGATGGCATGGAGGCAGGCTGTGGAGGATGGCGCCAGCGAGTCTGGCTGCACGGTGCACTTCGTGGATGCTGGCATGGATACGGGGCCGATTATTTTACAAGCGAAGGTTCCTGTGTTAGTAGACGATACCGCCGACACCTTGCATGCCCGCATCCAGGTGGAGGAACACCAGCTTTACCCAGACGCTATCCGGCTGGTCTGGAATGACATTCAATCCAACGTATCGACATCCTAACAAACTAACAATTTATCGACATGGCAAAGAAAACGACGGCAAAAAAATCAACGAAGAAAACGATGGCAAAAAAAGCGTGGGAAAAGTCCATGCCCAAGGATCAGTTTGATTTCATGCGTGAGGTGCTGGCGGCTCCTAGTCCGATTGGCCTGGAGGCGGCGATGTCCTATGGCGTGTTGAAGCCGTATTTTGAGAAATTTATGCCCAAGAGCTGGGCGATACAGCAGTTCAAGGGCAATGCGGGCCTGGTGGTGGACACTCACCCCGGACGAGATGAGATGACGTCGGTGATGATCATTGGCCACTCGGACAAGATCCGAATGCAGGTGCGCAAGATCGATAATGACGGCAAGATATGGGTGAATACAGATTCATTTCTGCCCTGCACCTTGGTTGGTCATGAGGTTAAGCTCTTCAGCCAAGATCCCAAGAAGCCGGGTGTCTACCGCTGCATTGAAGGGGGCACGATTGAAGCCTTGGGTGCCATTCACTTTTCTGAGCCGGCACAGCGCACGGGTGACAAGGGGCTCAAGCCAGAGATGATGTATCTTGAATTGCAGATGCACGGTGAGAAGTGCAAGGAACGCGTTGAGGCTCTCGGTATTCGGCCGGGAGATCCAATTATTTTGAATCGCCCGATCAAAAAAGGATTCTCTGAGGATACTTTCTATGGAGCTTATCTCGATAACGGTCTTGGCTGTTTTGTGGTGGCTGAGATTGCTAAAATTTTGGCGAAGTCACCGCTGAAGAATGTTCGTGTGCTTTACACGATTGCGACTCACGAGGAGATTGGTCGTTTCGGTGCAACTGCGATAGCTGGCGAGCTCAAGCCGGACATTCTAATCGGCTCAGATGTGAACCACGACTATGATGCGGCTCCGGGCATCGGTGCTAAGCGGATGAACCCGCTGGCGATGGGTAAGGGCTTCAGCCTAACCAATGGCTCGATTACGAGTGAGTATCTCAATACGCTGATCGAGAAAGCTTGCCAGAAAAATAAAATTCCTTATCAGGTGGATTTCTCAGGCAGGGACACTGGTACTGATGCGATGGCGGCCTCCTTGGCGGGTATTGATAGTGCAGCTACGTCTATTGGATTCCCGATCCGAAACATGCATACGATTTCAGAGACAGGTCACACGGCAGATGTGCTGGCGGCAATCTACGGTATGGTGGAGACCTTCAAGTCCATGGACAAGATGAACCGCGGCAAGGGAATTAGCCGTGGTGACCTCAAGGATGGACACCCTCGCTTGGATAATGCGAAGATGCTCTAGATCCTGACTCGGAAGGCTATTTTGCCGTTATTCCACTGTGACGCTCTTGGCGAGGTTACGAGGCTGGTCAATGGCGCAGCCTCTGATCCTTGCGATGTGATAAGAGAGTAGCTGTAGCGCGACTGCTGCGGGGACCACGGAGGTGTATTGAGGGCAAGCGGGAATCTCGATGGCATGGTCACATGCTGATCGGGCCTCTTCATCCCCTTCGGTGATGACACCCAAGACAGGGGCACTTCGGGCTTTGCACTCGGCTACGTTACTGAGGGTTTTTTCCTGCCCAGGTCCTTGGTTAAGGAGGGCGATCACGGGCATGCTTTCCTCAAGCAAGGCAATCGGTCCGTGTTTGAGCTCAGCGGCATGGTAACCCTCGGCGTGGATGTAGGAGATTTCTTTGAGCTTGAGTGCTCCTTCCAGTGCGACTGGATACATGTAACCACGACCGATGAAGAATGCGTTGTTATAGTCGGCGTAGTGGGCCGCGACTTCTGCAATTTGCTCGTTGCATGCGAGCACGGTTTTTACCAGTTCGGGAATGCGCTCAATCTCAGCCGCGATCTTGATACCCTCCTCGCGTGACAAGCGGTGAGCACGAGCGAGTTTGAGGGCGATCATGAGTAGGACAGATACCTGGCTGGTGAATGCCTTGGTGGATGCTACACTGATCTCAGGTCCAGCGTGTAAGTAGATACCCCGGCCGGTTTCGCGCGCAATGGTAGAGCCGACGACATTGACCAGTGCAGCGACAAGAGATCCCTTGTCTACAGCCTCACGAACGGCAGCAAGAGTGTCAGCGGTTTCGCCAGACTGGCTGATAGCGAGGACTAAATCTCGGCTGCCTACGATGGGGTTGCGGTAGCGGAATTCAGCAGCTTGCTCCACCTCGGCAGGAATGGCGGCGAAGTCTTCGACGGCATATTCGCCAATGAGACCTGCATTCATTGAGGTGCCGCAGCCTACAATAAGGAGGCGCTGGATGGCGACAAGTTCGCGCGGGCTGAGATTCAGCCCTGAGAGAATAGCGGTGCCACGATTGACATCGACACGGCCACGGATGGTGTTGCCAATCGCCTCGGGCTGTTCGAATATTTCTTTGAGCATGTAGTGCTCGTAGCCACCTTTCTCAGCGGCACCTGGCGACCAGTCGATCTCGGAAGGTGTGCGTGAGACGGCTCCTTTGTCCAAGCTGCGGATATCAACCTGACTACCCTCAATGCGGGCGATGTCGTTATCATCGAGGTAGATCGCCTGACGTGTGTAGGTAATAACGGCAGATGCATCTGAGGCGACGACAGTTTCATCTTCGCCCAGGCCGATAACGATTGGGGAACCACTGCGAGCAACTACCAAGACCCCGGGCTCATCTTTGGCCATGCTGGTGATACCGTAGGTTCCCTCGACTTCTTTAAGTGCAGCGGTAACCGCTTCTAGAAGATCACCATGGTAGTGTGATTCTACAAGGTGGGCGAGGACTTCTGAGTCTGTTTCAGATTTGAAGGTGTGGCCCTCGGCGATGAAGCGATCGCGCAGGGCGTTGTGGTTCTCAATAATGCCATTGTGAACGAGGACGATGCGACCTTCATTGCCCTCATGTGGGTGTGCATTAAGAGTAGTAGGTGGTCCGTGGGTAGCCCAGCGCGTGTGAGCGATGCCGCTGTGGGCTTGATCAAGGGTACTATCTTCTTGTTCAACAAGCTCAGCAAGGCCGGCAACTTTGCCGCTTTGTTTTCTGATGAGTATCCCGTCGTCACTGGTGACGGCAACTCCAGCAGAGTCATAGCCACGGTATTCGAGTTTTTTGAGCCCGCTGATGAGAACGGGCATGGCTGCACGTTTGCCTGTGTATCCTACTATTCCGCACATGATGGTTAAATTCTGGTTTTAATGGTTGGGTGACTATGTGATATCGCGCTTCACCGTTTGGTTGGGAAGGGTTTGCGACTTGGGCCCGAGTTTGCGACCCGGGTAAATGGCTGTGAGAATGCCGGTGTGGCTGCCATCGCCGACGACGGTGCCGAATTTTCTGCGTCCTGTGTCGATGAGCTCCTCGCCTACTAAAGATCGGTGGTTGGTGCCATCGTGACGCAGGTTGGAGGTGATGGTGCCAGCGCCGAAGTTGACATGGTTGCCGATGACGGAGTCGCCGACGTAGCTGAGGTGACCAATGGATGAATGGTGGCCGATGATTGAGTTTTTGATTTCGACCGCTTGGCCGATGTGGCAGTTGTCACCAATCGTAGTGGATCCCCTAAGATAGCAATTGGGACCTATTTTGCAATTTTCTCCGATGATGGCGTTGCCTTCGATCACTACTCCCGGCAGAATACGAGATCCTTTGCCGACGGAGATAATGCCATCGATGTGCGCTGCGGGGCTGACTTCTCCCTCGCTTGGGCAGTTCTCAAGCTGTGATACAAGCTGTTCATTGACTTGGATAAAGTCCCATGGATAACGAATAAGAAATGAATCCTCTGATGGGCTCAGGCTGTTGCTCAGTGCGGCAGCTCGGTCATCCCCAGTCCATGCCAAGAGGTGGCCGTCATTGGTTTGTAACGCAGCTGGGCTAGACTGAGTATGCAGGCTTTGCCAGTCTTCGCTGGTGACCCATGCGTTTTCGATGAGATTGGCATCTTGGATGTTTTCTGCCAGCTGACCCTGCCAATCTTGCAGGGTAGACCCCGCAATAAGTTGCTCTCCGATGGGGGAGTCTTGGTGAAGAGGCCAAAAATCGGCAACTTGGGCGGGGTGTATCGTCATCGTGTGTGGAATCTTAGAGTGAGTCGCTTATGCGCCAATAGTATTTGTTATCGCGGTAGCGATCAGCTCGGCCTGGGCGCTAGCAAGCTCAGCGTCTGGGCACTCGGTGAGCACTCGTATTTTGCGCTCGGTGCCGGAGTAACGGACGAATACTCGTCCTTTGTCAGCGAATGCTGCTTCCGCGTTTTTGATGGCGGAGTCAATTTCTGGAACCTCCTCAATCGGTGGCTTCTCCGTGACATCGAGTCCGAGTAATACTTGCGGGTAGATGTCCATGCAGTTGGCGAGCTCTGAGAGAGGCGTGCCTTTATCTCTCATCATAGAGAGTAGCATGAGAGCGCTCATGATGCCGTCACCGGTGGTAGCGTAGTCGGAATAGATAATATGCCCTGAGTTTTCTCCACCGAGGTTATAGCCTTTGTCGCGCATGCACTCTAGAACGTGACGATCGCCTACCCCTGTGGTTTCTAAATTGATGCCATCAGCAGCAAGTGAGTCCCTCAAGCCAAGATTGCTCATGACGGTGGCTACCAAAGTGTTGCCCTTGAGCTTGCCCTGTTGCTTGAGTGCCTTGGCGCACAAGCAAAGGACACGGTCGCCATCTATGACTTGACCCGTTTCGTCGCAGAAGATGACCCTATCAGCGTCGCCATCGAAGCAGATGCCGACATCGGCTCCGTGTTCTTTGACCATGGTGGCTGCTTTTTCGGGGTGTAGAGCACCAACGCCCTCGTTGATGTTGCGGCCATCAGGATGCACAGACATTTTGATCACCTCGGCACCAAGCTCTTCAAAGATAAGGGGGCCAACGTAGTAAGCGGCGCCATGGGCGCAATCGACAACAATTTTCAGCCCCTTCAGTGAATTGGCTCCGACCGCATTTTTGGTGAACTCGATGTAGCGACCCATAGCATCATCGATACGGATGGCTTTGCCAAGATCACCCTGTGGCTGGGGCAGGTCATCAGCGAGGATCATTTTCTCGATCTCATGCTCGAGTGCATCATTGAGCTTGAAGCCATCGCTGCCGAATATTTTGATGCCATTGTCTTGGTAGGGATTATGAGATGCTGTCAGCATGATGCCGGCATCACAGCCCATCGATCGAGTGAGGTGAGCAACCGCAGGTGTAGGTGCCGGGCCGGTGAGCAGGACTCTGGAGCCTTCTGAGACAAGACCGCTGGTGAGGGCTGTCTCCAGCATGTAGCCTGACAAACGGGTATCTTTACCGATAACGACTTTGTGGCGCCCTTGGCCATCAGATTGCAAAGTACGAGCAACAGCGCGACCGATTCGCAAGGCGATTTCCGGGGTGATCGGGTACTGGTTGGCGATACCGCGGATGCCATCGGTGCCGAATAATTGTTTGCTCATCTGTGGAAATTGATTTTGGGGTCGTCTGTGACTACTTAATTTATTGTAGCGTCTAGTAGAGGTAGGTTGAGCATTTACTTCAGTGAAGTAAAGTAAAAGTGCCCAATGATCTCTCTGGCTAAACTTTGTGAGTCATCGTATTTTAGCTTGAATAATTTCACAGAGGTGAAATATTTTCATGCGCAGTATTTCACCCTACATCACTGTAAGCTACTCAACTAAATCAATTATCTGGCGCTGCTATTGTAGTCGTGAGGCATTCAATTCTCACCATTAAGCGAGGCCCGTGACGAAATTTTTGCTAGGCTGGTAGATGCCATGATGACGTAAGGATCTGCTCAAGATTACTATCAATTATATGAATTATCTCACTCTTTTAAGTCTCCTGTATGGTTTGTCTGGCTTTTTCGCAGTCATCCCTACCGCATATGCCGCTGCAACAGATAAGTCTCAGTGGGCTAAGCCATTGCCCGAGGAGAAGCTATTGGCAGCTGCACGGCAAATTGATATTAGGGTTAAGAAAATCTATGATAAAAAGAATGCCAAGCAACCAGCTGACGCCAGTGATTCAGTGTTTCTAAGGCGTAGTTTTTTATTGGCGGTTGGCCGAATCCCGACGGTTGAGGAGGCCCGTGTCTATCTTGAATCCGATGACCCCAATAAGAGGGTGCTGCTCGTGCGCTATTTGATGAATTCGAAGGGCTATAAAAGCCATATGAGCAATTGGCTGCTGGACATGCTGCGTGTTCAAGAAAAATTCCAGCGTCGCTACTCTGCAGCACCTTACATGGATTGGGTGCGTCAGGCTGTGGCAGATAATATGCCTTTTGACGTTATGACCCGCGAGCTGCTCTCTGCTGAAGGCATGCTGTGGGAAAACGGTGCGGTTGGTTATTATATTCGAGACAAGGGCATGCCACTGGATAATTTGTCCAATACGATGCGTCTCTTCCTAGGTACTCGCATGGAATGTGCGCAGTGTCATGATGACCCCTTCAATGATTGGGAGAGAATGGACTTTTTCCGACTGGCCGCATTTACCAATGGGCAGGGTGAGATGAACCGCAATGTTTTCAACCCAGTGTGGGATAAAGTCAGAAAAGAAAATGAGCGTGGAACCCCGACCTACAATTTATATGATTTTATTGGTAATAATATTTACTACGCCACTTTAGCAGGCCCGGGTAATGGCCGAATCAAGCTGCCTAATGATTACCAGTACAATGATGGTGATCCGGGAGAGATGATCGCGGCGAAAACACCAAAAGATCATTCTTTTGCCAAAAGCTTGAAAATGTCTGATAGGAAGAATGCCCCAGATGGCAGGCAGAATTTCGCAGAATGGGTCACTGACACTCAAAATGATCGTTATGTGACGACGATCACCAACCGTATGTGGAAGCGCATTGTGGGCACTGGTTTATACGAGCCTGTCGACGAGTATATCGAGCCTCGCGAGCACACCTCACCTGAGTTGACCCGCTATCTTAACGACCTTATGCAGGATTTGAATTATGATTTGCGCGCTTTTCAGCAGATTTTAATGCTCACACGGGTCTACGCGTTTGCTTCGTCTGAGCATGAGCTAATGCCAGGAGAAAAACCTATCTTTGATGGTCGTAAAATTGACCGGATGAGTGCGGAGCAATATTGGGATTCACTCGTTACTCTCGTTGCCGGGAATCCGGATAAACTGCCTACCCGTGGAAAGTCTAAGTATGTCAAGTATGGCAAGGCCAAGCTTGATATGAAGGCACTTCAAAGTGAAATTATAGCCATTAAGGATCCCCAAGAGTTTAAGAGGTACGCCGATAAATTATTCGAACGCGTGCAGAGCGGGGAAACGATTGGAGCGAAGCCCAAGTCAATGGAGAAGATGGAAAAGATGGAGCAGGATATGAGCATGGAGATGATGTCCAAGACCAACAATGGTGGGGCCTTGAAAGGCATTGCCCGAGCATCTGAGCTTCGCTCGCCTGCACCTAATGGTCATGTCTTGCAGATGTTTGGTCAGTCAGACCGCCTGCTGCTCGACTCGGCAATAAAAGAAGCTAACACCACGCAAGTTCTCTCTATGATGAATGGTGCGGTGGAGAAGCTTGTGGTCGCCAATCGTGAGGCCCACATCTATGCACTCTCTGAGGGCAGCGTGAAGGACCGCATTCGCGCGCTATTTTATGGAATTCTGTCTCGTGCACCGAGTGAGAGCGAGATGCAGCTGATGGAAACTGAGGTTAAGGAGAGAGATAGAAAAGGCTATCGCAACATAGTCTCAGCCTTGGTAAATTCTCGTGAATTTATTTTTGTCCCATAATGCACACCGATTATTAACCTATCAACGAAACGTACTAATCTATGAAATCTGATCTTAATAAAGCTGATGAGCTAACGCGTCGCCAGTTCATGGCGAATGCAGCTAAAACTTACCTTGGCGTTGGACTTACACCGATGTTGGGAGCTACTTTGGCGAGTAAGGCACTCGCTCAGACGGGCGGTAAAAGCCAATCTGCCGAGGCAGTCATTTTCCTCAACATGCACGGAGGTATGAGCCACATTGACACCTTTGATGTGAAGCCTGAGAACAAGGAAGTGCAGGGACCTGTCGATGCCATTGCTACCAATGCAGACGGCATTCAAATCAGTCAGTATCTGCCCAAAACAGCGGCGGTGATGGACAAGATTTGTTTGATCCGCTCGATGAGTAACCAGAACGGAGACCATTTCCGTGGACAATACATGCTGCATCGTAATTATGCTCCGCGGGCAACGATTACACACCCTACTGTCGGATCATGGGTGATGAAGGTCAAAGGCCGTAAGAATAAAGAGATCCCCGGTTTTGTGACGATTGGATCCGGAGCTGCAGCTGCTTCGCCAGGGTTTTTTGGGGTCAAGTATGGTGGAGTGCCGCTTGGTAGACCCGATGAAGGCCTGAAAGACAGCACGATTCCATTCACTGTCGGTGCTGAAGACTTTGATCGGCGGCTCAAGCTGGCCGATGCCTTAAACAAGGATTTCCACAGTAAGCACAACAACACGGAGGCTCGTGCATATGATGAGCTTTATGATGAGGCGGTGCGTCTCATGAAGAGTGAAGACTTAAAGGCCTTTGATATCAGGGACGAACCCCAATCGGAGCGTGCAGCTTATGGTGACCATGCCTTTGGGCAGGGATGTATGCTGGCAAGGCGCTTGGTTGAACACGGCGTGAGATATGTCGAAGTTGGCCTAGGTGGTTGGGATACTCACTATGGTAACTTCACCGCGGTTGAAGCACGTTGTAACGTTCTGGACCAAGCGTATGCTAACCTGCTTATCGATCTGGAGGCAAAAGGCCTTCTCGATACGACGATTGTGGCACTCAGCACGGAATTTGGCCGCACTCCTACTATCAAGGCAAATCACAACAACGGTAGGGATCACCATCCTGGCGCATACAGTTCCCTGCTTGCTGGTGGTGGGATCAAGGGGGGCATGATTTATGGTAGCACTGACTCGAATGGTGCTCGCGTCAAACAAAACAGGGTTTCAACCGAGGATTTCAATGCCACGATTGCACATGGTTTGGGCATTGATACCACGAGTGTCTTACTTTCCCCATCTGGACGCCCCTTCAAAATCGGCGGGAAAGATGGCAAGCCAGTCAAGAGCCTATATAGCTAGCGCATAAAATTCACTATTTTTCCCTTGTCAGTGAAGTCGGGGAGACGTAAGAACTCCCCGCCTCGCAAGTGGCGCTGGCCGAGCTAACCTCCGGTCAGGATAAAACCTTTATGGGTAGGTGGCCGAGTGGTTAAAGGCGGCAGACTGTAAATCTGCTCTCGTATGAGTACGCTGGTTCGAATCCAGCCCTGCCCACCACTACTCCCCAGTCCTCCTCTTGAGGACTGGGGAGTAGTGGTTTTCAGAGGGAGGCTGGGTTCGAATTTCAGTTCGAGCGCACAACGAAGTGCCGTGCATCACGGTAACTATCAACTCAAGTTTCCGGAGGAAGAAACATGCATCTTTGCACAGCCCGGGTGGAGCGGGATCAGCGCACGATTTGCCTCTTTGTATGCTGTGCAAAACAAAGGACTCAGGTGTTACCCTGAGCCCTTTTGAAATGGTGGAGGCGAGGGGAGTCGAACCCCTGTCCTGGATACCTTCTACGTAGACCTCTACATGTTTAGTTGATGATAGTGGTGTTTAGTAGGGCATTTGCTCATCAACGGCTTAGGCTCTACGATTAACCTGTTTAATCTCACCATTGACCCGGTCACCCGATCTTTGGCCAGTCCACTGTTGTGTCGCCTTTCCCCCTAGTGGACGTCAGGAGAATAGACGTTACTGTCAATTAAGCAGCAAGTGCGAGCTCGTTAGAGTCTGCAATTAGTTTGTTTGAACGGCTTTTTAAAGAGGCCAACCGATCAACCTCTACATGCAGTCTATGTTTCCAACATTCAGTCGAAACCATGACGCCCCCTCAGTTTTCTCTCCGAGAAGATAGTTACAAAATGCTACAGTTGTCGCCTATTGCAAGTGGTTTCCACCGATATCGTCGTGATTCAGCAGGACTCTGCACAAGCGGGGCAAGTGCCGAAGAACTCTAGCTCATGGTAGAGGTTGCGGTAACCGGTGGTGAATTGAATCTCTTTTTCGAGCTCGTGTACAGGGCAGGGAGCCTTAACGGGTTCGATGGATCCACACTCAGTGCAGATGAGGTAATCGCTATGCTCTCCGGGGATGATCAGGGTGAAGTAGGCGGCGCGTTCGTGCAGCCCAAGTCGGCGCAGAATGCCTTTGTCGGCAAGACGTTGAAGCAGTCGGAATACAGTCGCCTGATCACATTGGTTGCTGAGTAGAGGGGAGTCCACTAGCTCGGAGAGGGTCATGGGACGGTCACTCTCCAGCAGTGTGGATAGTAGTTTTTCTAAAGCTTTGGTCCGACGCAGTCCTTCGGCACGACAGCGTTCAATGATGGTATGGATTTTGCCAGGCATGATGAATAAAACTGGAGATATCAGCTCAGAGGAGTTCTTGCTGTCCTGTGTTCGAAGGCGTAGCTCCGATCTTGGTATAGGCTGCGGGCAGGGCGACACGGCCGCGAGGGGTGCGTTTCAGGAAGCCCTGCATGATCAGGAAGGGTTCGTGGACTTCCTCAAGGGTAGAGGCATCCTCACCGAGGGCAACGGCGAGGGTAGAGAGGCCAACAGGACCACCATTGAATTTGTAGATGGTCGCTTCAAGAATGCGTTTATCCATTTCATCCAGTCCGTCTGCGTCGATCTCGATCATGGCGAGTGCATCATGGGCAATGGCAGGTGTAATGGTGCCATCGGCACGTACTTGAGCAAAGTCGCGGACCCAGCGCAGTAAATTATTAGCGATACGTGGAGTGCCGCGTGAACGAGAGGCAATCTCGAGTGCGCCGTCTTGTTGGATATCGACATCTAGCAATCCAGCCGAGCGTTGGATAATGTGTGCGAGCTCGTCTGCTGCGTAATAGTCGAGCCGGTTCACCAAGCCGAAACGAGAGCGCAGGGGTGAGGTCAGCATTCCAGCGCGAGTGGTTGCGCCTACCAGGGTGAACTTGGGCAGGTTGAGCTGGATACTGCGAGCGGAGGGGCCTGAGTCAATGATGATGTCGAGCCGGTAATCCTCCATCGCTGGGTAGAGGTATTCCTCGATCGCTGGGTGGAGTCGGTGAATTTCGTCAATGAATAGGATGTCCCCTTTTTGAATATTGGTAAGAATACCTGCAAGATCGCCAGCTTTCTCAATCTGCGGGCCAGAGGTGGTGTGTAGATTTGTGCCAGTGGCATTGGAGATGATGTTGGCCAGTGTGGTTTTGCCAAGTCCTGGAGGGCCAGAGAGAAGAATATGCTCTAGCACATCATCACGCATTTGAGCGGCCTCGACCATGAGCATGAGTCGCTCAGTGACTTTTTCCTGCCCATGAAATTCTTCAAACCCAGGAGGCCTGAGAGACTGTTCGAATTTTTTATCCGGTGATTCGTTCGTCTGTTGATAGAAAGATTCGGTCATGATGGGTGACGTGGGGCAGAAAGGGTGCGGTGTAGTGGAGGTCGCTACATATTAGCGAAGGAGATCCTCTTCATAGAAGACGCGAAATCCCGCTTGATGAAGTACGGACATGCCAAAGCGGGTGTCCTCAAGGTGCATCGCCATCAATGTTTTACCCCCTGGGTGAGGCATGAGTGAGTATGCAAAATCTACATTGGTCTCGGCAGCGCGCAAGGTGTCTAGGGCTTTGGCCAAGCCGCGACCTGATTCTTTCAGAGCGACGACAGCAATTTCTGAGGTGGTGTGTGGTATGCCTTTTTCCATGAAAATGCGCATCGCAGTGTCCGGGTCGGAGACAACAAGTCTTGTCATGGCGGCATCGCGTGAGTCCTGAACACTGAGACCGATGACCTCAATGTTCTCTGACCTGAGTAGGCGCACGAGGGAGCTGAGTGCACCGGCGCGATTTTTTAGCATCACAGAGAACTGGATGGGCAGGGTACCATTGGGTTTGATTTCGCAGTCAGGCATGCAACTGCAGTATTAAACCACGGTTGAGCTCAGATTATAAACTTAAAATGCTCTGATTTTAGTTTTTAGCTCTTCAATGCATTGACCTCTTATGGCGCTCTGTGATTGGTAAGCACTTAGTTGCTGGGAATAAATTTCACCCCACGCACGTTGATCGGAGCCCATGATGAAGCATCGGCTGGGCGCAGGGTCAGTTTGATGCTCTCTGCATTGGGGAAGGTGACCTCGCCGATGTTGTAGGTCTGAAAATTGTTGTCACCACCGGTTCCGGGAACATGAACATAATGAGTTTTGATGTTGCCACATACGACGCCGAGGGTGGAGTCAGCTTTTTTAGCGGAAGTTGTTAGCTGAATGGTGTAGGTGCCGGGGCTGTCAATTTCCAAGGGCCATGTGATGAGTGAATCGATCGTCAGGTTAGTGATGGTGTTAGCTTCAGCTTGTTTTTCTAGGGTAGCCGACCCTTTGATGGTCGCTTGATCTACAGCGAAGTTCATTGTGCCTGGAATCTGCACTTCGGATTCGTTGGCGAGAGCTGGACCATAGAGAACACCGGTAACAGGGCTGGCGAGGGTCAGCTTGACGATCGACACATGTGGATTCCTTGCGTCAGCAGGTACGGTAATGGAGACGGTTTTTGCCTGATCGTCTTGGCTATATGGAATCGCTTGGCCGTCGATAGTGGTGGCAGCGGTGATTTGCTGTGGCAGAGCGTTGAGCACGATGGGCTCATCAGTCGGGTTGAAGATGTGGAGGTATACGCTGTTGTCACGATAGCTGGATCCACCCCAGGTGCCATTGATCCACGGACCGCCACGAGTATCGTAGATCGCTTCGTTGTATTTGGCCATCCACGGTGCTATGCCTTCAAGGATGGCTTTCTCTTCGGGCTTGAGTGAGCCGTCTGGCAGAGGTGCTAGGTTGAGGAGCATGTTGCCGTCCCCTGTAACACAGGAGGAGAGTAGTTGGAGAGTTTCGGTGAGTGAGCGTGTCTCCGCACCAGTGCGGTAGGACCAACCTCCATGATCGGTGTGAGGTGATAGAATCATGCAGGACTCCCATGCGCGCCCGTGCTGAAAGGCGCCCATGCGGTTTTCGGGGGTATCGTAATCACCAAGGCGAAGTGCTTTGTATTCTTCAGGAATGTCTTTGATGCCTTTGGCGGCACGGTTGTTAACCAGAAGCTTCGGGTTGTTGGCATACATTTTCTGATAGAGGCGGGGAATGGTGTATTGGTCCCAGTCGCCAAAGCAGTGGTCGAACCAGACCATGTCGACGGGCCCGTATTCATTGAGCAGTTCTTCGACTTGGTTTTCGTAGTAGTCGTTGTAAATTTTGTTATCACCCTGCAGGTAGTCGGGGTGAGTCCAGTCACGAGTACTGTAATACCAACCGATCTTGAGCTCGTGCTTCTTGCCCGCTTCTTGCATCATGCGAACGGGGTCACCTTGGTATGGGGTATCAGCTATGGAGAAGTGCTCTGGATAATCTGCGTTTTCAGAGAAACGTTTTTCTTTAGTAGGCCACATGCTGAAGCCATCGTGGTGCTTGGCGACAAAGACGAAGTATTTCATGCCCGCATTTTTAGCGAGGCCCATGAGTTCATCGGCATCGAAGTTTGTTGGATTGAAGGTTTTGTAGAGGTTCATGTAGGTTTCCCGAGGGACAACCTTATGTTTGTCTCCACCTTCGATACGATCCATCATGCTCCAGCTGATTTCCTCACCACTGATAGCGGCAGGGCCCCAGTGGATGAAGAGGCCGAATTTTGCATCGCGGAACCACTGGAGGCGTTCTTCGAGCTGCTGAGATGTTTCAACAAGCTGTGGTGTCGGGGCAGGTGTTTGAGCTTCTTCGGCTTGACCACTACCAGGGCTTGGCTCAACCACTTTTGAGGGAGGAGGGCAGCAATTGCCAGTGTGGCCATCGTCATTGGACTGTTCAGTGTCAGTCGTTTGTTTTTTTCCACATGACTGAAAAGCGAGTGTAGGGAGAATAAGTGAGAGAGTGATTACTTTTGAGATTTTCATGGCTGAAATGGTGTCGAGAGATGTTGGTGAATGAGATCTTATCTACACAAAGATACTGCGGCTGAGACAATTTTATAATGATGAGGGGCTTACGCTTCAGGGCTTCGTGGATAGGGCGAAGTGCGTGTATGAAGCCTTATGCGCTTTTTTACCTAGTGCCTTGGTGGTCGCCTCAATATGGGCTCGCGAGTCAGGGCACTTCGGATAACTAACTAGCACTTGATTGGTGTCGATCAGATTGAGATAGTAGTGGGTGGCATCAGTCGGCAGAACCGCCGTCACGGTGTTGTCCGGGTTGATGGTGGCTGGTGTGCGAAACCACTCCTCATTGTGAATACCCGGATTCGTAGTGTATAGTAAGTGAGCTTTACGCAGTTTGGTGCCGTTTTCTTTGTAGCTGAGGGTAACGTTGTTTCCTGACTGGGTGTGCTTGAGTGCGGTGGGTGCTGACTTCTTGAACTTTGCTGAGACATGCCGGCCGTCGGTATTGTAGAGTGGCTGGCTGGCATCCATTTCAGTGAGGATCTCGGTCAGGCGTTGGTCCATTTGTTTGGTTCGCTCCGGATCTTGGTCGGCGAGATTGTTGGCTTCCTCGATATCGACGCGTTTGCCGTCCTGATCGTAGAGTTGATAGAGCTCGTATTGGGGGATACTTGGGTGGAACAGGTGACTGAGGTTGCGGATGAGTTTGTAGCCACCAATTCGGATGGTGCTTTGCATCGAGGCGTGTGGGAAATGCCAGACCATGGTGTCACGTGGTTTGCCGTCGGTATCTAGGACCAGACTCGATCTGGTCGCATCTGTTTTGAGCAGGTTCGAGAGGTCGGACCCATCAAGAATTTTGCCTTGCTTGGGCTTAGCTCCGACCCATGACAGAATTGTTGGGTAGAGGTCGAGGCCGTTAATGACGACATCAGACTGCACACCCTGTTTGATTTCCGGGCCGGCGATGAGGAAGGGCACACGGGTGCCGCCTTCCTTGGCGTTGATTTTGCCTCTGTCTAGCGGGTAGTTGTCGGTGATGACTTCGTGGCCACCACCACCCTCCATACCGCCGTTGTCAGAGGTAAAGACTAGGTAGGTGTTCTCGATGAGCTTGTGTCCTGGCCAGCGGGGGTCGTCAGTTTGTTCCAAATAGGAGATGATTTGGCCGACATAGTAGTCGAGAGTTTCCACCATGCCGCAGTAGTAGGGGTTGTTTTGGCCTTCGAGAAGCCATTTGCCGGGGTCGGCCGGGTATTCCACCCCGAGTTTTTTACAGTATTTCTCGAGTAATCTTTTGCTCCTGATCTGGATGGGTGTGTGCACCAGCCAGGTGGCGTAGTAGAGGAATACAGGCTCATCTTTGTGATCGTCAATGAACTTGATGGCCTCGGTAGTGACGATGTCTCTGGCGAAACCGTTTTCATCCAGTTGGTAGGGGTCGTTTTTTGCGTTGGTTGCAAAATCCTTGAGACGGTTTTTCATGCCACTTTGGGCCCCGCGGGTGTTGTAGCCTGATTGGTGAGTGGTAAAGTCAAAGCCGATGTCCATCGGTTGAGGGAATGCGTGGTGCTCTACAGCAATATGCCATTTGCCGGTGTGGCCGGTCGCATAGCCCTCTGCCTTCATGGCTTTAGCCAGGTTGAAGGTGGTCTCTGGCATGCGTCCGCTATACCAGGGGGCCATGACTGTTGAGCCAATGCTGTGGTGCGGGTGTGGTGGAGTTCCACCAACAACGTGTGTCTTTTGAGCGCGTGCCGGGTGAACGCCACTCAACAAGGCGCAACGAGATGGAGCACAGGTGGGGGCAGGTGAGTATCCATTCCAGAACTGGACACCTTTCTTAGCAAGATTATCAAGATTAGGGGTTTCCATCGGGCTGGGTTCATCCACATCATAACACTTCACATCTTGCCATCCGAGGTCATCGACGAACATGAGGATCACGTTTGGTTTGGATGGGCGTTGGTCGTCGGCTGTCAGTGGGAGTGACAGGCCAAAAATTGCTAAAACGTAGGTGAGAAAAGTGGTTATTTGCATTGCGTGGTAGATCTCGTTTATTCTGATGAGCGATTAAGATGATAAAGGGGTGATACCCTGTCAAGGCGATGTCGACTGCCAACGTAGATTGCGGAACTGTGGCGCTGCACATTTCCACTTACTTGATCCAACGAGACGCCTCGCGCCGCTATTCTTTGGGCTAATGTATTTAGATACGCCCATCCAACAGGATTCTTGCAGTTCGCTGCGATGAACAGTGAGGAGTGAGCTAGCCTGTGACAAGCGTGATAGGTGGCACCGCCTGTTGGCTAGATGATACTCTCTAAGATGAGCTATTCAGGGACCGGTTTGTTGGGTAAAAGTAGAGACAGGAGGTCTGTTTCCACAACCTGCCGATTACCGAGAAACTCAGTGAGTAGCTTGACCCGCTCTTGGGCAGGGATCACCTCAATCACCGTACCTTGAAAGCCTTGGAAGGCGCCATGTGCAATTTCCACCTCATCACCTTCGTTGACGGCTGGCTCGAGAGTCATGACATTTTCTTCACCCTCGCTCAGCTCTTGCATTTGCTGATGCAGATCTGCGACGAATGAGCTCGGGATCTCGGGAACATAATCACCAAACTTGAGAATCGTCATCACACCATGGGTGTGGACGATGTTACGCTCGTTTTGGGGGCGGGAGAAAAAAGCAAAAACATAACCTGGGAACATGGCCTCAACCCACCACACTTTACCGCGTCTTGTTGCTTTGCGGTAGCGTAGGCGCGGACAAAATGATTGAACCCCTTCGAGCTGATCCATCGCTTTGGCCGCAATGTGTTCCCGCTTTGGTTTGGTACGTATGCAATACCAGGCATGATCTTCAGCCTCAGCGAGTCGAACGGATTGTGTGTCAGACATGGTCTTAGAAAGTTTAAGATAGATTATTCACCAAAGAATTTTTGTAGTAGCGGCAGGACGAGATTGGCTTTGCCCGACCATCGTTTGATAACTTTAATTCGTTCTTGGTAAAACTTGCGTAGCTCAGGATCGTTGATGGTGTCGAGCTCCTCTTCGAGTTCGCCAAGCTTGCGGGTTCCGCTGCTGATATGTGGACGAACTTGCTCTCGAATGAAGCCCCCTACAAGTTTTTTTAGTTCGATATCTGCTTCGAAATAACCCTTGCGATCATTGTCATACTCGACATCGCGAACAGCGCCCAAAGTGCGCAGCATTTTAAGACCTTGGCTCGCTGAGCCTTTACTGATGTTGAGGCGTGCTACCAGATCAGCCATGGCCAGCGGCTTGGGGGATGCAAAAAGCAAGCCAAAGATCTCACCTACAGAGGCAGGAAGCCCGACGATTTTCGCGCCATCTCTGAAAAATGAGATGAGTCGTTGTTCGACGGATATGTGCCCTTCATGAGGCTGTTCGCTGGAATGCATCAGACAGAATTTTACACTAAACATCTGAATGTTCAATTTTTTTTGAACAAAAAAACTAACCGAAGTTGATAATCAGCATTGCTTATAATCAGACTTGTTTAAGCCCTCTTACAGCGCATAAAAAGCCCCCGGGCTTACGCACACCCTTACAAGCTTTATTGGCCCTGCATGATAGCCATTGTGGTAAGTTCGGATGCCTTGCTTTGACCCTTTGTTTGAGCGTTTGGCATTTTTGGACCTTCCAGTGCTATGGCCTTGTTGCCGGTGGTGCCCACGTAGGTTTCAGAACTCTCAACAGTAGGGATTTGAGGTTCATAGGTATAGGAGGCGAGTAGCCAACAAGCGAGAGCAGCCGAGCTGCAGAGAATGAAAGTACGGATATTATTCATATCTTATGCGTGGTTAGCGTAAGTGATTTTTGGCTGCAAGTGGTAAAGAGCTAAGTCTCATGTTGGGCAAGCTAATTCCACTCCTTTTTGTCACATGAAAAGATGTGATGGATAAAAATCGCACCGATCATTGGCGTGCTACCACGGTGGGGGCACTCGTTGTGCCGTAGCGGTCGACCGCGCTTACCGCAATGGCCTCGGGGCTGCCCGCCAAGGTCATACTTTTCGATGATGCTGGGAGGACCTTCACGGTAAACCAGTTTTTCCCGTAGCGCGCCTGAATGGCATACTTGTATGCACCTCGGACCGATGACCACTGTGCCTTGGCTCCTTTCCTTGATCCCGAGACCTTGAGACTTGGGCTAAGTGGCTGAGACTTGCTCATCCAAGGCATGGGCGGGACAAGTGCATCACTGGTATAGGATTTTTTTTCGAGTAGGTTGGCAATACCACCTCGATTTTGGCGCAGTGATTTCATGCTCCAGTGGACGTGGCCAGCGTAATTGTTACCCGTGGTGCGGGATAGGCTGACTTGGTTGATGATCTCACTTGCGGGGCGGCCGGGATCTTCGGTGCTTTTGATGCGCGCGGTCGCAATACCCGGCCAGACAGGGCGGCTCCCTTGATCACGCCACCAGCTCAAAAGACGAGTATAGCTTTGTTGACCTTGAATGCGCCAATAAAGCTGGGGGGAAAGGTAATCACACCACCCTTTTTGTAGCCACTTGCGTGAGTCTGCAGCAAGGTGTTCGTAGGCATCTACTCCGGCAGTAGTTCCCGATGGTACACCAGGTCGCCAGATGCCAAATGGACTGATGCCGACACGAACCCAGGGCTTAGTTTTTTTAATCGAATGATACATGTCTTTGACGAAGCTATCTACATAACTGCGTCGCTGTGATGGGGTTTTGCCATCAGGAAAGTGCTGCTTATGCTTACCATTCTTTGCTAGGTCGGGGTATGGGTAAAAGTAGTCGTCGATGTGGATGCCGTCGATGTCGTATCGACGCGTAACGTCAAGGATGACCGAAAGCGCGCGCTGACGTGTAAAGCTGCTCGCCGGATTCATCCAACGATAGGTTTTGAAATCACAAATGTGTGATGGGTGTGTGCGGCAAACATGATCGCGAGATGTTGGCATTGATGCATTCGGGAGAGCCCGAAAAGGGTTAAACCACGCATGCACCTCTATGCCTCTAGCATGAGCTTCAGCAATACAAAAGGCGAGGGGGTCATAACCGGGAGAGCGCCCCATGGTTCCTGTTAGCCATGGGCTCCATGGTTCGATACCGGATTTGTAGAGTGCATCACCATTAGGGCGAACCTGGAAGATAATGGCGTTGAGCTTTAGCCTAGCCATTTGGTCGAGCATTGAGCGCAGCTCATTTTGTTGGGCGCTGCGAGAGAGCTTATTACTACTTGGCCAGTCGATATTAAAAACACTCGCAACCCATGCACCGCGGAATTCACGGGTGACTACGGGAGGATTTTCTCGGCTAGGAGCGTAGCTTTGGCAGATTGCTGTGGTAGGCCAGAGACAAATGACAGCGATAATAAGCCATGGAATGCGGGAGTGTGGTATTAGGTGCAACAACATCAGCCGCAATATCCGCCTGCATGCGATACTTGGCAAGGGAAAAGCCTTATCCAGGTGTCACTGATACCCCCCATAATGGGGGTTGCGGACTCTATTGAAATATCTTAAGTCTGATACAGGCATGCAGAGTTCACCGTGGTGCCTTTTCGATATGAAAAAAATAGTCATCTTGATTGTCTTCCTGGCCGGCCTCACAGCCGCTGACACCGACGCGCAGCAAGCCAAGGCAAAACCCAATATCATCCTCTTCCTCATCGATGACTTGAGCTGGGCTGACTTGGGAATCACTGGCAGCAAGTATTACGAAACACCGCATCTGGATAAGTTGGCCAGTGAGGGCGTTTTCTTTACAGATGCCTACGCGGCTAACCCAGTGTGCTCTCCCACGCGGGCAAGTGTCCTTACCGGCAAGTATCCCAGCCGCATTGGCCTGACCAACCACAGTGGATCGCGCGGAAGTATGGGGCCAAAACACAAACTCATCCCGCCGGAGGTGGTGGGCAACATTCCGCCCGAGGATATCACCCTGGCTGAGGCACTCAAGGGTGCCGGCTACACCACCGCCCACATTGGTAAGTGGCACTTGCAGACCCACCACATGAAGGGGCGTGAGCACTACCCTGAGGCCAATGGCTTTGATCTCAACATCGCTGGTCACAAGATGGGCCAGCCGGGCTCTTACTATTTTCCATACAAGAGCAAACAACATCCCAGTACGAACGTGCCGGACATGCAGGATGGCAAGGAGGGCGATTACCTCACCGACGCTCTCACTGACAAGGCGATTAAGTTCATTGAAAAACAGGCAGGACAGGGACAGCAGCCGTTCTTCCTTAACTTCTGGTACTACACCGTGCACACCCCGATCATTCCGGATAAATCTAAGCTAAAAAAATACAACCAGAAGGCCAAGGTCATGGGGCTTGATCAGAAGGCAAACGACGGCATCAAAGACCACCAGAGTATCTCGCGCTCTGTGCAGAGCAATGCTGCCTATGCTTGCATGGTGGAGAGCATGGACCAGAACATCGGCCGCATCATTGCCTCTTTGAAAAAACGCGGGATGTTTGAAAACACCATCATTGTATTTCTCTCTGACAACGGTGGCTTGTCCACCGGCTCCGGGCCAAACTCGCCCACCTCCAGCTTGCCGCTACGCGCTGGCAAGGCATGGGTCTACGAAGGGGGTATCCGCAGTCCCTTGATCATCAGCTACCCCGCGGCGATCAAACCCGGACTCAAGGTCAGGGAGCCCGTGGTAAGCACGGACATCTACCCGACCCTCTTGGATCTCGCCGGGCTTTCTCTGCGCCCGCAACAGCACGTTGATGGTGTCAGCCTGAAGCCCCTGTTCAATGGTAAAAAAGCTACCCTTGGCCGCGAGGCGATTTATTTCCATTACCCACACTACCATCACATCAATACCATGGGCCCGGCTGGAGCCGTGCGCATGGGGGAGTACAAACTCATCGAGGTTTATGAAAGCGGCAAGGTGGAGCTCTACAACCTGCGCGAGGACATCGGCGAGCAAAACGACCTCGCTGAACAAAAGCCCAAACTTGCCGTAAGAATGAAAAAGATGCTGCACACCTGGCGAAAAAAATCAGGCGCAAAAATGACCTCTGTAAACTCCCAATATACTGCTGCCAACGACTGGCGCAACAAGCACTCCAAGGCAGACAAGTAATTACTGTCTCCTGGTGTAAAAGTTCAATGGTTTGTCGGAAGGGTGCAGTGATTTTGAAAAATCCTCCCGCTTAAATTATTTGATATATCATACTCATGGCATAACATCTCAGAAATGAATTAAACTGGAATTGAGCCGGCTATGCTTTGTTAATCGATAAAAAATAGCCGATTTGCGGTTTTAAAAACACCCAAACAGGTAGTAGACGAGGTGACATACCCTGTTATATTATAAACACAATTTTGAAAAAAGATGGTTTAGTCGACGTAAGCGAAAAACCTGATAAAAAACTGTAGTATATAGAACAGATGAAGATTTTTGCGACATCTCCTGCCCTTGCCCTCTTGTTGGCAGTTATTGGCAATAGCCCTGCCGTCTTGGCAGCTGAGCAGGAGCCACTTAATTTCAGCCGGGACATCCGCCCGATTCTCTCAGCGAAGTGCTTTGCTTGTCATGGGCCCGATTCTCAGGATCGAGATGCAGACTATCGCATGGACACCAAGGAAGGTGCCTTTGCTGATCTTGGGGGGCATTTTGCCATCGTGCCGGGCGATCCTGAAAATAGCGAGATCATCAAGCGCATCATCAGCGATGATGAGGACAAGCTGATGCCGCCGCCCAAACATAAAAAGCCGACCACACCAGAGGAGGTCGCCTTGCTCAAAAGATGGATTGCCGAGGGAGCCCCCTACACCGGGCACTGGGCCTATGAGCCGGTCAAACGGCCCGAGCTCCCCAAGGAGGCAGCCACCACTGGTAGTGACAATCCCATTGATCAATTTATTGCGACAAAACTTCAGAAAAAAGGCCTCAGCTTTTCGCCACCTGCGCCTCCGGAGACCTTGGTGCGCCGCCTCCATCTCGACCTCACCGGTACACCACCGAGCCTGGAGGAAGTGGACGCCTTTTTGGCTGACCCGGAAGCCGGTTACGCGGCAACCATTGACAAGCTCATCAACAGTGAGGCCTTTGCCGAGCGTCTGACCCTAGACTGGCTCGACGTGGCACGCTACGCGGATACCAATGGTTACTCGGTGGATGACCACCGCGACATGTGGGCATGGCGGGACTGGGTGATCCAAGCTTTCAAAAACAACATGCCCTATGACCAGTTCATCCGCGAGCAGGTGGCGGGGGATCTGATTCCCAATGCGAGCGTGCAGCAGAAGGTGGCCACCGGCTTCCTGCGAAACAGCATGAATACCCACGAGGGTGGAACCATTCAAGAGGAGTATCGCGTCTCTGCCATCGCTGACAAAATTGACACCGTCAGCACCGCCTTTCTGGGCCTCACGGTAAAATGTGCCCAGTGTCACGATCACAAGTATGATCCGATCTCACAAAAAGATTATTATCGCTTCTTCGCCTTCTTTAACCACTCCAGTGAGCCTGGTATGGGAGCCGGTGGGGGAGGCAACACCAAGCCTGTCATTCAGGTGGAGCCCTTCCTGCAGGACAAAAATGTTTTTAAGGCAGACTGCCAGAAACGCATCGATATGCTCGAGCAACACCGACTCTTCCCTGAGATCTACCTCGGTAAGGCACGAAAGCAATGGGAAGCCTCCGTCCTTGCAAAGCCAGAGACCCTCAAGGGCATCGGGACCAACTTCCCAGTAAGCAGTGCCGCTCAGCTCAACGCGCAGTTTGCTAAAGACCCGAAACTCAAGGGGCAAAGCCCTTCTTGGATCTGGATCAACAAAGCAGGCAAGGGCCATGTCTTCAACTACTTCCGCAAGACCTTCAAGCTTGCTAAAGTTCCGAAGTCTGTTCAGCTCTTCGTTAGCTGTGACAATGAGGCTGAAATTTGGATCAACGGTGACCAGCTACAGGGTAACAAGGACTGGCGCGAGCCCACTGTGATCAACATCACGTCGCGGCTCAAGAAAGGCGACAATCTCATCGCCATTCGGGGCAAGGACTGGGAATTTGGAGCTGGGCTTGCTGCCTTGTTTGCTTACATGCATTCCTCTGATGGTAACCACCTCGTCACCGACAGCAGCTGGCAGGTCGCATTCAAGTCACCTGAGAAGTGGGAGAGGAAAGCGAATGTGGCCGGCTTTAATGCAGCGGCAGTTGTAGCACCACTGGGCAAGGGTCCCTGGGGGGATGTGTTTGCCAGATATCGTGGGTTGAGAGCCCAGAGCAAAGAGCCCATTCTAGCAGAGTTGAGAAAACCAGACCATCTGCGTGATCCCAACAAGCAACGACAAATTATCACGAGTTTCGGGCTTGATAACCCCCAGATGGGTTTGCTCTCACGCAATATTAACGTGGAAATTGATGTGCTCAAGCGAGCTATGACCTCTGGCAAAACCAGTGTCATGATCATGGACGAGGGCAAGGCGGATCGAAAAACCTACATCCTTGATCGCGGCGAGTATAATAAGCCGCTTGAGGAAGTCACCGGAGGTGTTCCCGCGGCGTTGGGTATGCTACCTGAGGGCGTCAAACCGAACCGCCTTGCCTTGGCAAATTGGTTGACGGGCCCCTCCAACCCGCTAACAGCTCGAGTGATCGTCAACCGCTACTGGCAGATGATTTTTGGCACCGGAATTGTCAAAACAGCAGAGGACTTCGGCTCCCAAGGAGAGTGGCCATCACACCCCGAGCTGATTGATTGGTTGGCTGCCGAGTTTGTTGCCAGTGGATGGGATTTGCGCAAGCTCGTAAAATTGATGGTGAGCACCCAGACCTATCGCCAATCATCACGCAGCACCGAGGGGCTCCGAGAGCAAGACCCCTATAACCGACTGCTAGCTCGAGCTCCAAGATATCGACTATCTGCTGAATACGTCCGTGATAATGCACTTGCCATTGCTGGCTTGCTCAACCCGAAAGTTGGCGGCCCTAGTTCATACCCGGTGCAACCGCATGGCCTGTGGAAGCAGATCAGTTTCTATGCTCATGGCCGCTGGACAGCATCTCAATTTTATCCTGACACCGACAACAGCGGATACCGGCGCAGTATGTATCATTTCTGGAAGCGCACTTTGCCGCCACCGATGATGACCACGTTTGATGCGGGTAACCGTGAGACTTGTGCCGCCCGCCGCTCACTCACCAATACCCCGCTTCAGTCGCTTGCACTGCTCAATGCACCTCAATACAGCGAGGCTGCCCACGGACTAGCCCAGAGAATGATCAAAGCAGGTGAAGAAACAGACGGGCAGATTGAACATGGCTTCCGCTTGGCCACCTCACGTCAACCTTCGAGCCAGGAACTGGCATTTCTTAAATCCTCTTATCAAGAGCAAATAAAGTACTTCGGCCAGTCAGCTGAGAAGCGTGATAGCTATCTAGTCTATGGCCGGGCACCACTGGCACAGATGAGTGATCAGCAGAAAAATAAAACCGCGGCTCTCACTGCCGTAGCATCGCTCATCCTTAATTTGGATGAAACCATCACCCGCGAGTAATTTCTAGCCAGGCCCTCACTCACTAAGCAGAGCATTCCAATGAACACAGACGACTTCCAGAATTTTAACCGCGAAATCAGCCGACGCACCTTTCTACAGCGCTCTTACGGAGGCCTGGGAGGTATTGCTTTGGGATCTTTGTTAGGCTCAAACAACCAGCTCTTTGGTGCCTCCAAGACAGCAGCACAGCATCAGGGCCTGGGCCTGCCGAATTTGCCGCATTTCAAACCAGCTGCCAAGCGGGTGATCTATTTGTTCATGTCCGGGGGGCCGTCCCATTTAGACCTGTTTGATTACAAGCCGGAGCTTAAAAAACGCCAAGGTGAAGACCTGCCGGACAGTGTGCGCCAAGGGCAGCGTCTCACCGGTATGACTGCCAATCAGAAAAACTTTCCCTTGTTCGGATCCATCGGGAAATTTGCCCAGCACGGCCAGAGTGGCACCTGGATGAGTGATCTCTTGCCCTATACCTCCCAAGTAGTCGATGACATCGCGGTCGTGCGCTCCATGCACACCGAGGCGATCAACCATGACCCGGGTATTACCCTGATCAATACCGGATCCCAGATCCCGGGCCAGCCCAGTGCCGGTGCCTGGGCCAGCTACGGTCTGGGTAGTGACAACCAGAACATGCCCTCCTACGTGGTTCTGCTATCGCAGGGAAATGGTAAAAATCCCGGCCAGCCGATTTTCTCTCGCCTCTGGGGCAGTGGTTTTCTGCCTTCCAGTCACCAAGGCGTCATGCTGCGCAGTGGCGATGATCCTGTACTCTACTTGAACAACCCTCCGGGTATCACCCGTGAAAACCGCCGCGCCCAGCTCGACAAACTCGCTGCGATTAATGAGATGAAATACTCAACCCATGGTGACCCCGAGATCGCCACCCGTATTTCCCAGTATGAGATGGCCTTCCGCATGCAGGCTGCTGCTCCGGAAATTGCCGACCTCTCAGACGAGCCTCAGAGTACTTTTGAGCTCTACGGAGAGGATGCCCGAGAGCCAGGGACCTTCGCCTACAACTGCCTGCTCGCCCGCCGTATGGCGGAGCGTGGCGTGCGCTTCTCCCAGCTGTTTCACCGCGGTTGGGACCAACACGGTGCTCTCGACAAGAACCTGCGTGCCCAGTGCAAGGACACGGACCAGGCATCAGCAGCACTTGTTACCGACCTCAAGCAACGCGGCATGCTCGATGACACCCTAGTCATCTGGGGTGGCGAGTTTGGCCGCACGGCCTACAGTCAGGGATCACTCGGTAGTGGGCGTGACCACCACGGTCGTTGTTTCAGCATGTGGATGGCGGGTGGAGGTATTAAGGGAGGAACGACCTACGGTGAGACTGACGACTTCGGCTACAATATTCTCAAGGATCCCGTGCACGTCCGCGACCTCAATGCCACTATGCTTCACACACTTGGTATTGATCACGAGCGCTTCACTTTCCCCTTCCAGGGCCTCGACCAGCGCCTTACCGGAGTCGAGCACGCACACGTGATCAAAGGACTGCTGGCATAGCCTTGCACCAGCTCGCTTGCATGGCGAGAATAGTGAATTTTGAATGATGAATAGTGTATTTAGTGTATAGTGAAAGGCGGTAGGTTCGGTATGCGCCAACCAAATGACAACCAAAAAGCGTTTACTAGCAAGCTCTCCGTCTTTATATGCCTGATGTGAATCGATTGCTGCTGACACTTATTCTAGCTATCCTGCCTGCCACCCTGCTGGCGCAAACATCCTACTTCCTTAAGCCCTATGAGCAGCAAGCGGGCCAAGTGTTGATCATCCGGAGTTCCTCGGTTTCCTCCAAGGGAAAGATGGTCATAGAGCGTGGTGGGGAGAAGACAGAGGGTGCTCTCACCATGTTGCGCGGTGAAGTTGGAGGCTTCGACCTTGGTGAATTTCTTTTTCTGAGACTGAATCCGCTTGTCGAGCGAACAGCTTCGCCAGGCAAAACCATCACCATCACCAACCCGCCCTAGATACATTGACATCACTCCGGCTTATCTCGACCGCGTGTCTGCTACTGATGGTGGCAGGCCTAAGCGGCTGTGGCGGTGGGCTTGATCTGACCCGCTGGTCGGCGAGCCAGTCTTTCCGTAGCTTTGAGCGCACCCTCGAGGAGCCGGACCGTCCCGCCTTGCTGCCTCTTGAGGAGATGCTGCAGCGGGCCGCCAAGCTCAGCAGGAAAAATCCGGGTCAGGCGGTTGACCTCTATCTGGAAGTGGCGGAGCGCACGCTGGCAAAATCCCTTAACAAAGGAGACGAAGCACGGATCCACCGCCATGCTACTGGGCACGCGCTGGCCTTGATGTATCCAGAATCTGATCGTCCAGCAGGCAAGTCCAGCTGCTACCGCATCACCTATGCCAAAGGTAAAAATCTGTATCAGCCAGAGCAGTTCGACTCTATGACCTTTGCCGATGCCTGCAAGGTTGATAATGCTGATCTCAAGATTCAAGAAGGCATTGGTGCGCCCATGGTATGCCGTATCAATTACTCTGCGGAGAGAAAAAAAGCCAACCCCTTCCTGCATCCTGTAGGTATTGAGGCATCTGCTACGGCACTGGTTGAGTTTCCCTCCAAGGGGCATGCTCGTATCACCCTCTGCAACACAAGCCATGGTGACCAGGTATGGTTCCGAGGTGCCGCGCGCACTCTTGCGACCAACTTCACGACCCCGCTCATTGCAGCCATGGTGCAGCAACAGACCAAACGTCTAGGGTGGAGGGGGGTTCGCAGACCTGCTGATTTTATCAACGAAATGGGCCTTTATAGTGTTGAGATTATTAACCCCACAAAAATCCCAGTAGTCTTTACCCATGGCTTGGGCTCACGGCCTGCCACATGGCTTAAGCCCTACAATGCCCTGCTGGCGGAAAAGTGGTTCCGTGAGAATTATCAGGTCTATGGTTTTTATTACCCCACTGGCTTACCACCGATGTATCCAGCTGCAGGGTTGCGGCAGGGTCTTGAGGAAATGCACCAGGAACTACGGCACCGTGGCGCGGGTAAGAATGTCGACAGGGTTGTGCTTGTCGGCCACTCCATGGGGGGCTTAATCACCAGCTTTCAGATTCGTGATTTTCGCGGAACCTCTGATCAGCTTTTCAACATGCCGATTGAAAAACTGTCAATCTCAGACCGGTCCCGTCAGGCCATGACCACCATGCTGGAGAAAGCGCCGCCCAACTTTGTGAAGCGGGCTGTGTTCATTGCCACGCCACATCGCGGTAGTGACATGGCAGATAACTGGATCGGTCATTTTGTCTCCTGGCTTGTGCAAGTGCCACGTGACTTGCTCACCCTGCAAATCCCAGAGGTAGCAAGATCCCTCACGGCGCTCGGGCGTGAGCTGGCTGGCGGCACGGATCCGCTGGATGGTGTTGCCCGACTCAAGCCCGGCAATCCACTCCTGAGCTTCACCCTGAAGCAGCCGGTTGCCCGCGGTATAACTTATCACTCGATCATCGGGGATCGAGGCAAGGGTGGAGGAACCAAACGTGGTGATGAGCCAGAGAGTAGTGATGGCGTAGTGCCCTACTGGAGCTCCCATCTTGAGCGAGCCGCATCAGAAAAGATCGTTCCATCCGACCATTCAGCCCATACTGATCCCGAGGCTATTGCTGAGTTGAAGCGAATCTTGCAGCTTCATTTGAGGAATCAATAAACGTCTTGGCGCGATGGCTGTATGCTGAAAGATGGTGCATTAGCTGAGCGTATGCGACTCGGCTTCCCCGCCTATTGTTAGACTTATCGCCTCACCCAAAAGAGGGGTAGTATGTTTGTAATGCGTCATTACACTCTGGCACCAAGATAAGTAAACACTCTTACTACAAAGTATCCTAAAGAACCAATGATTTCATCCAAGACACCTAAACAGACATGCCAAGCAGCACGCCAAAACGTCCGCAAGCTACTCACCCCTTTCAGCCTAATCGTGCTGATGGTCTGTTTTTGCCTTCCGGCCAATGCTGCGGAGCCCAGCAAGCTACGCTGCGAATATCACAACAATCCACTCGGCATAGACATCACCCAGCCACGGTTGAGCTGGTTACCTCAGTCTGATGCGCGCGGCTGGCGGCAAAGTGCTTACCAGATCCTTTGTGCCAGTAGTCAGTTCGTCCTGGATCAGAACCAAGGAGACCTGTGGGACAGCGGCAAGATACAGACTGAGCAGTCCAACCACATTGAATATGCTGGCAAAGTGTTGGCATCTGAGCAGCAAGTCTTTTGGAAAGTGCGCGTCTGGGATCAGAACGACGAGCCCTCTGCGTGGAGTAAGCCGGCTATCTGGTCGATGGGTCTGCTCAAGGAAAGCGACTGGCAGGCGCAGTGGATTGGCCACGACAATCCTGGAAAAATAACACCGACCCGTGAGGCGGAACTCGCCGGCAAGGGACACAAAATCACCATCTTGAAAGCCCTCTATGGTATCAAGGGCAACCCGAAGAAACAAATCGACATCAAGGATAAGCTGCAAGCCCATGTCGATGCGGGCAACTTGAGCTTGAAAGTCACCAATGACTTCGCAGGCAAAGACCCTGCCTACGAGGAGAAGAAAGTGCTTGAGGCACAATGGCGTGTTGATGACTGGGGATCAGGCTCAGTCACCGCAGAGAACGCTATCTGCGACCTCACTATCGGCAGACCCAAGCAGTATTTGCCTGCACCTTATCTGAGGAAGGAATTCAAGGTTTCTCAGGGTGTTAAGCGGGCAATCGTCTACGCCACCGCTCAGGGAATCTACGAGCTCAGTTTCAATGGCCAGAGAGTTGGTAATGACGTCTTCATGCCTGGCTGGACGGACTACAAAAAACGCATCTACTACAGTGCCTATGATGTGACTGATCTTCTCAAAGAGGGTCCGAATGCTGTCGGCGCTATTCTTGCTGATGGCTGGTTCAGGGGCAACATCAGCTGCGTCGGCCAGAACAAATACGGCAACAAGCTGCGCCTCAAAGCCCAGCTTCACATTGATTACCAGGATGGCACCTCCGAGACCATTGCCACCGACCCTAGTTGGAAAGCGGCCTACGGCCCGATCATCGAATCCGACATGCAGGCGGGTGAAGTCCACGATGCCCGCCTTGAAATGCCCGGTTGGAATACTGCTGGCTTTGATCAAAGCAGCTGGTCTCCCGTCGTCACTGGTTCCTCGATCAAGCCCCTCATCCAGGCTTACCCCGGTGTTCCCGTGCGAGCTGTCAAAGAGCTGCCTACACTCAAGGTGACCGAGCCCAAGCCAGGCACTTACGTTTTTGACCTCGGTCAGAACTTTTCCGGCTGGGCTCGTTTGAAAGTAAACGGTCAGGCTGGTGACAAAGTAAAGATGATCTTTGCCGAGATGCTCAAGGATGACGGCAGTGCTTACACGACCAACCTGCGCTCAGCTCGTGCGGTTGATACCTACATTCTTAAAGGGGGTGGGGAAGAAGTCTGGGAGCCTCGCTTCACATTCCACGGTTATCGTTACGTGCAAGTCACCGGCCTCAGAGAAAAACCCACTGCTGACACCATCACCGGTGTGGCACTCTACTCGGACTCGCCTGAGGCCAGCTCCTTTGAATGCTCAAACCCAATGGTCAACAAAATCTACCAAAACATCATCTGGGGTCAGCGCTCTAACTACCTCGAAGTTCCCACCGACTGTCCGCAGCGCGATGAGCGGCTTGGCTGGACGGGTGACACCCAGGTTTTTATCCGCACGGGAACTTATAACCAAGACATCTCCGAGTTCTTTACCAAGTGGATGATCGATCTCATGGACACCCAGAACCATCAGGGGCTGTTCGGCAACCAGGCTCCCGTCTTCCACGGTCACGGTGCCGCCGCATGGGCATGTGCCGGCATCATCTGCCCGTGGACGATCTGGAAGGTCTACGGTGATACCCGCATGATCGACACCTACTATGACGCCATGGTCCGTTACATGGATGCCTGTGGCAAAGACGGCCTTGGAGGCAGAAAGGCGCACACATGGGGTGACTGGCTCGCTCCCGGTGGTCGTCCGCCGGGAGCCCTTATTTCGGCTGCTTACCATGCCTACACCACCAGCCTGATGGCAGAGATGGCAGCAGCACTTGGTAAGCTGGATGATGCCAGTAAATACAACAAACAGTTCCAGGATATTCGCGCCCATTTCCAGAAAACCTTTGTCAAACCCGATGGCAAGATCGAGAGTGATCTGCAGACCGCCTATTGCATGGCGCTCTCTTTTGATCTGCTGAAAGAAGAACAGCGCAAGCAAGCCGAGGCGCACCTTGTTGAGCGTATCAAAAAAGACAACTATCACCTCTCCTCCGGCTTCCTCGGTATTCCGATTCTCTTGCCTACGCTTACCGAGATGGGCCGTAGTGACCTCGCATACCGCATCATCCAAAATACTACCTTCCCGTCATGGGGCTATTCTATTGAGCAGGGTGCCACCACCATCTGGGAACGCTGGAACAGCTACAGCAAGGATAAGGGCTTTGGCGACGTGAAGATGAACTCCTTCAACCACTACTCGCTGGGCGCCTGTGGTGAGTGGATGTTCCGCTCGATGCTCGGCATCGAGACTGACGGTGCCGGCTTCAGAAAAATCACCATGAAACCCGAGCTCGGTGAGGGTATCACCTGGGCCAAGGGCCACTACGATTCCATCAACGGCCGCATTGGCAGTGACTGGAAAGTCGAGGGTGGTCAGTTCAACTGGAACATCACCGTGCCAGCGAACACCACAGCCACCGTGTTCATCACAGCCGTTGACGCGGCGGCCGTCACCGAGTCCGGCAAGCCAGCCTCTGAGGCTAAGGGCGTGAAGTTTTTGCGCAAAGAAAAAGACCGCGCTGTCTACGAGGTTTCTGCAGGTTCCTACGGCTTTGTATCGGCACTTCCTCCTAAAAAATAGGGATTGATACAGAGGGCTTTTCATTGCCATGTTTGAAAGATGCGAAGCATCACCTTCGTTTGTATCAGACACCACCTTATGAAAAAAATATCTCTTCTCTTTCTGAGCATCTCCTTGGCTACCTATACAGCGCATGCTGAAACCTGGATCATGGACACCCAGGAAGAGTGGCAGGCCAATAGTGCGGCTCAAAGCAACCTTGTTATTGATAAAGGCATGGCTGAGCCAAGCGGGCAATCCGCCAGCTATACCAGCAAGCTGCAATCCTATCCTGAGAAGCTCCAGGCCGTCTCCATCGAGCTCAGCCAATCACCCGTCTGGCAGAACTGGAACCCGGTTCCAAATATCGGCACCGCCAGTATGGGAGACGCGCCCATTTTACTCCAACTTGGTCCCGACAACTACTGGATGTTTGGTCGCCACAAGGGCGCCCGTGGACCCAAGAAATTCACCCCTCAGGATGCGACCCTTGAAGGCTTTGACATGCCGCTCAAAACCACGCCCATCAAAAACCAGTTCAACGCCCCCGGCGGACTCAAAGGCTCACTCGGTGGCTATCACGCATGGCAGAGCCGCGACATGAAGAACTGGGTGCACCACGGATCCATCAGCGAGTCGAAATCAAAATGGATGACCAACGCGGAGTTTGTCGGCGGCAAAGCCTACTTTTACTATGACTTCCCGAACGACCAGGACCCTCACCTCATTATCGACGACAATCTCTTTGACGGTGAGTTGGGTGAGTGCAAGGGCATGGTCTTCAAGGATCCATCTAACGGATCGGACTCGGGCATCATCCGCGACCTCAAGGGAAACTTCCACCTGATTCTGGAAAACTATGACCCCATCAATGCTGCCACTCATGCCTGGGACTCACCCCTTGCCAGCCACGCCGTGAGTAAGGACGGCATCAATAAGTTTACCCTCGTTGGCTACGCAGTCGACTACCGGACTGAGCGGACCGGGGAAATTGGCCAATACCGCCATCCTCACTGGGCCAAGGAGGACCCCGATAACTACAAAACGGGCGTTGCCTACTATGAAATCCATAAGCCGGAGCAAAACGCCTACGGTGACTGGGCAGCCATTGCCATTGGCGGCCAGTATTACCTCTTTGGTGATTACGATCCTGCCGGAGGCCATGGTGCCAAATCCATGTCCGTCGCCTGGTTTACCTCATCTGACATCAATGAGAAGTTCACCTTCTGTGACCAAATCGGCAAGGGCCATCCCGATCCTGATGTCATCTTTGCCGAGGGCCAGTTCTACCTCGCTACCCAGATGAATACCGACTACGTCAGCCCCGGCCCATGGGTCGAGTCGGTGGAAGTCCGTGTGGGAGTCGATACCGATAACGACAAAAAAGCCGATCACTGGGGTGACTGGCAAACGGTCAAGGAAAGCTACGACTACATCGAAGGCTTTGCCAAACAGGTTGCCAAAAAGCCCGCTGCTCTCGACCTCTCCCAACTCCCCGCCGGCTACGGCTTCCAATACGAAGTCAAGCTTACGGACACCACCGAGAACAGATCCAAGCCGATTCTGGATAAAATCACCCTTGAATTGGCACCGTAACAGCTGCATGTAGAGGGTATGACTTTCACTGGCCGGCTCCTCGCACTCTCACTCACTATTCTCGGCTGTTTGGCCGATTCTCGTGCCGCTGATAAGCCGCTCAACGTGCTCGTGCTCTACGCCGATGACTGGCGTCACGACACCCTCGGAGTGGCTGGTAACCCGGTTGTCAAAACCCCGCGTCTGGACTCGCTGGCAAGCGAGGGCATGCGCTTCACCCAGAACTGTGTCACCACTTCGATCTGCGGAGTAAGCCGTGCCTGTCTCTACACCGGCCAGTGGATGTCACGTAACGGTTGCCAAGGATTCAATATGTTCACCACACCCTGGGAGCAAACCTACCCCGGCCTGCTGCGCGATAACGGCTACCATGTCGGTCATATCGGCAAGTGGCATAACGGCAAGTTCCCCAAGCAGAACTATGACTTCGGCCGCAGCTACGCTGGCGTGCATTGGTATAAGGGTAAAGACGGCAAAAAAATCCACGTCACCCAGCGCAATGAAAACGACGCTCTCGAGTTCCTCAAAACCCGTCCCGCGGACAAACCCTTCTGCCTGACCCTCGCCTTCTTTGCCACTCACGCGGAGGACCGCCACCCCGATCAATTCCTGCCACAGCCACAGAGCATGAAGCTCTACCAGGACGTCACTATCCCCGTGCCGCCGAATGCCACCGAGGAATCATGGAAACGATTGCCGTCCTTTTTTGACAGGAAAAACGAAGGCCGTAATCGCTGGCACTGGCGCTTTGACATGCCCGAGAAATACCAGCGCATGATGAAGAACTACTACCGGCTTGCCACCGAGGTGGACAGCACCTGCGGCAAGATACTCGATGAGCTCAAAAAACAAGGCGTTCTGGACAACACCCTGGTCATCTTCACCACTGACAACGGCTACTACCACGCCGAGCACGGCTTGGCTGACAAGTGGTATCCGCACCAGGAAAGCATCCGTGTGCCACTCATTATACGCGACCCGCGCATGCCGGAGCAACAGCACGGTGCCACGAACGATGTCTTCACCCTCAGTGTCGACCTCGCTCCCACCATCCTTTCTGCCGTCGGCCTCGCTACCCCCGAAGCCATGCAAGGACGTGACATCGCACCACTCTATCTGGCAGAGCAGAAACCCGCGTGGCGTAGCGAGTTTTTCTACGAGCACCCCTGCATCAGGGACAAAACCTTCATCCCCGAGTCCGAGGCCCTGGTACGCAAGGACTGGAAATACATCTACTGGCCTCAGCACCGGGTCGAGCAACTTTTCGACCTCAAAGCCGACCCACGCGAGGAGAACGACCTCGTCCAAGTCACTTCACACGCGGCTAAGCACACGGCTGTCTTGAACGAAATGCGCCAGCGTTTTCAGCAGCTTAAGGCTGAGGCAAAGTAATACCATTGGATGAGAAGCACCGTGTGCGGTGGGGGTATGCAGAGCTAATAATGGCCGCCATGGAGATGGTGTTACGGCGGCGTGAGCACCTTTGCATTGATCAAAGTCGCCTGCTAGTGAAAATAATATTGCGTCCTGATGTCTGTCACATAGGCTGAAAAAATATGCTTATAATCCCGGTGAACTGGAACAAGACATCAACAAGAAACAAGCTATTACCCGTGAAAACAATCATCAAGCTGGCAGCTGTCTGCGCCATTTTTCTTATCGGCGTGGGATGTCAGGAGAAAAACACTGCCGGTGGTGGCATCGGCACCTTTGCGGTTGGAGAGGCCGTCAAGCAGTCCAAGCAGGCGGCCTACGGAACCCTCGGCATTGGCGACAACAGGAAACTGGCATTCGTCATACTCACCGCTGCTCCTGGTGCGGGGGTGGCCAGCCATGTCAAATCGCAAGGCAGGTTACTTGCTGGCCCCTCCTGGAGCGGACTGCTCGCTGCTCCCGGGGTGGAATACAAAGCTGACGGCAACGGTCTGTCCATCGATACTGATAGACACGAGTTCGCCAAGGGCAGGGTGTTCCTGGTCTCGGGCAAAAGAGGCAACCTCACCGTCAAGCAGCTCAACATCCCGATCGGCGATGGCAGCTATGACGAGGAATTGGAGCGGATCAAGAAAAGCGAGAAGTTGATGGACTTTCTCGGGGAAAAGAAAGACGTAGGAGCGGAGGTCAACGGCCAAGCCAAGACCGAAGCAGCTGAGGCGGAAGTTGCCAAGCAAGACACGGTGGATAGCCTCACCGATGAACTCATCGTGCAGCTCAATCATTCCGGCGAGGCCATCGTTTCCGCCAAGGACAAGGCCAGTGCCGAAGAGGCGGTGAAAAAGTTGAACGGGATTGGTGACGAAATCGCATCCATCGCGGCACGCCTGGACAAACTCGAGACCCCCAGTGAGGAGGAGAAAGAGCGTATTGATGAGAAAATGCTCAGTGCCGACAAGGCCATGGAGAAAAAAATGGGAGATGCCATGCAGGCAGCCATGTTCGATGAGAAAGTGAGCAGCATCATCGCCCCTGCAGTGAAGGAATTTGCAGCCCGCATGGAGCAGCACAACGCGATCTTCGATCGTCAGATAGTATCCGCAAAGAGACTAAAACAAAGAGACGCAAGAAGGTGAAGTTTGTTTGCCGCTCGGGCTTCAGTAGCAAATTGCCACCAAACATTCGGCTAGTCGTCTGCGGATAGCTCCGCGCGCTTTCGATACTTGCTGGGAGAGAGTCCGGTGGCGGTCTTAAAATAGCGGGAAAAATAAAAGGGGCTCTCGAAGCCGGAGGACTGTGCGATGTCGTTAACGCTCAGACTGGTGTTGTCCAGCAGTTGCTTGGCATTGCGTAGCTTGGCCGCCAGTAGGTATTGGTGTGGCGCCAGACCGGTATACTGCTTGAAGTGCCTGCGAAAGCTTGAGTAGCTTTGTCCTATGGATTCGGCGTAGGCCTCGAAATCAATGGCATCCTTATAGTGTTCTGCGATATGGAGGCAGGCAGACTCGATGTCGTCATCAATGTCGGAGTCGGTTTGTCTTGCAACATGGAGACGGGTGATGATTTCTTGCGCAGTGATGGCCATGATGCGGCGAGATCCCGTCGTGCCAGATTGGGAAGTCGTGCGCAGCTTTTCAAAGAGGCCGAACAGCTCGGATTGAATGCCAAGCTGAAGTGCGGGATGTGCCGGATCGAAGTAGTGCTCCATAATGCGATCAGCGGTATCCCCGTTAAAGCCAAACCATTGTTCGTTCCAACCAGTTTCCGGGTCCGGGCTGTACTTGTGGCGAACACCTGGGAAGAGCAGAAAAGCCATGCCTTTGCTGATCTCAATAGTACCGGTGATGCTCGACCAAAAAGTGCCTCGGCCGCGGGTGATATAAACAAGCTGGTATTCATCCAAGAGTCTGCCCTTCGTGCTGGTGAAAGAGAATTCTGTCGGGTGTTGCCAAGGGGGGTAGGGCATGCCGGGCTCGATATGTGTCCAGCCAAAGTCGGTGATAGAGAAGCCGATCACCTGGTCATATTGACTGGGGGGCAGGTATTGAAAAAAGCCTTGGGGAGGTTCGGGTTGTGTGGCTTCGGGCATTGATTAGATGATTAATAATTTGGTCAAAATGTGCAAAAAAAGATCAATATGTGCATTGAATCTGTGGCCATCATTTGTCTGCTTCTTTATTTTAATTGAGGGGCTTACAAGCTGAGTCAAAAAGAAAAAAATCGTAACAGCCTATTATTAATGGGGTTACAATCGTTAATTCTCGCCTCTTTGTCGAATCAAATTTTGAGCTTCATGTTAGCGCTGGCTTTTTGAGAGCGCAAATGCAAAGGCTGAGTAGCTCTTATTGCCGCTGATCATTATGTGCATTTCAGGGTTTTGTGATCCCGTGTCCGCTTTAGCCGCTGCCTGGAGCTTTGGCCGCTGCTTGGATTTCAGCCTGCATTCGAGCCCATGATGCGAATAAACAGGGAAATAAAAGGAACGTAATTTGCGTATTATATTGACAACTCTGGCCTTGCTGCCGGACAACTGACAAATACAGTGAAGCAATTAGCACCCATGAATGCACAAAGAGCCCCAATGAATATTTCGCAAGTTTTGCTTTTTAGCACTCTGATTGCCGTGCTCTCACTCGCTGCCGCGCCATTTGCTGGGGCTGAGACCGCAAGTAATCTGCCCACACCACCCGATGTCTGGAAAGGCTACGATTCGGACGCGGGGGACTTCAAAGAGGAGGTCGTTAGAGAGGAAACCAAAGACGGGGTCTATTACAAGGACGCCTACATCTCTGCCTATGTGAACGGAGAAGAGGTCCGTGTTTTCTGTAAATACGCGGTCAAAGCGGGGGCGAAAAAAGCGCCGGGTCTGATGAACGTGCACGGCTGGATGGGCGGGCCTGCCATTGACAAGCAGTATGTCAATGACGGCTGGGCTGTGATGGCGCATGACTATTCTGGAATCACCCAGCGCCCTCACCACACCAAGTATCCCAAGGGCATGGGGCACGGACACATGGAGGCCAAGAAGATGGGCTATAGTCTCATTTACGATCGCATGCCGGACGGCAGCCAACTCACTGACCCCACGGCGACCTCACACTACCTGTGGAACGCCGTTCAGCGCCGGGCACTCAGCTACTTGATTGCCCAGAAGGAAGTGGATGCCGAGCGTATCGGAGCCAAGGGGTATTCCTATGGTGGTACGATCATGTGGAACCTGGGCATGGACCCGCGGGTCAAAGCCATCGTTGCCTACTTCGGTATCGGCTGGATCACCTACTACCGGGACCGTGCGGTGTGGATGTATAACAACCCCTACCAAGCCCCTGAACAATCACCGGGTCAGAAACTGTTTTTGTCCGCCGTCGCCCCGCAGGCACATGCGCCGCACATCACTGCAGCCAGCCTCTGGCTCAATGGCTCTAACGACCACCACGGTGGCCACGAGCGAGCGGGGGATACCTTTGCGGCATTCAAGCCGGAGGTGCCATGGGATTTCGCCGTTCAGGCACGTGGGCATCACAACACCGAGAAGCTGGGAGACAACTGCAAGCTCTGGCTGGAAAAACACGTGCTCGGCAAGGAGCACTTCTGGCCCGCGCGTCCCAAGTCAAAGATCGTGCTTGGTGCAGACGGCGTGCCGGAGCTGCACCTGACTCCTGCCGATGTTGAGAAGATCAAAGAGCTGCAAATTTACCAGTGCCTTGGGGAAGCTAACAACATCGCGCGCTACTGGCGTGATGTGCCATCCGTGCGCAAGGGGGATGCCTGGATCGCCAAGCTGCCGGTGCTCAACGTCGATGACTATGTCTTCTCTTATGCGAACATTCGCTACCAGAATGATAGTGTTGTCTCTTCGGACTTTGAGGCCGTGATCCCCTCCAAGCTGGGTGATGCCATCGCCACCGATACCAAGACCAATGAACTTCCCGGTGGTGCTGACAAGTGGAAGCACAGTGCCCCTGCCGAGGGTGTCGGTGGTATCAGTGGTTTTCGCCCGATTGATAATCGCCGCGGTACGAGTAGCAGCCAATTCAGCGATCCCAAGTACAAGGCACCCCGTGGTGCCAGCCTAAGCTTCAAGTTCTACTGCACCCAGCCACAAAAGCTCATCATGAGTGTGGACAAAGGCTACTCCACAGAGCTCGACATCACGGCTTCCAATGAGTGGCAGCAGATGACCATTCCCGCCAACCTGTTGACTAATAACGCAGTGCCACTGAGTGACTGGTCAGCTGTCGGCACGATCGGGATGGGTCCTAAGCCGGGTGAAGACATCACCAAGGTCATCTTTGCCGAATTCAAGTGGGTCATTCCCGAGCTCAAACCGGATGCCCAAGGACGCTACTACTTGACCCCCGGCATGGCCAGCGAAGTCGATAGCTTCTGGCGGGTGATGCAGGATATGTCGGTCGAGGCTAAGCAAAAGATCCGTGTCGGTGGCAAGAGCTACGACCGCGGCCTCGGTGTCCATGCTCCCTCGAAGCTCGTTTTTCCACTCGAGGGTAAGTACAAGATCTTCCATGTCGTGCCTGGCACCGAGAAGGGCGGGCTCGTTGAGATGAAGATCCTGGTCGATGACAAGGAGGTCTTCACCACCGGCAAAATCCCCAGCCCATCTTACCAAACGAAAGCTCTTACCATCCCCCTAACCGGTGCCCAAAAACTCACCCTGATCGTCACCGACGGCGGCAATGGCGGCGGGGGAGACCACGCCAGCTGGGCGGATGCCTACCTAACGAAGTAATGCAGAACAATAGAATGAAACAGATCTCAGCATTAAGAAACTTTCTCTTCTTGTCAGCCATCGTGCTGGGGCTAGGCATGCCCGTCGTAGCAGCTGAGGAAGTGAAAAAGCCCAACATCGTCATCTACCTGATCGATGACCTTGGCTGGAACCAGATCAGTGCTACCAAGGCGACCATGGGCACGCACAGTGGTGAGTTCCTCACCCCTCACATCGATCAGCTCGCCAAGAATGGACTCAGCTTCACCCACGCTTACATGCAGCCTAACTGTGCGCCGAGCAGAGCGGCCATTCTCTCCGGCCAGTATCCGGCACGGGTTAACAACGACGTGTATGTGGTGCACAACCTGAACCGGAACAAGGCGCCAGGTATTTCCAAGGAGCAGGCCAAATTCATAGGCCCCGAGCAAAGCCAGGACGTTGCTGCGGCGGGAGTTACCATTGCCGAGGCGATGCAAAAGAACGGCTACGCCACGGCCCACATCGGCAAGTATCACGCCGGCGGCCATGAAGGTGGGGATGCCACCTTGCCGGAGAACCAGGGCTTTGAGATCAACATCGGGGGATACAGCCAGGGCCACCAGCCCGTCTGCTTCGCCAAAGAGCAGAAGGGCAAGTGGAGCTTTCCGGGCCTAGGACGCGGTGACCTCGATCGCTTTGGCAAACCCTACACCGAGGCTTACGTGCAGAAGCACAGCATTCCCACCAGCCAGATTGGCAAGCCGAAGCACGTCTGTGATGCCCTTGCTGATGCCATGGAGGAAACCGTGGGTAAGTTAAATGCTACTGGTAAACCCTTTTACCTGCAGCTCCACGCCTACGCGGTGCATGGCCCGGTGATCTCCCGCCCTGATCTGAAAAAGGATGCAAAGAAGCGTTTGCCCGCCAAACAGAAAAAGAAGGCCGAGCTCGCCGGCTTTATCGCCGGTATGGACCAGACCCTCGGGCGTCTCATCAAAACACTCGATGACCCGGACGGTGACGGCGACAGCAGTGATAGTATCCGTGACAACACCGTGGTCATCTTTACCTCTGATAATGGCGGCACCCACTTTAACAACAATCCGCTGCGCGGTGTCAAAGGCATGTTCACCGAGGGAGGTATCCGTGTTCCCTGGATTGTCTCCTGGCCGGGCGTGATCCCCGCGGACACTGTGACCGAACGCATGGTGCACGGCATCGACCTCTACCCCACCTGTCTCGAGCTCGCCGGAAATCAATGGACCCCCTCCGAGGCCAAGCATCCGCTCGACGGCGAGTCCTTTGCCAAGGTCCTGCATAAGCCGAGCCTGAAGGGTAAACGTGCTCCGATCTTCTACCTCTTTCCCGGTTACATGGACATCCGAGCTCAACCATCGGCGGCGGTCATCGATGAGGTAAACGGCAAGCGCTACAAGCTACTCTACTTCTACGAGGCTGATGCCTGGCAGCTCTATAACATCAGCGACGATATTGGTGAGCAAAACAACCTGATCGCGGACAAGCCCAAGATTGCTTCCCAATTATCCAAGAAGATCAACGCCTGGCTGAGCCAGAAACATCACACCTGGCAGCCGAAGTATCCGATCGATAAAAAAACCGGCAAGCCCGCCGGCCCGCCACCGGTGCTGTGATTCTTTATCTCGCTCCATGGGTGAGTCGTGAGTGATGAGCTCATCCCTCGTTCGCTTGCTGCGTGCTCCAGCGCTCCTCGTGCCAAATTATCTGGACAGTTCGCATACGTGTCCCATGATGCTAGAACTGATGTTGTCATGCATGGAAAATGAGTTCTTTGTCACAGCAGCCAGGCTACTTAGGCCATGAACGACAAACTTGATCTGTTACTCACGCGGATGCGTGAGCTCGAAGGGGAGATAAAGCGCGAGATCCGCTGCAAGGAGGGCGAGTTTCGATACAAAGTGAAGAAGCAGAAGGTGCGGTTCACCGATGAAGCCCGTGCCCAAAACCGTAAACTTGCCAGGAAACTCCGCCACACCGTGTTGGATTCCAAACCTCTGGTACTGCTGAGTGCACCTTTTGTCTGGCTGTGCTTACTGCCTTTTCTCTTTCTTGATCTGACAAGCTGCATCTATCAGGCCATCTGCTTCCCCATCTACGGTATTCCCAAGGTCCGTCGTCGTGATTACATCCTTATTGACCGCCACCAGCTAAGCTACCTCAACGGGATTGAGAAACTCAACTGCCTCTACTGCGGTTATGCCAACGGCCTGTTAGCCTATGTTACTGAGATGGCAGCGCGTACCGAGCAATACTGGTGCCCGATCAAGCACGCACTCAAGATCAACTCCATGCATTCGCGATACAGCCACTTTTTTGACTACGGTAATGCCGAGGACTACCACCAGCGTATCGAGCAGGTGCGGCGCTCATTCCAGGATCTGGAGAACCATGAGCGAGACTCGGATTGAGGTGTGGACTTCAACTTAAACTCTCCACTTCAACTGCCGCAAGGCATGCCTCGCGGCTATCTCTTGACAAACACAGTCCGTTTGGCGCGTAATCAGGCATGATGATCGCTCATTCGCGTCTTTTAGTGCTGGTTCTTGTATGTCTTTTATCTTTGCTCACCCTTGCAGCTCCTCGTGTTGCAGCTGTTGAGCCGGATGCGCAGCCAGTGAAAGAGCTCAATATCTGGCCGGAAGGCACGCTAGGAGTTGATAGTTCCAAAACAGTGGAACGGAGTCCGAAGAGGCCCAGCTTTCTGACCGTGGTTCATTGCCCGAAGCTCAGTGTCTACCCTGCCACCGATGCTGCCTCCTTGCCCACCGCCGCCATGATCATCTGCCCTGGCGGGGGTTATGCCGGCCAGGCCTCCCAGCACGAGGGCCACGATGTGGCCAAGTATTTTAGTGAGCGGGGTATTACCTGCTTCGTGCTCCAGTATCGCCTTCCTGCCCGGGATCGCTCGCGATTTCTCCACCCCATTCCAGTTTCTGATGCCTTGCGCGCCATCCAGTACGTGCGTCATCATGCCAAGGACTTCGGTATCGACCCCGCCAAGGTCGGCATTCTTGGTTTTTCAGCTGGCGGTCACCTGACCGGATCCGCTGCTACCCTGTATGGTAAGTGTGTGAGCGGGGATGATGCCATTTCCAAGGTCTCGGCCCGTCCGGACTTCGCCGTGCTCGGCTACCCGGTGATCACCAGTGATCCCAAATTCCGTCATCGTTGTATTGCCGCCCTGTTGCCCCAGGGTGCCAGCCAGCATCAGCTCGACACCATTTCCTGTGAGCGCAACGTCACCGCGGACACGCCTCCCTGCTTTTTCTTCCACGCCAAAGATGACAAGGGTGTGGTTCCCGAGAACAGCGAGCTCATGCACGAGGCACTGAAAAAAGCCGGCGTCACCACCGAGCTCAAGCTCTACCAAAAAGGCGGCCATGGCTTTGGTCTGGGCCGCAAGGGAGCGGACTCCACCCAGTGGCCGGGGGATCTGCTCGTATGGCTCAAGCACATGAAAGTGCTTTAGCCAGACGAGCAGGAATAGTGAATAGTGAAATAGCCGCAAAGCGGCTCAACTTAGAACAAGGAACCAAGAACAGCCGCGCAGCCCCGACACAAGGTTCGGGGTCTTAGACGGCTGCCTACTTCAACTTTCAAAAACCCTGCTGTGATCCACAGCGGGGTTTTTTTGTGCCTGAAATGCGAAGCAGGATGGCAGACCTTGATAATTCAGCACCCTTAATATTTCATTTAAATAATCAAAATATAAAAAAATAAGCAAAAAAAGTGTTAAAAAGGCTGACCCCATAGCCTACTTCACTGAATAGACATTATTTATAGCGAGCCTAAAACACACACAAGTATCTCGTTATCAATAATATAACTACATATAACGAATATACCCCAACAAACCCACATCATAGAGCCATGAAAGCGAATAATAACTCCGACAAACACCATCATAAGTCGTATATTCACCCACGCACTAGCCTACCTGTTTTGGTAGCGGGTTGCTTTGCTCTGATGGGCAATTATACTGCCATGGCTGCGATCAATGTGAGCTGGGACGGTGGAGCAGGAACAGCATTCTGGGATGACAACAACAACTGGAACCCTGATGCAAATGTCGACGGCCCATCAGACAGCAGTGGCTACGCTGCATTCATCACCAATGCCGACACGGTGATCCGGGATAGTCGCACGATTTACCGTACTAACACGAATGCATCGGCTGGCAACACAGCCTCAACAACGATCGGCAGCGGGGGTTCCCTGACGATGGACAATGCTCTGCGTCTGAACTGGAGCGGTGGGGCCTCGGTGGGTGATGCCACACTCACCATAGAGAATGGCGGTAGTTTGTCTGCTGGATTCTTTGACACCAACCAGGGCTCGGGCAGCACAGCGACTTTTCAAGTGCTCAGCGGCGGCACGGCCACTTTCTCCTCCACCTTCTCCATGAATGATGCGGCAGGTACTGGAAATGTCATCGTTGATGGTAGCGGATCTGTCATTACGGTAGCCGGCAACACCACCATCAATGGCTCTGCCGGAAATACCCTGACGATTTCCAATGGAGGCACATTCACTGCCGGAGCTGATTTTACTTACGGCCCTGCAACCCTCTCCATTGGCGGCGGGGGAAGCCGCTTTGAGCTGGGCTCGGGTAGCACCGGTGGTGCGATGACCAATCTTAATGCCATCAGCATTGCCAGTGGCGGCACCTTCGTCATTAACCAGAGTGATGCCGTCACCCAGGGCACGGAGTTCGGCAATTCTATCAGTGGTGCAGGCAGCATTGAGCAGACAGGCACAGGTACGACCACACTCAACGTAGCCAACAGCCATACCGGGGGCACGACCCTCTCTGCAGGAACCTTGGTAATCGATGACGCTTCAGCACTGGGAACTGGCGCAGTAACCCTTTCGGGAGGTATATTGGCGGATAACGTGGCCAGCAACAATACGTATACAAACGATATAGTGGCTACCGCTGCAACGAGCTCGGCCATTATTGCTACGAACGGCGGTGCTTCTGACTTCAGCGGTACGCTGTCTGGTAGTGGCACCTTGAATTTCGGTGGCACGGGTGATGGTCAGGTCGGTGCTAATGTTAGGAATTTCGGTACCTGGAGCGGTAGCTTCAGTGGCACGATCACTCATGAGAGTGTAAGTGGCGGAAACAATTTGTTCCTCGCTGGTCTGAACACCCCTTCCTTGAAGCTCTCCACCAGTGGATCTACCAGTGGAGCTTATACCCGCTTTGCTAGCGCGAATACGATCGGCGAGCTCTCCGGCACGGGGGGAGTCATCCGTGGTCGCAACGGCTCGCTCACAGTCAACCAGAGCACGAACACCACCTACAGTGGTCAACTGGCGGATGAAACCACTCGCACCCTGACCTTCGTCAAAGGCGGCAGCGGTACGCTCACATTGGATGGAGCCAACACCTACACAGGTACCACCACCGTCAACGCCGGCACCCTCTCCCTTGCCAGTGGCTCCAGTCACAGCGGCTCGGGTGCCTACACCGTCAATGGCGGCATACTTGAGATTGCCAGCGGAGTTGACCTCAGTGGCCATGCTATGACCATTGCCGGAGTCATCAGCCCTGGAAATTCACCGGGAACCGCAGCCACAGGTGCGCAGACTTGGTTGGACGGCGGGTCGTATCTGTGGGAAATCAACAATAGTAACGGCACCAAAGGTGTGGACGAGGGCTGGGACTGGCTCGACATCACCGGAACGCTCGATCTGACCAACCTCACCACGGGTGGCTTCACCATCGATATTACCTCTTTAACAACGGCGAACGCCCCAGGCTTAGCTGCGGGCTTTGACTACTCGGGACTTGCCTATGGCGATTCGTATGGGACCACATTCATCATCGCCTCGGCGGATACCATCTCCGGTTTCGATGCCAGCCTGTTCACTCTGGATGACAGCGACTTTGTTAATGGTAAGCTCGATTGGAGCATCATTGAGAGTGGCACTGATCTCGTGTTTAGTGCGGTGTTCGTCCCCGAGCCAAGCTCTACAACTTTGCTCGGCCTCGGTGGTCTCGCCCTAGCCCTGCGCAGACGCAGGGCTAGAAAAAGCAGAAAGCAGCCACCGACAACCGAGTGGAACGATATGGACAGGGAGCATGGCGACCGTGTTGCGAAGCAGTGCACGCCGTGAGGCGGCGGGCATCAATGTCGGGGTGCCTGCGGCAAAAGTGGAAAGCAGAAATAGCCGCGTTGCTGCAGGCAAGACAGTCGGATTTGTTCATAAATTACCCCAGTTGGGTACATTCACATCCGCGGAATTCTCTGACCTCGTGGTAAGCGTCACTCGCAACAGGTCTGCCCACAAATAGAAAATACGAACCATAAACATTACAATGAAACAAGGCCAACTCACACAACACATCCTCGGTCTCACGACCATTGCCACCCTGGCCACATTACCATTGCAGGCCGCCGTCGCTAGACGGCTCAAATAGCCGGAATTACACATTAAAAACACAATCATAAAGCGCAGCGAGCGCTGCCAAAAAAAACCATCCATAAATAGAACCACAAAAATAAACCCACAAAAATAAACCCATGAAAATAACATCACTCATTATTACAGCAATTCTTAGCACAGCATTAAGCGTTTCGGCTGCAGTTGTAGCCACTGAGTCGAAGCAAGGCACGGTATACACGGTATCAAGCACCGACCTTCTAGAGACATCGTCCACGGGGTTTACAGATACACTGGCTTGGCGCTGGGACGATCCTGGAACTCCTACTTTCTTGGCAGACGGGGATGGAGGTCTCATTGCTACTCCAAATGTGCATGTCCGAACTGGCACGATCACCTTTGACCTGGATCTTGGTGTATATCTACAGGGTTATGATATTAACTCTATAGACACTTATTCTGGTCACACTGATGCAAATCGAACCGATCAAGAATATATTGTTAGCTATTCGACCGTTACGGACCCCGGAACGTTTATCACGATCGCCACCATCGCAAAAAATGGAACCAATCTTTATGAGAAATGGTCTATCACCGAAGACACCACCGGAATACTTGCGACGGGTGTGGCGAAAATTAAGTTTGATTTTTATTCAGATGATCGACAGCAGAACACAGGCGTTGGCTACTGGGAACTGGATGTGCTTGGTATCTCTACGGTTCCCGAGCCGTCTTCAGCTGCACTTCTCGGCCTCGGTGCCCTTTCGCTCGCCTTCAGGCGCAAGAGATAATCCTG